>Ga0265296_1004796_pt1 | contig 11547 bp, 11 predicted proteins | sample MunlanPumphouse1_FD_189073 | JGI IMG/M metagenome (GOLD analysis project Ga0265296, IMG submission 189073) | Groundwater microbial communities from a municipal landfill in Southern Ontario, Canada - Pumphouse #1 | ecosystem: Environmental > Aquatic > Deep subsurface > Groundwater | place...
TCGCCGTTGCTCCCTTCCGGGCCTGGCGGGGTTCATAATAGCAAAAAACCTAAGAGGACAAAAGCTCATCGCAAAACGCAACGGCCTTCTCAGGTTAAGCCAACCGCTCTCCGGGCTTCGGTTCCAGCATGAAGCGGGTTTCTGGTGACAGGGCACCGCTGTCGCCCCAACCTAGTCCGCATACATATTGGCTTTGAAGCCTTTTTTAAAAACTTTGCATTACCCTCATTTGGGTGGTTTTTTGGCTGAAAAGCTTGTTGGGAAAGTAACGCATTTTTTCGGCAAAATAAGCGTTGCGGTAATAGAATTGTCCGCTCCCTTAAAGGTCGGCGACAAAATCAAATTCAAGCACGGCGAAGAGGAATTCGTGCAGGCTGTTGGCAGCATGCAGATTGAGCACGAGCAAATCAAGCAGGCAAAAAAGGGCCAGGCAATCGGAATGAAGACAAAGATGCCTGTGCACCAGGGAACGGAAGTATTCAAGGTTGAAGAATAGTGCGCGTGCTTGGCGCGCCTGAAAGAAAAAAACCATTGGAAAGAGGGCTTAAGCGCCCCCCCTGCCTGCTTGGCTTTTGCCAACCCTTATTTGCCTTTTCTGGCTGTTTACACGTCTTCTATTCCGTTTTCCGTTACCCTGAATATTGCTTCGCCGTCAGGCAATGATGGCGAGTCAACGAGTTTTGCCACCCTTGTATCGGCCTTGCTTTTTCTGAGATAAAGCCTTGTTTTGCTGTTGTGCACTATGAAGCCGTTTGCAATGTAGTTCCCTGTTTTTGGAACGCTTATGTCATATAAGGGCTGGTCATTCTTTTGCTTTTTGATGCTGACTACTTTTCCGAAAGCGATTTTTTTGCCCTGAATTGCTTTCAGCAGCATTATTTTTTCCTTGTGTTCTTTGGGAATTTCCCCCTGTTTGTCTGCCGCTTTCAGAATGTTGTTCACGTCATTTAATGTGATGTATTTATAGGGCCTGGGAGTAATCACTCGGCTTGGATGTTTGAATAGTTCTTTTAGGAAGTGCCAAACTTCTTTTCTTTCAATCGGAACAATCTCCTTTGCCAGGTTTCCTTTGAATTCCTTTGCCCATTTTTCCAGCTGCTTTCGCTTGTCCAAGGCGCTGACCCCGATTTCTTTGCTGTACTTTGCAACGTCTTCGCTGAACATTTCAAGCATTGCAAACGGTTTTTTTATTCCACAAACTCTGATTTTTGATTTTATCCCAAACCTGAGCAGCAATAATTGAATTATCTGCAGAATCTCGGTGTCCTTTTGGCTGATGCTTATTCTTCTCAGGCTTTTGTCAACGTATCCTTCGGCATCTACAAACCCGCGTATAAATGATTTGGCCACGGGCTTTGGAGACTTTGTTATTAACGGAATGTAGTTTTTTTTGATGTACGAAAACAGCCCTGTTATTTCTTTGCTGTTTATGCTTAATTGCCAGCAATTTTTGCCCTTTACTTTTGCAAACTTGCCCTCGATGTTAAACAGGCCTTTAAACAGCTTGTCGTATGTTTCAAGAACTTCCCTGCGCTGGTCCCTGAACCTCAAATCTCGTTTTCCTATGCTTCCATCCCCCAAAAAATACCCTGTTGCTTGCGCAATTTCCTGGGAGAAAGTTTCTGGCATTGTTAAGGGCCTGTGCATATAGTTGAAGACAGGCTCTGTTTCATCCATTGCCTCTGGCTCAACCCCGAAGCCAACAAGTGCCTGCATATTATTCAGGGATATTGGCTGCCCCTGGTTTAGGTGGGCCCTGAGATCTCTTGCGCTGAACGGCATTTCTTGGCAGAACTCTTCTCTCGTAAAACCCATTTTTTGGATGCTGTTCTTTATCAATTCCGCCCCTTTTTTATTGACGCTGACAAATTCTTTCACTTCCATTTTTGGGATTTCCTGCTCTTCGTTTTCAATGTCTATTGAACCGACCTGCAGGAGATAATCGCCCTTGCATATATCCTTTGCTTTGGCTTCCTTTATTTCAAATCCATCCAACCTGAAGAACCTGTGCTCTGGCGACGCTTCTATTTTGCATCCTGTGTCTATCAAATAAGTTTCCTTTATATCATTTCTTTTTGATTTGCAGGAAACAGCGGCCGCCTCTCCCTTCAATTCCTTAAAATTGGTTGAATAGACGCTCCCTGCCGCAAAGTCGCTAATCCGGCTGATTTGCCCGTCGCCTTCTTGGATAAGCGTGTTTGGGGCAAGGCAAGCGTGCGCAACAATTTCTCCGCCGATTGGCGCTGTCGGGTCCCCGAACAGGATGTCCGGCCTTTGCATTACCTGGTTTGTCACCAAAACAGCGACGTTGTTCATTTCCGCGAGCTTTTGCAGGCTTCTTAAGTGCTTGTTGAGCTTTTGCTGCCTGTTTGCCAGCATTCCTCTCCCTATAAATTCGGACCTGAATTGTGCCGTGAGGCTGTCCACTATCACGAGCTTTATGTTTTTTTCCTTGACCATTTCTTCCGCCTTGTCGGCCAATAGCATTTGGTGGTCTGCGTTGTAAGCCCTTGCCACAAAAATGTTTTTCAGCACTTTTTCTGAATCCAGGCCCAGGTGGTTTGCGACCTGTATTACGCGTTCCGGCCTGAAACTGTTTTCAGAGTCAATGTAAAGGCAGTTTCCTTCAAGGCCTCCCTGGTCCACCGGCAGCTGCACTGTTACAGCTGTTTCAAAGCACCACTGGCTTTTTCCGCTTGCAAACTTGCCGTATACTTCGGTAATGCTCTGGGTTTCAATTCCGCCTCCCATAAGCGCATCAACTTCCTTGCTCCCCGTTGTTAATCTGCCGACGTGCTTTCTTTTTTCCGCAAGTATGTCGGCTGTTTCAAAGCCCATTTCCAGCGCGTCCCTTGCGGCCTTGATTGCCTTTTCGGCTGTTACCTGCCCAAGGCTTGCGGCTTCAATGAGTTCTCCCGGCGATGCAACAGCAACTGCCTCAAGGCTCTTGTAGCCTGCACTTCTAAGCTTTTCTGCCGCCTGCGGGCCAACGCCAGGCAAGTCCTCGATTGTCTTTATTTCCTTTTCTTTTCCCATTTTGATTCCTCCTGCAACCATTGGTTTTCAGCAGACCGCTTTTGGGGTGCGGTGCTGCCATGCCAATTTGCAACTTTAAGGATAATGCATTAAATGCCTTAAATAGCCTTCAGGGAGCGGGTTTCCGGTGAACTTTTTCTTAGAAAGAAAAAGTTCGCAAAAAGAACCTTCGTTCCGAACAAAAAGAACCTTCGTTCCGAACAAAAAGAACCTTCGTTCCGAACAAAAAGAACCTTCGTTACCAAAAAGAACCTTCGTTCCGCAAATTCATTCCATTTCCGCAAAATCCGCCACAATTTCAAGCTCGTTGGAATAATTGTTTTCCTTTGCCCTGCCCAAAATGCTTATTTTTGTTCCCCGCATTTCCTGCAGTTCTTCTATCATTGCCGCAGCGCCCCTTTCGCTTCTCTGCTTTTCAATTTCCTTTGTGTCAAGGCCTATTATTTTTTCGGCTTCCAAACCATATGCCACCGCGTTTATTTGCGCAGTTCCGTCATCGATTCTCACAGAGACAACGGCCCTGAATTCAGGCTCCTTGACTTCGCCGCACCTGTCGCATATTATTCCCTCGTCAAGCTTTTGCACTTTTCCCGAGCATTTCGGGCACACGCTGTACAATAGTATGCCCTGGTTCACAGCAACAATTTTGCCTTCAATCAGGACATTGCCGTCCCCTGCCTTTAGCTCAACGATTTTTTTTCCTTGCGCCGCATTTCTTCTCATTTTTTCCGCGCTCGGCAGTTCTTTTCCCTGCAATGGCTGCTTTTCAATTCTTGCCTGCCAGCCCAGGTGCAATTCGAGCCCCTTGAGGCCTTGCTTTGTGTATGCGCCTTCAATGCCGACAACGTCATTCTCATTGAGCAATGCCGCCTGTTCCGCAAGGCCGTTCCAGGCTGTTGCCCTTACAGTGCCTGTTTCGTCCCCTATCGCAAAGTTCACAAGCATTCCTTTCCTGCTGCCCTTGGCAAATTCCGTTGTTGGGAAGACCCTGAGGACCCTTGCCACAATGTTCACATCGTTCATTCCTTCGCCAAGCTCGCCTATACTAAGGGCCTTGCTTTGGGCCTTTGGCAGGTTAGCAAACATTGTCTCCTGCTCTATTTCAAAGCTGCCGTTGTAGGCGAGGCTTGCCTGCGCCTTTCCATTGAATTCTTTTGCATAGCAGTTGTGCAGCAAAAGAACGCTGCCCCTTTTCACGCCTGTTTTGCGAATCTTTTCCACGTCATCATGCCATAATGTGAGCCTTGTTTCGCCTGTTGAATCGGCTATTATGAGGTTGCAGAGCTTTCCTTTTTTGCCGTTTTTTTCAAACTCTTTCGGCGAAAAAACCTGCATTACCCTTACAAGCATGTCAAAGTTCTGCATTCCGTCCTTCAGCGCCGCAACATCAACGCGCTTGACGCTGTCCATGCCAACCTCTATTCCCAAATCCTTTGCCACCATGAATGCCGCGCCGCTGTCTGTCAAAAGGCCTGAAAACCTTTTTTTCTTTTCCTCAATAAGCACGGCTATCTCTTCTTCGCTTCTTGAACTCTTGCCTGCAAGCTGTGAGCCTATTTCGTTTCCCGTTTCCATAAAAAGCGCCTGAAAATTTATTCAAGGGAAAGTGTTTTAAGAAAACAGCTAAGGGAAATGGTTTAAAGAAAACAATCCCGGGGCTTGTTTTAAGCAAACAGTGCCAAATTATGTATAAGTAATCCTTTTTGTTCCTTTCTGGCTTAATTCTTTTGATGTTCCAGCAAATTTTCCCGAATGTTTTTGCCCTGATTTCAGGCAATGACAGCTGCAATTGTTTTCTTGTCAAAGGCAGGGATAAAATTGCCCTGGTTGATTCCGGCACAAAGTCAAATGCCGGCGCATTGCTTTCCGGCCTTGAAAGGATTGGCATTGGGCCGGAGAAGGTTTCCTTTGTTTTGCACACTCATGGCCATGCCGACTACATTGGCTGCGATGAATTCTTTCCAAATGCAAGGATTGCAATGCACAGGATTGACGCAAAAATGGTCAATGAAAAAAATGATGAATTTGCCTGCACAAGCTTTTTTCCCGGAACAGCCCTTCCCAAAGTTTCCATCCTGCTGAAGGACAGGCAAAAGATTGGCTTGGGCGGAATTTCTCTGGAAGTCGTTCACACGCCCGGCCATACCGCTGGTTCAGTTTGCTTTCTTCTCAGAAAAGAAATGGCGCTTTTTTCCGGAGACACCTTGTTTGTGGATGGCTTTGGGCGGACGGATTTGCCTTCAGGCAACGCCAAAAAGCTTGTTGAAAGCCTTAAAAAACTGCAAAAAATCGGCTTTAAGGGGCTTTTTCCAGGGCATGGCCCCTATTTGCTTGGCAGGGAAGAAAACTGTGTGTGCATAAAGTCTGCTATCAGGGCTGCTTCAAAAAGCCTGGTTTGAATGCATTTTTATATGTTTTTGACGGCATTGATATTTAGGTGGTTTGAATGAAGGAAGGCAAGGTTTACAGCGGCATTCTTGAAAAGATTGAGGCAAAAGGCGGCCTGACCTTTATGCAGCTTGACCCGCCGAACTATGGGCAGGGGATGTGCGGTGAGATAGCCAGGATTGCGGAAGAAAACGGCCTTGATGCCTTTGCGGTCGGCGGCTCTGTCGGCGCACAGGGCAAGGCCCTGAACGAATCCCTGAAGGAAATCAAGAAAAACAGCTCTTTGCCTACAATCATTTTTCCGGGCAACATCAACACTTTGTCAAGCCATGCTGATGCCCTTTTCTTCATGTCAATGCTGAACAGCAATGACCCCTACTGGATTTCCGGTGCGCAGATTGGCGCTGCCTTGCCTGTGAAACAGCTCGGGCTTGAAGTAATTCCCACTGCCTATATCATCATTGAGCCCGGCGAAGCCGTGGGCTATATGGGCAGGGCGCAATTGATTCCAAGGAACAAGGCTTACCTTGCCGCGGTTACCGCGCTTGCAGGCGAGTATATGGGAAGCAAGCTCATCATTCTGGAGTCAGGCGGCGGGGCTCCCCAGCCATGCCCTGTTGAAATGGTTGCAGCCACAAAAAAGTTGATTGAAGTGCCATTGCTCATTGCCGGCGGCATAAAGAATGAAAAGTTTGCCTTTGACACAATCAGGGCAGGCGCAGACATTGTCCAGGTCGGCTCTGCCTTTGAAGCCTGCAAGGGCAACCTCAAGGAAATGGGAAAGCAATTCAAGGCAATAACCGATGCGGTAAAAAAGGCGGGAAAGGAAAAGCTGAAGGGCTAAAGTTAAATTAAGTTGCGCTGATTCCTTTGTTATGGGTTCTTTGAGAAAGCTAAGGCGGGGCCAAGGGCCTCTTGATATGTCAAGGACGCGTGTTAAGGGCGGGTTGACCTCCCAGCCTTATTTATACCGCTTTTTGGAGACTGCCCTTGGCAAGCCTGTTGATTCAAGAGAAGCTGCAGAAACGCAGGCCAATTTTTTCCGTCTTCTGCGTGAAACGTACAAGCCAACAATTTCTTTGGATGAATTGAGGGTAATTTGGGATCGCATTGCATCGAGTGGCTGGAACAGGACGATTCCAAGATCTTTGTCTATTAAAGATATTTGCCTTATCAGGGACAATGGCTGCATTAAGCCGAATGACGCGGTTGCAAGCCTTGCCAGCGGGACCGCCGCTGTGGAGGCTTTTATTGCAAAGAATTTTGTGCCTAATGGGCACGTAACTTGCGTTGACATTTCTTCCAGAATGAGCGCTTTTGCCGAGCAGACAAAGCGTTTGGCTAACGCCGGGAATATGTCAATTTTAACTGCGTCTGCCACTGCAACGGGGTTGCCTTCGGCTTCGCAGGACAAAGTGATTTCCATAAGGCCAACAATTTACGACACAGTTCACTGGCAGCCATTTGTCAGGGAAGCTAGGAGAATAATAAAGGAAACGCCTGATTCAAAATTTATTCTGCTATTTGAAGTTGTGAAGCCGGAAAATGCCGGCAGGATTTTGAAGAGCCTTGAAGAGAACGGCTTTAAGCCCGAAAGGCAAATTGTTGAAGGCAAAATGTTGGGCCACGAAGTTATAATGGTTATTGCAAAGCCAGTTCACTGATCTTGTTGCTTAAGTTCTTCAATAGTTTTTTTCACGGCTTCTTCCATTGTTGTTTTTGCTTTCCAGCCGAGCGCGTTTATTTTTGACGTGTCGTAGCTTCTTTTTCTTGCAAGCCTGTCGATGTGCTCACAGCTCACAATGCCCTTGTTTCCATTGAGCAATGCGCCGAGCTTTGCAAGCCACACTGGCATTGTTTTTATTTTTCGTTTTATTCCCAATTGCTTTTGCATTTCTTCGTAAAGCTGCCTGAGCGTTGGCCTGTCCTGTTCCGCAACAATGAATGTTTCGCCAATGCATTCTTTTTTCCCAAGCACGAATAGCAATGCCGAAACAAGGTCGTCAACATAGATTGTTTGCCATTCCTGTTTTCCGCCGCCTATCAATGGAAATCCTTTTTTCACGAGCTTCACAATGCCTTCCCAGTAGGCATTCGGGCCCAATACAAGCGCGCTTCTCACAATTGTAATGGGGAGCATTTCCTGCGATTCAAGCACGATTTTTTCGGCTTTTGCCTTGCTTTTTTCGTACTGTGTCCTTGGGGCAAAAGGGCTTTTTTCGCTTGCCCTTTCTTTGCAGCCTGCGTTCACTCCAACAGTGCTTAGAAAAATAAATTGTGAGCACCTTTGCCTTGCCGCCGCGTTGAGAATGTTTTCGGTTCCCCAGACGTTCACTTTTTCGAGCTGTGCGCTTTTTTCGTCAAGCACTGCTGCAAGGTGAAAAACAGCGTCAATGCCGTTGCATGCCTGCGTGCACTGCGCTGTATCAAGCAAATCGTTTCCAAGTTCAATGTCAAACTCTTTCACAGAGTGGCCTTTTTGTTCCAGTGCCTTAACAAGCCTTCTGCCGACAAAACCCCTGCTTCCTGTGACAAGAACCCTCATAATGCTAAGCCTTTGGGGGTTAGTTATATTAAATTTAATGCGCTTCCTTTTACCAGAAAAGGTGTCTTTGCTTGATCAACCACTACCTGAATTTTCTTTACACCGAGGTTCAAAGCGACCTTAATGAAATTCCGCGCGGCGTAAAGACCATTATTTTCGGCCTGTTTGTCTACATGATTGCTTGGGGCATTCTTGACCCCTTTTTTTCAATCCTTTTGCACCAGGTGATTGGAAACTATTCGCTGACAGGCCTGGTTTACGGAAGCTTTTTCGTTGTGGGCGCGATTTTTTCAGCGCCTGTGGGTTGCCTTGCCGACAAGGTCAACCAGATAAAGTTCGCGGTTTTTGCAATTTTTTCCTATCCCCTAGTCAGCCTTTTTTACTTTGTCTCGTTTTTTTTCCCCGCCGGAATGTCTGTAATTATGCTGTTTTTTGCAAGGGCTCTGAACGGCGCCTGTGCGCTTTTTTGGGTCATGGCCGAGAGCTTTATAAGGAAAAAATCGCCAAAGGGCAAAACCTCGGCGACCTTCGGCCTTTACATTACCTTCCAAAGGCTTGCATATGTTATAGCGCCAATAATCATAATCCCCCTGGTGCTTTTCTTCGGCCTGAATTTCCAAAACCTTCACTGGCTGCTGCTTGCAATTATTCCCTTTTCCATTGCCAGCGGGCTGATAATTTCAAGGATAAAAGACCAGGGCGAGCCCGTGATGCAGGGCATTCAGGATGTGATGGTGAAGGACAACATCGTAAAAAAAGAGCTGAGGGATATGAAGCAAATTGGCATTGTTGGCTACCTTTGCTTGGCCCTAGCATTTTTCATGAGGGCGCTTGAGTCAATACTCATTTTTCTCGTGCCGCTCTACGCCCTGTCCATTAAACTGAGCATAATTGAGATATCGCTTCTTTTCGGCGCAATAAGCCTGCCTTTCCTTCTTTCCTTTTTCCTTGCGGAATTGTCGGACAGGTTCAGCAAAGCAAGCATAATCTGCCTTGGCTTTGCCTGTTCGGCCATTATCCTGTTTGCCATTGCCTTTTCAGGGGAATCGCACGCTGTTCTGGTTGTCGCTTGCTTTGCCCTGGGCTTTTTGCTTGCCATACTCCAACCTGCAATAAACGGCCTGATAACAGACATCACGCCGCGTGTGAACGACGGCGAAATCACAGGGCTTTACATGACTGTGATAATGATAAGCGGCTTTTTGAGCGCCGCCGCAATCGGAATGCTCTCCGACCTTGTTGGCCTGACTTTTCCCTTTATTGTCCTTGGGGCAATTCTCATTTGCCTTGCCTTGTCAACATTTGCGCTCAGGTCAAAAATCGTGGTGAGGATCTGAATGTTTTTTAGGAGGCACAACAATGGCGTCAATTGACAAATTCATGAAGGCCGCGATTTCCGAGGCAAAAAAAGGGCTTGCCGAGGGCGGCATTCCAATTGGTTCAGTGCTTGTGAAAAACGGAAGGATAATAGGCCGCGGTCATAATATGCGCGTTCAGAAGTCAGACCCTTTGGCCCACGCAGAAATTGAATGCATAAGGAATGCCGGCAGAATCAAGAGCTATAAGGGGGCAACGCTTTATTCAACGCTCATGCCTTGCTTCATGTGCGCCGGCGCAGTGGTTGAATTCAAAATTCCAAAGGTTGTGGCAGGCGAAAGCAAGTCCTTCAAGGGCGCGTGCAGTTTTATGGAACAGCACGGCATTAAGGTGAAAGACCTTGGCTTTGAGGAATGCGCGGAAATGATGCGTTCCTTCATCAATGAAAATCCCGCGCTTTGGAAAGAGGACATAGGCAGGCTCTGAATTAGTCGCGCAAAACAAATCTTTTTTATACTGTTTATCTAATAGGTATATTAGGTGATATTTTGAGGTTGTCTGCTGTTATTAGCAAGGAAGAAGGCGAGTATGTTGCCTTGTGCCCTGAATTGGATGTTGCTTCGCAGGGCGATTCCATAGAGGACGCGTTGGCTAATTTGAAGGAAGCAGTGGAATTGTACTTGGAAGATGAAAAGGACCTAAAGTTGCCTGAAGCAAGTCCTTTTGTCACAACTTTTGAAGTGAAAGTCTGTGCCTATAGCGAATGGCATTAATAATTTAACATTTATTGCTCATTCGCTATAAGTAAAAGACAATTTATTGTTCAAAAAATTATGTCTTTTACTATAAGTTTCCTGTTCTCTCAGGCAAAGAAGTCATCAAGGCATTGGAAAAAGCCGGCTTCAAGTTTGTCAATCAAAGAGGAAGCCATGTAAAGCTCAGAAAATTTGAAGCCGGAAGAAAATTGACGGTAATCGTTCCGCTAAAGCCTGTGATTAGAACCGGTACAATGAAGTCAATTCTAAGGCAAGCCAGCCTTGGCATTGAAGAACTGGTCAAATTTCTAAAATAGCGCTTTTTCAAGTATTGCAAGTCTTAGCCCGTTTTTCGAGTTAGATAAACAGCATTTCAATTATGTTTGGCCAAATCATTGCTGCAATGCAGCCCAGCAGGATGAAGGGGCCGAACGGCGGCATGCCCCTGTAAACAGGAACCTTTTTCACTTTCGCTTTTTTCAGCCTTTCGATTTCTTTTTCCCCGAAAACCCCTTTGATTCCCAGCCCGAGCTTTTTTTTCAATTCCGGGTCAAGGAATTCCACGGCAATGACCTCGTCTTCTTCAAGTTTTCCAACAGGCACGAGCCTGAGGAAAAAGCTGTGCCTTATCCCTTTCTCAAAGGCAAGGAACAGCAGTGCAAGGGCAAAAGCAAAGGCAAGCAGTGCAAACGCGCTGAAAGAAATTATTTCAAGGAAGAGCATTGCGGCAAGCCACGCCGCAAGCACAATTCCAAAAACAACAGCCTTTTGCATTTCCTGCCTGTTTTCCTTCCAGTCAATTCCCTTTCTTGCGTACTTTACAACATAGTATGCCGAGTAGAAAACAACTCCCAGGATGCAGGCCGCAAACAGCGCGTTGAGCAAAAAAATCTGCCCCTGGTAGAAAGGCAGAAGAAAGGCGATTGCCGTGAACAGCTTGACATCCCCGCCGCCAACCTTTCCTGCATAATATACTGCATATCCTATGGCAAAAACAATTGTGCCGGCAAGAAGCCAGAGCCATTCTCCCTGCAAAAGATTCAGGGCAATGCCAGCTGCAATCATCGGGTATGTTATCCAATCAAGAATAAGGCCTGTTTTCGCATCAGTGTAAGCCGCCGCGGAACAGCCGGCAACAAGAACAATCATTCTCAAAAGCAAAAAATCAAGAGCCATTTGTTTACCTTTTTTTATTTCTCCGGTCTTTGTGCGGGCTTTTTAAAGAACAGATAGTAAACCTCATCTAACCTTGGATATTTTTTACTTTTCCGTTTCGTGATGCGAAAATGCCTTATTCCATTGCGTGCCAATACACCCCTTATCTCGTCCAATTCAGCCTGTTTTACCCTGATTCCAATATCCAATGCTGCAATGCCCCCTGAGTCCAGCAATTCTATAGCCTTCGTTATTGCTACTGCTTTATTTGGGTAATAGGCTGTTGTCCCTATATAGGAAAACACAAAATCATACTTACCATCCAAGTTATGCATGCCTTCTATTATCTCG
>Ga0265296_1004797_pt1 | contig 11546 bp, 13 predicted proteins | sample MunlanPumphouse1_FD_189073 | JGI IMG/M metagenome (GOLD analysis project Ga0265296, IMG submission 189073) | Groundwater microbial communities from a municipal landfill in Southern Ontario, Canada - Pumphouse #1 | ecosystem: Environmental > Aquatic > Deep subsurface > Groundwater | place...
GGGTCAGGGGCGTGGCGTCCTGGGTGTGGGTGCGGCCGATCTTGATGATGTGGGCCCAGGCCTTGGACTTGGCGTCCAGGGCGGCGTGCAGGTGCTTCAGCGCCGGCAGCAGGTCGTTGACCACCTGCTCGGCGCAGGCGACGTGCATGGCCGTCGGATAGGTGTCGTTCGACGACTGGCTCATGTTGACGTGGTCGTTGGGGTGGACCGGCTTCTTGGAGCCCATCTCGCCGCCCAGCATCTCGATGGCGCGGTTCGAGATCACCTCGTTGGCGTTCATGTTCGACTGGGTGCCCGAACCCGTCTGCCAGACGACCAGCGGGAAGTGGTCGTTCAGCTTGCCTTCGATCACTTCATTGGCGGCGGCGATGATGGCATCGGCCAGCTTGGCGTCCAGCTTGCCCAGGTCGCGGTTGGTCTCGGCGGCGGCGCGCTTGACGATGCCCAGGGCGCGGACGACCGGCAGGGGCATCTTTTCCCAGCCGATCTTGAAGTTGCCGAGCGAGCGCTGGGCTTGCGCGCCCCAGTAGCGGTCCGAGGCGACCTCGATGGGGCCGAAGGTGTCGGTTTCTGTGCGGAAGCTGGTCATCGCAGGCTCGTTCTCAGACGTGGCGGGAAGATGCCGGGCGGTGTAGCACGCAGACACGGCGGGGCAAGGCGGCCCGACCATTGGCTAACGGAGCAAGGCACGCGTGGAAGGCTGGATCGGGACAGGCAAGGTGCGCGGGCGCGAGGTCGGCGACGCGGTCGAAATCTCCATCGACGGCCTGACGACCCAGGCCAAATACTACAAGCCGCTGGCCTATGAGTTCTTCCGCAAGGAATGGGCGTCGCGCCCGTCCTGGGGCGACTACGTCGTCGAGATCCGCATGGAACACGTCGGCGACGCGCCGTGGATGGACCTCGACAACCTGGCCAAGGCCCTGCTGGACGCCATCAAGGGCTATCTGTTCCACGACGACAGCCAGGTGGCGCGCCTGCTTGTCGAGCGAAACGAGGGCGAGCGCGAGCGGATCACGATCCGGGTGTTTCCGAGGCGGTGAGGGCGGGGCCGCTTTCGACCTGCTCAGACCCTTCCGAGGTCCGATAAGCGTGTGTCGACGCGGGCGTGGCTTGCGCGCTGGACGTGAACCGTCCTTACTGAACGTTAAGGATATGAAGGGGAGGTCATGAAGATTGATGCGAAACAGGTGCTGTGGTGGTCCTTCATTGCAGGCATCGGATTCAGTCTAGGGAGCGCGCTTATCACTGCTCCAGTGCACATTCTGAACGCTTGGCTGAAAGTTACATACTTCGGCGGCTAGAACCTCCTTTTGGGAAGCGTCCGAGCATGGCCGGTGGGATGCTGATGTCCGCGGTCGGTCGTGGAGCCTAGGGCTGAGATCGACCCATTGCCGACCTTCGCCTTCGCTTGTCAGCGCAAATAAACAACATCACCGTCCGGGTGCGGATGGAGAGTCTGCGGCAGTTGCCTGGGGGAGCAAACATGATCCGAACAGTCCTCGCGACCTGTTTGTGCGTTGGGATAGCCGCATGCGCCAAGCCCAGCGCGGATAGTTGCCAAGTCAGAGCGGATGCCATGCTTGATATGACATTCGTCGCCTTCGATCAGGGGGTGGAGGGCTGGCGTTCGCTAGACAGCAGCTTGGCTTGCTCCGACTATTCGGACGATGTGCTGGCCGAATATCGTTCCCGCCATGGCGCCAGCCTCACCCCTGCGAATGCTAGTCTTCTAGTGTGGCACGAGGCTCAGGTGTTGGCAGCAAAAGGCGATCCAGCCAAGTCTGCCGACCTGATGCGGGAGGCTGCTTTTCCGGGAGAGCCGCAGTGGCAGCGGCTGTATCGAGAAGGAAGTATCGCCTTTTTGGAGGGCGACTTGGCAGGGCTGGAGGCAGCAAAGGGTAGGCTGGCTAAACTACCACGCGACCCAAGTCTGATCGCTCCGGGCGGCAAAGAGGCAGCTTGGCCTCCAAATCTCGATGTGCTGGACGGACTGATTTCCTGTTTCGGAAAGCCCTACAGCGTCGCTTACACTTGCCGCCGACCGTCCGCGACCGAGTAAAATGCGGACGTCGGCTAACCACCCCTAGTGGAAGAGCGATTCGTCCGTCGTGGGCGGCCTATTTCTTCCGGAATTGGTCCAGCGAGACGACCTTGGGGCCGTCGTCGTCGCCCGAAGGGGGCGGGGCGGCGTTCGGGTCGCGGGCCGGGGGCGTCAGGGGCGCGATCTCGGCCTCGACGATTTCCGGCTCCTCGAACTGCAGCAGGAACTGGACGCTGGGGTCGTAGAAGCGGGTCACGGCCGAATAGGGCATGGCCAGGACCTTGGGCATGCCGCCGAACTTCAGCATGATCGAGAAACGGTCGTGCTGGACGTCCAGGTCCCAATATTGGTGCTGCAGGACGATGGTCATTTCGTCGGGGTATTTGGCCAGGACGTCCGGCGGCACCGAGACGCCGGGCGCCCGCGTCTTGAACGTGATGTAGAAATGGTGGGCGCCGGGGATGCCGGCCGGCTCGGCCGCGCGTTCAAGCGCCGAACGGACCACGCCGCGCAGGGCGTCCTGGGCGAGCTGCTCATAGAACATCTCGTCGACCGGGGGGGATTGATCCGTCATCGGGGGCCTCGAAACTGGGAACGCGCGACTGTTACCCGCGACAGGCGAGTGACGGAAGATGGTGATTTGGGGAAAGTGGAGGGCTTCTGTTGACAGGCGCCCTCCGGGCCTCGCCCCAGGAACTGATCCCTGAGGACTTAAGTGTTCGAAATCAACCGAACCGCATTACGCGGCGAGGCGGACTTCTCCAGCGAAGTTATCGTTCGCAGTTAGAAAATGGCCCGATACGGTGGGCCAAGACGGGCAAAAGCATCTTCTTTACACGTCCGTCGATGCTAGTCGGCCCCGTAGCTCCCGCCGATAACGCGGTGAGAGATTGGTGGAGCCGCCGGGAATCGCACCCGGGTCCGGTCCGCTTATTACAAGCGCGTTTATCGCCATAGTCCGGGCGAACCCGGACAGGACCAATATAGGCTGTCTCGATCAGCGATCCAAGGGGAGACCGCGCAGGTCACGGAATTTCGGCTGATTTGTCACTGGCCCGCAGGATTGACACCGGTGGACAGGGTCGCAAGCATCGGGCCCAGGGAAAACGGGGGGATGCATAATGGGCGAGGTCACGCGCAGGCGGCTGGGGTTAGGGCTGGGCGCAGGACTGGGGGTCGGTCTCGCCGTGACGACGGCGGCCGCGGCGAGAGGCGACAGCAGCAGCGCCGTCATCCGCTCCGGCTTCATCTACGAGCAGGCGCCCTATCCGCAATGCCACGCCTCGACCATCGTGGAGATCGGCGGCGGCGTCATGGCGGCAGCCTGGTTTGGCGGCACGCACGAGAAGCACCCGGACGTCTGCATATGGTTCGCCCGGTTCGAGAACGGCGCCTGGACCCAGGGGGTGCAGCTGGCCGACGGCGTTCAGCCCGACGGATCGCGTCATCCGACCTGGAACCCTGTGCTGTTTCAGCCGCCGCAGGGCGATCTGATCCTGTTCTACAAGGTTGGCCCTGATCCCTTCACCTGGTGGGGCATGGTTATGACGTCGCCGGACGGAGGCCGCACCTGGTCGGAGCCGCGTCGCCTGCCGGACGGGGTTCTGGGGCCAATCAAGAACAAGCCGGTCGTGCTGGCCGACGGGACCTGGCTGTCGCCATCCAGCACCGAGGCAGGTGAAGGCATGGGCTCGGCGACGGGCGCAGGTTGGCGACTGCATTTCGAGATCAGTACGGATCAAGGCCGTCACTGGACCTTGTCCGACCCGGTCGCCTCGCCCCTGAACATCGACGCCATTCAGCCCAGCATCCTGATCCATCCGAACGGCGCGTTGCAGGCCGTGGCGCGGGCGCGTCAGGGAGCGCTCGCCTCCAGTTGGTCGCACGACGGCGGGCGGACGTGGAGCCCCATCGGCGCGGTCGATCTGCCCAATCCCAACTCAGGCACGGATGCCTCGACGTTGGCGGATGGGCGCCATCTGATGATCTATAATCACGCCGGACACGAACCTGATCGACCGGGGCGAGGGCCGCGATATCCGCTCAATGTCGGCCTGTCGCGCGACGGTCTGTCATGGCGAAACGTGCTGACGCTGGAGAGCGAGGCCCTGCCGCACGGTTACGCCTATCCGGCGGTGGCTCAGGCATCGGACGGGCTGGTCCATGTCACCTATACGCACGACCGGACGCGCATCCGGCATGTGATCCTGGACCCGGCGCGGCTGGCCTAGGCGCGCGGCCAGTCCGGCGTCTGGTTCCTGAACCAGGTCAGCTGGCGCTTGGCGTAGTGGCGGGTGGACAGGCGGATGGCGGCGACGGCCTGATCCAGGGTCGTGGCGCCGGTCAGGTGGGCGGCTAGCTCGGGCACGCCGACGGCCTTCATGGCGGGCAGGGTCAGGTCGAGGTTACGGATCAGCAGGGCGCGGACCTCGTCCACCGCGCCGTTGTCGATCATGAGGCGGACCCGCGCGTCGCAGGCGGCGTAGAGACGGTCGCGCGGCGGCTCGACCACCAGGGCGTCATAGGTTCCATGCGCGAGCAACGGCCGGGTGTCGGCCTTCCAGTCGCTGAGCGAACGGCCGGTGGCCTGGGCCACGGCCAGGGCGCGGATCAGGCGCTGGCGGTCGCCGGGGGTGATGGCGGCGGCGGCGGTCGGATCGACCTCGGCCAGGCGGCGGCGGAAGGCGGCCTCGCCCTCGGCGTCATAGGCGGCCTGAACCGTGTCGCGCACGCCGTCAGGCACAGCGGGAATGTCGGCCAGGCCGCGCGTCAGGGCGTTGAAATAGAGGCCGGTGCCGCCGACCAGAAGGGCTGGGCGGTCCTGCGTCGCCAACTCTTCCAGCAGCGGCATGACGGCGCGGGTCCAGCGGCCGACGGACCACGATTCGGCGGCGTCGGCGACGCCGTAGAGGCGGTGCTCGGCGCGGGCTTCGTCCTCGATCGACGGGCGGGCGGTGAGGATGCGCAGGTCGGCGTAGAGTTGCTGGCTGTCAGCGTTGACGATGACGGCGCCGGTCTTCTCGGCCATGTCCAGCGCCAGACGCGACTTGCCCGAGGCCGTGGGGCCGGCGATCAGGGTGAGGCGGGGCGTTTTGGTCAAAGGAACAGGCTCGCGAACAGGACCAGAGGGCGATAGAACGCCCGCGACCGGCCCGACAAGGGCTAAGGAGCAGAGCCTTGATCGACCGCACCGCCGTAATCGCCGCCCTCGACGCCTTTGTGGACCCGAAATCGGGGCAGGGGCTGGTCGCCGCCGGTCTGGTGCAGGGGCTGACGGTGGCTGAAGACCGCGCGGGCTTCGTCATGGAAGTTCCGGCAGGCGAGACGGCCATCTACGCTCCGTTGCGCGATGCGGCCGAGGCGGCGTTGAAGGCCATGCCGGGCATGGCGCGGGTCTCGGTCGTCATGACCGCCGAGGCCATGGCGGCCGTCGCGCCTCGCCGCACGGCGGGCCTGTCGAAGGCCGCGACCGATCAGGGGCGGGCCAAGGCGCCGGTTGCGACCGAGCGTCCGGCCTATGTGAAGCGCGTCCTCGCCGTGGCCAGCGGCAAGGGCGGGGTCGGCAAGTCGACGGTGGCTGTCAATCTGGCGGCGGCCCTGGCGGCGCGCGGCCTGTCGGTCGGAATTCTGGACGCCGACGTCTATGGCCCGTCGCTGCCGACCATGCTGGGGCTGTCGGGCCAGCCGGACTATGTGGACGGGGCCATCGTGCCGCACGTCGCGCACGGCTTGAAGGCCATGTCGGTCGGCCTGCTGACCAAGGCCGACGACGCCATGATCTGGCGCGGGCCGATGGCGTCGCAGGCCATCACCCAGATGCTGACCCAGACGCGCTGGGGCACGGAAGACGCGCCGTTGGACGTTCTGGTGGTGGACTTGCCGCCGGGCACCGGCGACGTGCAACTGACCCTGATCCAGAAGACGCCGCTGGACGGGGCGGTTATCGTCTCGACCCCGCAGGAGGTGGCTCTGGCGGACGCGCGCCGGGCGCATACCCTGTTCCAACGCGTCAACGTGCCGACGCTAGGCCTGATCGAGAACATGAGCGGAGACGTGTTCGGGCGCGGCGGGGCCGAGGCCGAAGCGGCCCGTCTGGGCGTGGCCTTCCTAGGCGACCTGCCGTTGGACGCCGCCCTGCGTCAGGCGGGCGACGCGGGCCGGCCGCTGGTCTCGGCCGAACCCGACGGCGATGTCGCGCAGCGCTTCGCGGCGGTGGCGGCCAAGGTGGCGGCGAGCCTGGGTCTCTAGACCGGCTCGACCACGACGGCGGTGCCATAGGCCAGGACCTCGGTCACGCCCGGCATGATCTCGTTGGCGTCGTAACGCATGGCCAGAATGGCGTTGGCGCCCATGTCGCGCGCATGGGCGATCAGTTCGTCATAGGCTTCCTGCCGCGCGGCCTCGGCCAGCTTTACATAGGCCCCGACGCGGCCGCCGAGCATGGACTGAACCCCGCCTATGGCGTCGGAAATGGCGTTGCGCGAGCGCACGGTGACGCCGCGCACCATGCCGATATGGCGGACGATGCGGTGGCCGGTCAGGTCATTGGTGGTGGCGACGATCATGGTCGTGTCTCCGGTTCAGCGGCGGTCCAGGGTGCGGAAGGTGAAGGCGTGATCGTCCTTCTCTCCTGCTAGATGGGGCTCGGACGCGACCTCGATGAAGGCGGTTTCATCGAAGGTCGGGAAGTGGGCGTCGCCCTCAGGCTCGGCATCGACCTCGGTAATGTAGAGGCGCTGGGCGCGGGGCAGGGCCATTTCGAACATGGCGGTGCCGCCGATGATGCAGACCTCGTCCACGCCGTCCTCTTCCGCCGTCTCGCGCGCGATGGACAGGGCCTCGCCCAGGTTCGAGCAGACCAGGGCGCCCTTGGACATGCCTTCGGTCTCGTAGGAGCCGTCCTTGGTCAGGACGATGTTCAGGCGACCGGGCAGGGGCTTGAGCGGTAGGCTCTCCCAGGTCTTGCGGCCCATGATGCAGGGCTTGCCGACGGTGATGGCCTTGAAGCGTTGCAGGTCCGACCGCAGCCGCCAGGGCAGGTCGCCTTTGTGGCCTATGACGCCGTTACGGGCGCGGGCGACGACGAGGGCGATCTTGGGAACAGACACTGGCGAACTCCGAAAGGCGGGGACGGCTAAACACCGTCCCCTAATCGGACTTAGGCCTCTGGCTCCAACAGTTTCAAGCGGAAGAAGGCCGCGCCGATCACGGCGCCGACGGCCGGGGCGACGAAGAAGACCCAGACCTGGCTCAGGGCCTGGCCGCCGACCAGCAGCGCCGGGCCGAAGCTGCGGGCCGGATTGACCGAGACGCCCGTCACCTGGATGCCGACGATGTGGATGACGGCCAGGGTGATGCCGATGGCGACGCCGGCGAAGGCGCCGTGCCCCTTGGCCCCCGTCACGCCCAGGATGGCGATGATGAAGATGGCGGTGGCCACGATCTCGAAAATCAAGGCAGCGTGCAGCCCATATCCGCCGGGCGACCCGGCGTCGAAGCCGTTCTGCCCCAGGCTGGCGAAGCCGGTCTTGGCGATCAGGCCGAGGATGGCGGCGCCGATGATCGCGCCGATGAACTGGGCCGCCCAGTAAATGAGCATGTCCTTGGCGCTCATCCGCCCGGCGACGAAGACGCCCAGGCTGACCGCCGGATTGACGTGACAGCCCGACACCGGCCCGATGCCATAGGCCATAGCGATGATGGCGAAGCCAAAGGCCAGGGCGATGCCCAGTTGCCCCACATGATCGAACCCGCCCAGCACGGCGGCGCCGCACCCGAACAGCACCAGCACCATCGTCCCGACCAGTTCGGCGGCAAATTTCTTCAACATGACAACCCTCCCGTTTCATGCGCCCGCATCGACGCGGATCAGGGGAGGGTGCTCCGAGTCTCGAGCGCTCGCCAGACGGCGTTACGGGAGTTTACTCTTCGGCTTTCTGCGCTTCGGGCGTCAGCCACTTCAGCCATTTGCGCTGCATGGCGGCTTCGATGTCGATGCCGGCGTGGTCGCAGTAGATGAGCAGCATGCCGAGGACGTCGGCGGCTTCGTCGCCGAGGGCGGACGCGTCCGGCGTCCCGCGCGCGCGGCCGGTGAGGTTCAGGTGTTCCTTGGTCAGTTCACCGAGTTCTTCCTGAAGTTTCAGCAGCGCCCAGTCACGGTCACGGTCGATGGAATGCTCACGGGCATAGATGTCGGAGATGCGGAGGACGTCCGCCTTCAGGTCATCCAGTCGCATCAGGATAGTGATGATCGAGGTATATTAAGCATGTCCGCAACCCCGGATGGGTTTTTGAGGCGATTTCTGTTTTGAATCGCAAGTGATTTTAGCTCTTTGCAGACATGGCTGTCTTCGACATGAGGCTGAACGTAGTCGGAGTACCCAGATTCGACCATTCCGTTGAGATAGTCGCATATCGTTTCGAGTATGTATTCTCTCACTCGCGGTGTCAGTGTGCCGTCGTTGACCGGTATTGAGAACAGCTCAAAGCTGCCCAATATCTCGCCAATGCATTCGTTGAACGCAATGTGATCATTTGAGGCGCTTCTGCATCTCCTCCACAAGTCTCGGCATTCATCTGAAAATTTCTGTGCCGATGACAGCGAAAGGGCTGCGGCGGTTTGGCTATTTTGGTTGGCAGAAAAACATAGTGCTGCAAACGCGGCTATCGCGGATATTGCACCGCCTATTGCTGCTATTGCGCTCCATGAATCACTTCCCACTAGGCTTTGCGGGTGCTTGTGGGACGGACACAGGTCTTCCTGCCCCAGGATTTGCGGGTGGCTTGGCCATGACTGGTGGCGCGCCATGAGTGATAATACGAGGCGGTTTCATCCTAGCCTTCTGACTGTTGGTCTATGGCTTCTTGGGTGGAGTCGGAACCGACGAGGGCATTGGCTGCGGTGTAGCTGGTGGCTTGACCAGAATAACCGGCCTGCCGTCAAAAGCGGTCGTAGTGGGCTTGGTTGGCGTGGTCATTTTGACACTTCGGCTTTGATATGCGGCCAGGGCGCATAGTCGCTGACGACAAAGTCCGACAGCTCATAGGCGAACAGGTCGGATTTCGGCGCGACGGTCAGGGTCGGCAGGGGCAAGGGCTGGCGGGTCAGTTGCAGCTCGGCCTGCTCCAGATGGTTCAGATAGAGGTGGGCGTCGCCGAAGGTGTGGACGAAGTCGCCGGGCTCCAGCCCCAGCACCTGGGCCAGCATCAGGGTCAGCAGGGCATAGGAGGCGATGTTGAACGGCACGCCGAGAAAGACGTCGGCGCTGCGCTGATACAGCTGGCAGCTGAGCTTGCCGTCGGCGACGAAGAACTGGAACAGACAGTGGCAGGGCGGCAGGGCCATGTCATCGACGTCGGCCGGGTTCCAGGCGCTGACGATATGGCGGCGGCTGTTAGGGTTGGTCTTCAGGCCGTGGATCAACTTCTGAATCTGGTCGATGCTCTGGCCGTTCGGCGCGGCCCAGGAGCGCCACTGCTTGCCATAGACGGGGCCCAGGTCGCCGTTCGCGTCCGCCCATTCGTCCCAGATGCCGACGCCGTTGTCCTTGAGCCAGCCGATATTGGTGTCGCCGCGCAGGAACCACAGCAGCTCGATGAAGATCGAGCGCGTGTGCAGCTTCTTGGTGGTCAGAAGGGGAAAGCCCTTGGACAGGTCGAAGCGGATCTGGCGACCGAAGACGCCGAGCGTGCCGGTGCCGGTGCGGTCGTCGCGACGCACGCCGTTGTCGAGGATGTCGCGCAGCAGATTGAGATACTGCCATTCGGGGTGATCGGCCGGGGCCGCCCCGCTGCGGGTTTCAAGATCGGCGAGGGCGAGTGCGGCGGTCATGGCGCGACCATCGCGCGCGAATCACCCTGTCGCCAATCTCTCACTGGCCGCGAGACGATCACGATTGTGGATCGAATCAGCCCTTGAAGCCGTCTCCGCTCAGGAAGGCGGCTTCTTCCGCCGTCGTCTCTCGTCCCAGACTGGCGTTTCGATGCGGGAAGCGGCCAAAGCGGGCGATGATGTCGCGGTGGATGACGGCGAACTTGAACGTCTCTGGCGCTTCAGACTCATTCAGCAGGGTCAGGAGCGTTTCCTGATCCGCGAGCGATTCCGAGTGCATCAGAGGCATCAGGACGAAGGGGCGCATTTCGACGGCCACCTTGCGGTCGTGGCCCTTCGCGATGGCCGCCTTGGCGAACATCAGAGCCAGGGAATCGGTGGCGAACATATGCGCCGTGTCGCGAAAGGCGTTTCGCGGCAACTGGTCCAGCAGGATGATCAGGGCCAGGGCGCCTTCGGGCGTCTCGGTCCAGTGGTCCAGTTCGCGGCGGGCGGCCGCAAAATGGGTATCGCGGCACCGTTCGGTGAAGGCCGCGTCGAAATCGGCGTCCTTGGCGAACCACTTCTGAGGACCTGCCTCGGTCCAGAAGGCGACGACTTCGGTTGGGGAAAGGAGCTTGATCATGCCCCAGAGCTTAGTGTCCGGGCGCGCGAATGCACGGCCCCTTGATGGGGAAATCATCCAGCGATTTAAGAAAAATGGTCGGAGTGAGAGGATTCGAACCTCCGACCCCTGCGTCCCGAACGCAGTGCTCTACCAGACTGAGCCACACTCCGACATTCTTCTCGACACGGGCCAGAGGCCGTCGTTGCGCCGAGGAGGGGGCTTATAGCCACGGGTTTCGGACCTCGCAAGCGGGGAATTTGCGCCTTCTGAAAAAGTCGCTGGTCGATGAAAATTCTTCTGTTTTCAGGTGTTGCATCCCAGAAAGCCTTGGCGTATCTCACCGCTCCTCGCAGCAACGAACTGCGGGGCGCACTGGTCCTGCTGGGGAATGGTGTAATGGTAACACAGCGGTTTTTGGTACCGTCGTTCAAGGTTCGAGTCCTTGTTCCCCAGCCAACCACCCCTTCGGGGGCATGAGCAATGACCGGCTCAACTTTGCCCTTCAGGTAGTAATATGTCGTTTCAACGAGACCGACTGCTTGTCGGTGTCATCAGGTGACGCAACTGAACTGAATCGCCAAAGACAAAGGCCGCCGGAATGCTCTGGCGGCCTTTGGTGATTCTGGTCTTTCGGCCTGCGCTGCTGAGTGGGCTTCGCGACTGCCATATCGACGCTGACAGTCGATGCTGAGACAGGAAGTGGTTGAATCAGGTTCAAGGCAGATCGTCGCGCCTGAAGTCGCGTTGGAAGCGTGTCGCTGCCTTCAAGGGCGAGCTGCAGGCGCTGCATGCCATCGGTTCTGATCTGGAGCTACAGGCGGGAATATCTTGCGATATGGCCTGAGGCGGGGGCGGCAGGCCAATCGAGGTTAGGCCGCCAGGGCGCGAACCGTTGCACTAATTCATAATGTATGAAGGGGGAGGCGGGGCGCGCCATTCTCTTCGCTGAAGAGAATGGCGCGAGTGACGGGACTCGAACCCGCGACCTCCGGCGTGACAGGCCGGCACTCTAACCAACTGAGCTACACCCGCGTTTCCCGCCGAGAAGCAATGCGTCCCGGCGA
>Ga0265296_1004798_pt1 | contig 11544 bp, 8 predicted proteins | sample MunlanPumphouse1_FD_189073 | JGI IMG/M metagenome (GOLD analysis project Ga0265296, IMG submission 189073) | Groundwater microbial communities from a municipal landfill in Southern Ontario, Canada - Pumphouse #1 | ecosystem: Environmental > Aquatic > Deep subsurface > Groundwater | place: Canada...
TGGTCCCTGACTTCATATTGCATTTTTTATTCCCTCCCTTATTTCCCTTTCATTTCCAAACAAGTGTTTATTATCGTTGGCAATAATACGGTTTTTCTTATGTTCGTTTCCGGCCCTTTTCCGAAATAAGCACAATCGCCCTGACAAGCCGCCTTACACCGTTCCTGCCAATCCCGGCACTTTGTCTGGGTTATAGGCGTCCCGGTTGTGGGGCAGGGGATCATTTACCACCCGGCAAACCGTTTAGCTTCGGGTGGGCGTTCTTGATAACGGACTTTATTTCTTCCACAGCCTGCTTTGTTTCTTGCAAACACAAGTCTTGCACATGGTCTTTCTCCCGTTGTGCATCCAGCTTTTTGTTTACCTCCACAAATGCAGCCACCATTTCCTTCCTGGTTTCCGATTGGGTGAAAACTTGCTGGTCTTGGGTGGCAAACGTTCGGGTAAAACCCCAATACATCATCACCATAAGAAGGGCACTAGCAATGCTCAGGAGTATCTTATGCGGTATCTTCTCAACTGCCGCAGCTAAGACACCACCACAGGCTGTCAGTGTGAACGGGTCAGTAGGTAGTTGCTGATGTGGTATCATTACACAGTCTCCTCCAATCTATTTGGTTAAGCCGTTACATCAGACTTGATGCAAACCCACTTAACCAGAGTTGAGTTATATTCAAACTCAACACGAGTCCACTTCCCTACTGTAGTATTAGCCGCAGGAACGACAGCAGTTGACACAAATATTGCACCCCAAGTGAGATTCTTCTGAACCCCAGCATCATAAATCCAGAAAACCACTCTTTGTGCATCAACCGGAGTACCGGCAGGAGTAGCAAAGTTGGTGTCTTGGGCGATGGCCAGAAACTTGAAATTGGTAAACCGATCAGTATTGTACTGAACATGCTCCGCTGCCGTGATCGTGGCGTCGGTGCTTGATATATCGGTGGAGAAGATCCTGTTGTAATTCTTAATCACCTGGACGCTGGTGACTTCTTTCAAGGATACGTCATCGAATCTGACAACACTTCCCGCCGCAACTTTTAAACCAAACCTATGACCGTTTGGGCCTGAATTAGCAGCCCGGTAGTAGCAAGTCACCTGCTGCCAACCTCCGGTAACTGGTATTGAGTATGATTGTGCGCCAGCACCATCAGCATCATATATCAGGATTTGACCGTTAGCCCCAGAAGAAACCTTAATCCACCCAGAAAGTTTATACAACTTTTCCTTCATTAATTTTACTACGTCGCTTAGGGCAAAAGGCTCGACCGCCCCTGTATAAGTAACCTCAATGGCTTTAGTCCCTGCCGAGTCTGGACGGTTATCTGTAACCTGTGAAACAGTTACCCCTGCGCCAGTAATCCAGTTGTCAGGAGGATTGTTGGTTTCAAAACCCGCATTGGTCAGAAGCTCTGGCCCAAGGGTCTCTGCTACTACAGTCTGGTTATTATAATTATTGATCTGGTAGGCAGTGGGCAGTGAATATGCCGTTGCATCTCCAACCGATTTATTGTTGATAAAGTCACAGCCAACAAAATCCCCAGCAACAGCCGTTCCTGATGAGCCAGAAACTTTATTTTCCCAACGATAACCGATGTTGGTAGCACCTTTGGATATATTACCATTGAGCATTAAATTATTGACATTGTAAAAGGCCGTAGAGTTTTCACTGCAAGTAACCCTATAATTATCATAGTTGTCATAACAGATATTGTCAGTTATCAATGTGTCGTTGGCACCATCTACCAATATCCCAGTAGCCGCTAACACAGGATTAAGCCCAGTGGCGTCAGTATGCCCCCAAACATGGTTGCCTTTAATTATATTACGATCAACACCAAGCAAGGTTGCGTCAAATCCAAGAAATATTCCAAGCCCCAGATTGTCATAAACATAGTTGTTGATAAAGGCCGTGTTTGCGGCTCCATTATTTAAAAGTCCACCCCAATGCGTATCTACCTCAGGAACATGATTTCCGCCCCCATTGTCGTGAACATAACAACTCTCCACCCGGGCATTGTTAACAGAAGTATCGACTGCAAAATATTTGTTACCTGTTAACTCCGAATTTCTGATTGTCATATTCCCGTTAGGAGATACCCCAAAAGCGCCGTTGCCTGAAATAACACAATCATCAATTAGACAAGGATAAGCATTAGCAGCCCTGCCGCCCCAGAAAGCAGACCCCCAGGAATTACGCAGAGTGACATTGCGAACGGTTACTCCTACGTCGTTCGTACTCGGGGTATGGATCAGGTGTCCTGTATCACTTACAGCGGCCCAGGTCGCAGCGCCGCCAGAATAAACGCCCTCCAGGATACCTCCTTCAATTACCACGCCTTGAACCGAATTAGAATACCCGATCTGGAAAAGGTCATCGGCTCCAAGGGCCACGGTGTCCCCGGTTGTATTGCGGATCGTGGCGGCACCTTCAAGAGTAATCTTCATAGTCCGGTTGATGCTGACATGAGCGCCTACTGAATAAAACGAAGCCCCCTGATGGAACCGCAAATCCGCACACCCCGAAGCCACGGCCTTGGCAATGGGGGTAGCACAGGCGGTAGAACCGTCCGGCAGAGCACCAAACCAGACTGCGTAAGCGGTTTGTTTATTGCCAAAAACCGCCGCCCCCGTCCCCGTACAACTAAACACCTGATACAACCCCGCCTCGAAAGGGCCGTTGATGGTGAGGGTGGTGCCAGTGGCAATGGTGATGTTGGCAGTTTTTAAAACCCGCAATGCCATAGTGGCTGGAGTAGTCAGTCCTCCCCCAACCTGTGTATCCTTGACGATAACACTGCACGGGGTTGAGCCCAGGGCAGTGATAGTAGTGGCAAGAGTAGTATAGCCAGCATCGCCTACAGTGATTTCCGGCTTGCTGTTGATATTGGTCCAGTCGGACAAAGGCTGATTAACAAAGGGATTATTCATTTTCTTCTCCGTTAAACGTAAAAGGCCATAGTGACAACACAGGCCGCAGGGGAGATTAGACTAATAGCTGCAAGCCCTTGAATAAAAACAGTGCCAGGATTAAGGAAAGGGGCCGTGCCGTCAGTCACATCCGCTGCCGGAACCGCTGCCGTGCCCCCGATAAAGTTAGCGTAAAAGTTGTTAGTGGCTGAAAAAATCACAAACTTGGCTCCTGAAGGCACCGTATGAGATTCAACTGTATTTGCCGCTAACACCCGTGCATCAACATAGGTGGGCTTTCCAGGAGCAAAGGTGTTCCGGTTCTGAAAAACATCCGGCTTCATCTCAAATGCGGTCATGGTCGCCATGTTATTTCTCCTTATAAGTTATCAGTAATATATGGAATATACCCTATTTCATGGCCGCAATTAGAGAAGTAATACTTCCCCTTGTTCGGCACGTACCCCAAATTTAAAGCACCACATCCGCATTTGACGGTCATCCTCTTGTCCTTACTTTCTCTTGCCTTTTCCTTGAGGTTAACCCTCTCACAATACGCCCACCAGACACCTTCTAAGCTACTTTCCATAGTTGCACATCCGAGTAAACTTCAATTTCACCGATGTTGGTTGCTACGCCCATACCACTATAATTCTGTGTTAAGGAACATCGGTGCTGTAATTCAAAGGCCTTGGTTCCTGCTATGACAAATTCCCCATTTAACTGAGCATAGTTGTTATTTGCCGCCCCAGCATACCCTGATTCTCCCAGGAGATTAGCTACCACTGCTGCATCAGTAATGTTATAAAGTCTTAATTTATGACCATTACAGCTTGAGGCAGCGGCTCTAGCTTGAATCCGGTATGTCCCTGCCAAAAGGGTAAATTGGTTTGCTGCCAGGCTACAGACAGCATCAGCATCTTTAACTTCTGTGTTTAGCGTCCTGGTACGCCATGCCCCTGAAGTAAAATCACCACCAGCCGTATTGGCGACCTTCTGGTCCTGGAGTTGCACATAAGAATCTATCCAGCCATAGAGCTTTCCCCCAGAACCAGCAATAGGGATTTTGGAAGCTGTAGGGGTCGCCGTGGCATTAGCCGGGTCTTCCACCACCTTTGTCGAAGCATTGAGGCTTGCCACCCCGGAAGCCGCTGCTTTCTGCGCCAGAGGGATGACATAAGCCTTGCGGGTAAGTTGGTTATCAGTTGTCGGGTCTGATGCTGGGCCAATGGGGATAGAAGCAAAAGTCTTAACCCCCGTCCAGGTTTGCGCCCCTGCTGTCACCCCGTTAGTGCCGTTGGCTTCCAAGAAGGCTAAGGAAATGGTCAGGGCTTCATTCACCAGCGCCCCGCTGTCCCAAGTCACATTAACAGTCGTATTCGGCGCACCATAGGTACTACTCGTAATTGTGCCGTAGATGGTCCCTGTAACCGCCCCTACGGCCTTCACTCGCCGGGAAGCACTATAGATAGTCGTTACATCCGTTGCTACCGTGAAGGACGTTCCAGAGGCATAGGTAGTTGTATGGCCCCAGGGATTCCAGCCGCCAGAGTCATACCAAACTCGGATAGCAGCCATGCACTCCCGGATAGTGTCGTTTACTCCACTCGGGGACATTCCTTCTGGCGCGCCGTTGGGAGCAGCAGAATTATTACTGGCAGCAGTTTCAGACCATGTGGAAATAGCAGACATATTTAGAATCTCCTAAAAATCGAACGCCTTAAACTTATCCGGTTTCACCCGGCATAAATTCATCAAGAACTTAACCAAACCTATCCGGTCGTAGGGTTCACAAGACGATATAAGTAATCGCATCTTTCTTAAATTATCCCAAGTGCCTCCAACCATATATGATTCAGTAAGTGCCCGGTACACTTGAGACCCAACACCACCCTTTCCTTGTTCATCAGGAAACACTCTAATGTCAGGTTCGCCATGAATAGTCATACCCACGTAACTTATACATCTATCCATGATCTCCAGTAATTCCTCTTTGGAAGGAGATATGGGAAACCTGAAGGCGGTAACATATTCGATTTCGCCTAATACTTTCGGGGTCATCCATAAAACCTCCCTTAATTTAAGGAAACAACTGATCTATCTTGTCTTTGTATTTTTCAAATTCAAACTTGTCCATTCGATCAAGACTTTGTGTCAATAAAGGCAAAAACATTTCCCGTTCTTGGGGATTCGCCTTTTCAAATACTTTTAACTTCCATGCGTTAGGCAATCCCTTAAAATCTGCCGCAGAATAAGGCATAACTGCCTTTCCTAACCATCTATCAACTTTTTCGGGGTCTAACTTCTTTTTTTCTACCTGAACCTCTAATTTCTCAAATGCTTCTTGGGTTTTTCCTTGTCGCATGAGATTTACGATATCTTTTTTGATCTTGTTCAATTCAAATTCTTCCTTGCTTGGCGATCTCTGGGGGTTAGCCTGATGGTACTGAGACATGACCTTTTCAGCCGCAGACATAGTGTAGGCGGCTGGTGCAGGCATTACCCCTATTTGCGGAGCAAGGAGTTTTCCTGGATGTTCTTTGAAGGTATGAATAACCCCACCTTCTTGCTCGGCTATGCGCTGGGAACCTCTTATCCAGAAGGGCACATATTCAGAAAGAATATACTTGCCCATATCCTTGCCCTGCTGTCCGTAGCCGGTTTCTGTGTCTCTTATAGGTTCCCCATAGTAAGTTTTATTACGGTAGATATTACCAATCATGTTCCATAGGGGATGGGTTTTAGCCAAGAGGGTATGACTAAGTGATTCATAATAGGCAAACAGGTCTTTGGCATAGGAAGGCAGAAGGAATCTATTGGGTCTTCCCTTGTCATCAACTCCACCAGTTCTAAAAGCCCAAAAGTCCATTGCCTGCAATTGGGATGGTTTGTCTCCTGTGAAAGCCATAGTCATCAGACCATTAGCTACCGCCATAGTACCCAGCAGGGACAGGGTATAAGCCACCCGATCAGGAATATCAGCAGGTGCCTTCCCGGTTTTGGTCCATTCCTTGAAAAAGGTGCCAGTATCTTTAACAGACCCGCCCACCTCAATCATGGTGCCGCCTGTCCATCCTGGTGCCCGAATAATCGCTTGGGCTACATTTTTGGCAGCGTTCTTGATAAACACGCGGTCATATCGTACTTGTCCTAACCGAGAATCTACCCGGTTCCAAGCCTGGTTAAATTCTGGTCTGAGTTCTTCTAATGTCTTATTTGGGTTTTGTTCCATTAAGCGTCCAGCTAATTCTGCAAACACTCCTGCCTTTTGCCGGGGAACAAACCATTCCATCAACGGCTTCATAGAATATTCAGTAAGAACTACTGGCGAACGTAAGGCTGCCTTCAGTTTTTTGCCGCCATACCAATCTCTTATCATGGCTTCTGATTGCTGTGTCCGTAGTCCCTTCTCCATCTCAAAACCAGCCCCGGCCAATTCAGCAGCTTTGGTAATGGCTGGAATTTTCATATCGGGCACATCAAGAAATCGATGCACAGGGATATTCTCTGGAACCTCAACTTGAGGACCACGCCATTCAGAAATAACCTTACCGCCTTCTACAGGAGTTTTGACTACCGATTGAGGATATCTCTTGATGGTTTCTCCTAACTGACCTAAACTTCTATTTCCTCTTGCAACTCCATAAATATCCTTCAAGGCTTCAGCGCCAGCCGTTATCTGTGTGTCCAGAGAAGTAAAACCAGCATGAAAGAAACTGCCCACCCCTAATTGGAATTGGTTAAGAAGGTTGCCAACGGCCATTATTCCTTTATAGGGAACACCAACATAGGGATTGTTGTAGAGAGTCTTTGAAAGGTAGTTATTAAGAATCTCCGCCACAGGTTCCTTAAAAATTCGGTATCCATAGATAGGTCTTGCCCCAATTTCTGGATCATAAGGGCCATAGACAGTCCCATATTTATCATCAATCTTTTTCCACCCTTCTGGCACTTTCTTGCTAACATGAAGAAATTGCTCATCTCCTTTATCATGCCATTCTTTGAAAGCCCTATTAGCCAGAAGAGATTGATTCATTTCTCTAAGTTTCAGTAAGTCTAAGTCTATAGGATTATTAGAAATAGGTTCTAATCCAAACTCAACGCCGGTAAAAATGTCATCAAAGGTTTTGGCTTTTCTGAATGATTCCTTACCTTCCAACGGCCTGCGGGTAAGATAAGACAAGGCGCTTTGGTCAGACCCTTCCCCAATTTGCAACAGTTGTTTCGTTCTGTTTCTCACCCATGATTTGTCGGCAGCAGACCAAACATTCGGGTCTAAAACCTCTCCCTGTCCACCTTCTGCCGCAGTTTTTCCCTTCCCAGCATCTATGGCTTCCTGAAATGCTTGACTAAAAGCTCTGACTGACGGCTGTTTCCACATACCTGGAAAATAGTTTTCTCTGACAGTCTGCAAAGGGACATCAGCATCGGCTAAACCTTTCAGTACACCTTGATAAAGTCTGTCTCTTTTAGCAGCGTATTGCTGAAATTCGGGGGGTACTGGTCTTCCAACAGACAAATCGGACATGACCCTGACCCCAATATTTTCTTCCAAAGGTAGGTTAGGGTTATGTACTCCTAATTTATCAAAAATACGTTTGTCAGATTGTAGAGTTCTTTCCGCAACTTCTATATTCCGATTCTTAGTTCCAATCTTTGACCGCAGAACATTAGCAGCATCAAGGTGCGCCTTAGATTTAGCACCAGGGGCAAGGAGAGCCTGAAGTCCCTGTTTCACCTGACTACCTGTTTCTATGGCAGACAGGGATGGTTTGATAATAGGACCAATATCTAAGAATCCTTCTTCTCCCTTCTTCCTCGGGCGTGCTTCTGCCAACCCCTGTCTTGCCCCCTCCACTTCGGGGGCGGGGGGCTGGGGTTTGTCTACCGCCCGTGAATAGTAGTAGCCTTTGCCCTGTTCCCCATAAGGCTTATAAACCTTCTCCCAACCTTCTCTATCAGGTATCTTAGAAATGTTATTGATTGCACTTGGATTTTTAAGTTCTACCCCTTTAGGTTCTCTGATAAATTCTTGTTCAACTGGATTACCCCTAACGTCAGTTGTCTGGAATACCCCCGCCCCCTTCTCGGCGGGCTTGAGGTCGGGGGCAAGTTCAGTTGTTGCAGATTTTGCAACATCTGGGGCAACTGTTAGATTTTCTCTAATAGTTCCCTCAACCGGGGCTTTTTGAGGCTCTGGGGAGACCCCTATAGGCTTCTCTGGCACAACCGGGGCCGTTGCCTTGGATTCGGGGATAACTGCTGTTACAGAAGGTTCAGGAACCTCTGGACCAGGGGTTATTGTCCTTTCGGGAGGAACCTGCCCAATGACTTCCTTGACCGTTTCCCATTCCTTCGGCGGCATATCCGGCGGCTTTGTGTCCTTCTCCACCGCCTCTTTTAACTTCCTGCCACCAGGGGTGGCCCCAAGAATAGCCATGACTGTAGCACTGGCAGTGATATCTCTCGCATCCCCGCCTTCAATCGCGGTCTGGCCCCCGCCTATCGCACCCATGGCGGGAACTCTCTGGGTAAGGGGTAGTCCGCCTGTCGCCTTGAACGCACCGCCAAGCAATGCCCCGCCAGCCGCCCTGCCCATTTTTTCCTTCCACGTCGAACCTTCAGGGGCTTTCAGGGCTTCCAAAGCAGCTATGCCCGCAACCGGACCACCCAAGGCCATGGCGGTTCCATATTCCATAATGCCTACAGGAGCAGACCCGATACCCTGAATAATCTTACTGGCTAAATCCTCCCCAACCTTCTCTGGGGGAGTAGTCAGCCATTCACTTAAGTCCTTGCCAAACTTCTTAGAATAGGGATTGTCAGAATATTGACGGGTCCAGTCCACTAAGGATTTTAGCCCGCCCATGATACCGGCCTTAGCTTGACTGCCCATCATTTCCAGAGGTTTAGTCCAGCCCGGATGAACATCAACTCCTTGATTTTCCATCATAGACTGCTGATACCGTTCTTCCGGGATCATCACAGACCGAGGTTGACCAAACATCCATTCTTTAGCCGCCGCTCCCACTTCTCCTAATCCTTCCTTAATAGGATTCAGAATACCGGGAGCTATTGGGGCTATAGTCTTGGATTTGCCTTGTGGTCTTTGCTCTTCGCCAAAAATTGCACCCAATTCTTGTAGGGCAGATGAAGTGCCAGTTTCTTTTGTAGGAACACCCATGCCCATGATAGTGTTCAATTCGGCCAAAGCATCCGGGGCACTGCCAGCTATCTTACTGGCCTTCTGTTCAATACTATATTGGGTCAAGGGGTTTCCTGCTGATAATTTAGTTCCCCTGGATAACCCCATGCCTCCGGCAATATCTTCATATTCACCTAATTCTGTGTTATAAAAACCAGCATGAAGGTGAGGGCTATTAATTGCACTTCCCACCGTTCCAATAGGTTGACCTGCTTGAAACTTTGCCCCATTCTCTGGTAGTTCACCTTGATGAGCAATGCGCCATTCATAAGGAGTTCCTGGGATACGAAAATGTGCCCAGCGGTCATTAGGCCGTAGGTTAGTGCCTCCTATCCCACCTTGAATAAATTCTAAATCAGCCGGGGCAACTATGGGTGTTCCAGCCGGTGCCATATAATCGGTAGCCATATGTTTTCTGGCACCGCCACTTCTGGAATCACCGAAACCACCACCAACTGTTCCAGAGACAGGAGATATCAGATTATCAAAGGAGAACGGTTCTTGTGGTTCCGCCTTCTTAAAAATCTGGTCTAATTCCTGTAGAGGATCAACAGCCATTTATTCCCCCAAGTGCCTCTGCCGCCAAGCATTTAGTTCTTGTGTTAACATTTGCTTCTGGGGTCCATCAGGCATAGTCTGGACCTGCGCCATTCTCTGCTGGTAGTTAGTTTGAAGAACCCCTTTGTCAACTATAGTGGGTGTCTGTGTTCCAGTTGATCCTATCTTTCCTCCCTGCTGCTTATTTCTTAGATATTCCTGGAAAGGACTGACTTTCTCTGGCTTGGGAGGCTTGCCCTTCCCAATAGGAGTAAAAGAAGTCTCTCCAGTAGTGGGGTCAAAGACAGACCATCCTGAAGTTGGATTTCCTTTATCGTCATAAACAGTGGTTAATCTTTTGACTGCCTTTTCTGGTTTTTCTGGTTTTTCTGGTTTCTCATAGGCAGGAGGTAAATCTTCCTGACCTTCTGATACCCATGAATACTGAGGTTGACCACCAGACCCTACAGTCTTAACCAACTGTTTCTTTTCCTTTGGCAAAGGGGCAGGTAATCCTGGTTTGGCTGCCTGCCATTCATTTTGCCCTGTGTCTGGGTTAAAACTTTGCACAAACCAATCTTTTTTGTCTAGAGATGTTAGTTTGTTGCCGATCTTGATATATTTCTTGCCGCCATATTCCACTTCTCTCGGGGTTCGGTCTTCTATATCCTGCATGATTTTCATCACGCCCACTTGATTTTTAAGCGATTCCATCTCTTTCTTTCGGTTCAATGCCTGCATCTGCGCCCCAGACAACAACCCCTGCGAGAAACCACCTAACCCTTGAGCCAATCCCGCGGTAAAACTTTTCCCAGGCGTAGGTGTAAGCAACCCTGCCCCCGCTTGCATCAAGGCCAGGGACAAGGGCATAGTATCGCTTTCCATCCACTTGGATATCCCACCCTTCTTTTCAGGTAAAACGGGCATGCCCCTGGTAGGTGCCTGCATCGGCACAGGTTCAGAAGGGGCTGGGACAGATGGGCCCACGGTGCTTGGCGTAAATTGATCTATCTCCTTCCCCCACTTGCCCTGGAAATCCCCTAATAATCCTTGGTTTTTGGAAGGCAATGCCATTGTTCTGGGGTCAATTAGTCCTAATCCTGGTGCCGCCGGGGGAGGCACATCTTCTGGCAAGATCGCATCACTGGGAGGAAGAACTTCTCTTGGCGTTTGCGGCTGCATAGGGGGAGGCGCAGGCGCATTGCCCTGAATCTCCGGGGATACCGGCAAGACCTGCTGCTGAGGCTGGGGCTGAATCTGCACCCCCTGAATTATCCCAGGCGGCACATATCCCGGCTGTTGCCGTTTAAGCAAATCGGCCAGCAGTCCTAACTGATCGTCCGGGCTGAACAGTCCATCCAATAGACCCATCTCATTAACCCCGCTTCAGACTTTCAATCTGTTTCTGCTGTTCTTGCACCGCCCCCACCAATGGGGCAATTAGGGCAAGAGGCAGGATATGCCGATGTCCAGTTGGGCCTTTCATAATGGCTTCAGGAACTATCTTTTCCACGTCATTTGCTACAAAACCAAGTTGATTTTTCCCGCCAAACTCAGGTTTATAATCAAAAGTCACGGGGTCTAAATCCATGACCATACTAAGAAGCCCCTGTCTGCCACCAACCTTTTTGATGTTACTCTTTAATTTCTTGTCAGACCCTCCCAACATAGGTAAGAATTGCGACAAACCCATCAGCAATCCACCTACCCCAGAAGCTCCACCCAACAAACTGGCACCTAATGAAGTCCCAGACTGTGGCACCATCTGGGTGGTGTTGCCATAAGTTGTGGAAGTTCCACCATAACCACCCTTAATTGCATCACCATACAAACCAAGTCGCTGCCATGGTTCCATCTGATTGTACTGCTGCCGTTGCATGGCTTCATTAATA
>Ga0265296_1004799_pt1 | contig 11543 bp, 13 predicted proteins | sample MunlanPumphouse1_FD_189073 | JGI IMG/M metagenome (GOLD analysis project Ga0265296, IMG submission 189073) | Groundwater microbial communities from a municipal landfill in Southern Ontario, Canada - Pumphouse #1 | ecosystem: Environmental > Aquatic > Deep subsurface > Groundwater | place...
CCAACAATGTGATTACCCGGTGTTTTATTTCTCTAAAAGCATTTTTGGCTTTCTCTCTCATCTTTTTCACCTCCCCTTTAAAAAAACAAAAAACCCTAAGCGCAAAAGCTTAGGGTAAGAGTGTTCTTCCTCTTTGGCGGCCCCTCTACCCCCCGGCGTTACGCCGGTGGACAGGTAGCTTTGCGTCCCAAGATTGCTCTTGGTTTGCCTTTGTCAGTAGGCTAAATTACCAATTTGTCAAAGTGTCATTTTGTCACTTTACACATAAAATATAGCACACTTACCGGCCCCTGTCAAGGTAAGGGCTATTTCATCGGTTCAATCTTCTGGATATTTATGCCTTTACTCTTCAGGTATTCAAAGGCCTTCTTCAGTTCTTCTTCCGGGCCTTCTACGTTCAAAATTGCCCAGCCGGAATATTCAGAAAAAGAAGCTTCGAGTATGCTTAATTCAATATCAAATTTTTTGCAAAGATAACAAAGGATCGCTTCGTCTTTAAGCTCTCCGGGAAAAGTCAGGCCAATAGTAATATCCATAAAATGCTCCTTGCCCACAAAGGGCACACTTGCGCAATTCTCCGCCACGAGGCGGATGCCGACCCATTCCAATTGGGTCGGGCCGATAAGCGCAAGGTGTCTTCTAGGAACATACTAACTGATTTAGAAAATTCTGCAAGTAAAATTACCTCTGATTATTTACTCAAGCTATTAATAATCGCTGTCGAAGCAATTTTGGCCATACCCATTGCTTCAATTACCGTGCCCTCGCCACCGACAATATCCCCGCCCGCAAAGACTCTCGCCATTGAGGTTTCCATGGTTTTCGGGTTAACTACGACGTCAAAATATTTGTCTGTTTTTAATTGCGGGGTAACTTTGGTTAAAACCTGATTTGCCTGAAGTCCGATGGCAATAACCGCTAAATCGCAATCCATCTCAAACTCGCTTCCTTCAATCGGAACAGGCCTTCTCCTTCCGGAGTTATCCAGTTCAGCCAAACGGCACTTTAAACATTTGATTTTTTTCACAAAACCTCTCTCGTCTCCAGTAAACCCTGCCGGCTGCACGAGAAATTCAAATTTAATTCCTTCTTCTTTGGCATGCTCTATCTCAAGCCTTCTTGCCGGCATTTCTACTTCCGTCCTGCGGTAAAGAATCGCCGTATCGGGAGTTCTGCCGCTCATTTTCTGCATCCTTAAAGCGCATCTTGCAGCATCCATCGCGGTGTTCCCTCCGCCGACAATAACCACATGCTTACCGACATTTACCGGAGTGTGGTATTCAGGAAACCTATAAGCGGACATCAGGTTAATCCGGGTTAAAAATTCATTTGCAGAATAAATATTGCAGAAGTTCTCACCCTCTACGCCTAAAAATGAAGGCACGCCTGCGCCCAGGCCTAAAAAGATACTGCTAAACCCCTCTGAAAAAAATTCATCTAAAGTTTTAATTTTCCCGATGATCTGATTAGGTATAATTTCTACGTTCAATTTTTGCAGGTGATTTATTTCATAGTCTAGAATATCGCGCGCTAGCCTAAAAGGCGGAATCCCATACCGCAGGACCCCTCCCGAAGCATGCAGGCCTTCAAAAACAACTACTTTTATCCCTTGCCTTGCTAATTCTCCGGCACAACATAAACCTGCGGGCCCGGAACCCACCACTGCCACTTTAAATTTACTTAGTTTCGCGTCTTTTTTTACGGGAATTTCCAAATTATTTTTTATACCATAATCACCGGCAAATCTTTCCAGGAAATGTATGTTTATCGCTTCTTCTGACGCAAACGGCAGGCCTTTTTTAGCCAGGACACAGGCCTTTCTGCATTGATATTCGGCAGGGCAAACCCGTCCGCAGATAGAGGGAAAATCATTTTTTTCTCTGATAGTAAAATAAGCTGACTTATAATCTTTTTGAGTAATTTCATAAATAAATTTTTTGATATCTATCCCTACGGGGCAGCCTGCGATACAGGTAGGGTTTTTACACTGCAGGCAGCGGCTGGCCTCGTAAAGTGCTTCTCTTTCAGTATACCCTAAAACCACTTCGTCAAAGTTATTGATTCTTTTTGAAGCTTCTTTTTCTCTTACCCTTACCGGTTGTTTCTTCATAATTTGTAGAGGTTGCAAATGTGCTTTTCTTGCTTTTGATAAACTCTGTTCCTTTTATCCAAGGTATCCCAATCAATCAATGCGGCATCAAATTCCGGGCCATCCACACAGCTGAATTTCGTTTTCCCTGCGACATTCACGCGGCAGCCCCCGCACATCCCGGTTGCATCCACCATCAGGGCATTCAGGGAAACAATTGTTTTTACCTTGTAATTTTTGGTGAAACCGGCAACCTTGCGCATCATCGAGATCGGCCCCACCGCATAAACTAAATCGTATTTTTCTTTTTTTAAAAGTTCTTCCAATATGTCTGTAGTAAATCCTTTTCTCCCGTAAGAGCCGTCATCAGTAACCATAAATATTTCGCTAGATACGCTTTTTAATTCTTTTTCTAAAATTAATAATTCTTTTGTCCTTGCGCCCAGTATCGTAACAATGTGATTTCCTGCTGCTTTTAATGCCTTTGCCACCGGATAAATTTCCGCAATGCCCACTCCGCCGCCAACCAAAATTACCTTGCCGTAATTTTTAATTTCTGATGCATGGCCCATTGGCCCGGTTAAGGCGAACAATGAATCTCCGGGGTTTAATTTTCCTAAAAGCCTGGTGGTAAGGCCGGCTTCCTGAAAAATCAGGGTGATTGTCCCTTTATCTTTATCAGTATCAACCACCGTAAGCGGAATCCGCTCTCCATTTTTGCCTACCATCAGCGCGACAAATTGGCCTGGCTTGGCTTTTTTAGCGAGCTCAGGGGATAAAATCTCCATTCTGGTAATTTTAACTTCCGAGCTTACTGTTAAATCTTTTTTTTTAAGTATCTTCATTTAGAGAAGGGATTTGTCAAGCGGAAAGGACTTTGCTGACCATCTCGAGGATTTCTTTCGCGGTTACGGGCTTTGCCAGTATATAATGCCTGCCGAACTTCTCCCCGGAAAATTTATCTTCTCTGGTCATTACTATACCGGATAAAAATATAATCGGGATATCGGCGCAGGAAGGCTCTTCCGCAAGCTGGGCAGCTACTTCATCGCCCTCCAGATCAGGCAAAAGCACATCCAGGATAATCAAATCAGGAGGGTCAAGTTTAGCTAAATTAAGCGCCTCTGCGCCTTTTGTAGTAGAGGTTACCTTATAATTAGCCCGTTCTAAAATATTTTTTAAATGAACCAAGGCCTCTTCTTCGTCATCAACAATCAGTATTTTTTTATTTTCTGATTCCGGCATTTTTATATTTTCATTTCTACTCTGAATTCAGAATAGGTGTTATTTTTTATATCAACCTTACCCAGGCTATCCCTGTATTTCAAATAATGATTAAACATGCGGCCGCAGGATAAATAAGTATCGATATATTTGTTGACACTTGCCTTCACGCCGCCTGCGAAATGTATTTCGTTATACCTTAGGGCCGCGCCTTTTACCTCATCCTTAGTGACTTTAAATTCACCGCGCGAGAAACCGCCTTCGCCAAATACCGTAACCCGGTCATTAATCTTATAAGAAATAACCGGCCGAGAAGGAACAAGGTCAAAAGTTAATTTATCGTTAGGTTTATAAATTAAACCTGCAAAAGGTGTAATCGGATTCTCGAACCCCGGAGAGGCGCTCACACCGACAACCAGAGTCAGCTTTTCCGAAGCCTGATAAATTACAAGCGCGTGCGAGCCGAAATTAAAACTGTTTGCCTTAAAATTCCAATTACTGGAATAAAAAGCGGGCCTAATCCCAAGACGGATATAAGTCTTATCTAAAGTAAAAAATGGCAAAGTGGCTTCCGCGCCAAACACTAACTCTGTCAGATGCGAAGGTAAAGAAACCGGCACGGCATCGCTAGTATTGATATCAATATCTTCGCTAATAATACCTACTTCTATGGGCAACTGGCCGAATGCCTTAAAAGCAAAACTGTATTCGGAAGCTGCTTTAATTACGGAAATTTTTCCCGGTTGGCCGGATAAGGAACGCGTGGGCGCATAACGCACATAAGAATCCAATTCATGAGTAACAGCCTGCTCTTCTTCTTCCGTGGTTATTATCTGCCCCAGTTTTTGACGATACCCTATTGATTCCTTGTCTTGCGCTGCAGCAGATTGTACTTTACTTTCTGTTTCAGACATGGCGCTATCTACAGCTTCTGCTTTAGCATCATTTTCTGCCTTTAATACCGGGCAAAAAATAATGAGAAAAGCCATAACTAATAAGACATGAAAACCCAGCTTCATCAATCTCGCCATCATAGGCGCCCTTTTCTTGTTTGTTTTTATCCTACCATAAGTCACAAATTAATACAATATTTTAGTTTCGGGGTGAGCTTTATATATTTAATAGTTTTATTTCTTTTTGGTAGAATTAATAAAATTAGCTATTTCTCTTTTATCTTTTTCTTCGATATTCGCGAAACAGATTCCTAAGCGGCGCAAATCTTTCTCTATCGAATTATTGGAGCGAACCTCACCCACTATTTCCATCGGGCCATAGAAACTCACCCGGTCATCATCCTCAACCTTAAATAAAGTAAATTTAATCAAAAGGTCTGTTTGCAAAGGGATGTCGTAGCTGGTGGAAATTGCCATCCCGCCTTCGCTTAAATCCAAAGCGGAAGCAATTATTTCTTTGTCTCCGATCTGCATGCGCACGGTGAGAGGCTTATTTATCTGATAAACTACGGCCAGGCGCATTCTTAAGCGCGAAAATTTCCTGCGGTCACGCCCCAAATATGATGTGTCCACCATTAGTCTCCTTTTTTTACTCTGCCTTATTTTGGGCCTTTATTTTTTATGTCTTTAGCCAGAATTATAGCTTCAGCGATTTCCCGCATCGACTTACGCGAATCCATGCTCTGTTTCTGGATTAAACGGAAGGCCTCAGAAGGCAAGATATTCGCATCCTGAGAAAGAATCTCTTTTGCCCGTTCAATAATCTTGCGGGTAGTTAATGCCTCCTCGGCACTGCGCGCCCTTAAATCAAGTTCGGCATTTTCTATTGCTACTGCTGTCTGATTTGCCAAAACAGTCAAAACATCCACCTCCGGCTTTGTAAATTTATGTTTTCTGGAAGTATAACAATTTAATACGCCGATTACCCTCCCCTTTACCGCCAAAGGCACGCTCGCCAAAGAACATAAACCTTCTTTTTTGGCGATATCTCTATTTATATACCGCGGCTCTTCCTTAACATCCAGCACGTATATCGGCTTATTGGCCTGGGCAACCATACCGGCGATGCCTTCTCCCAGCTTAACCGGCGGTTTCTTATTATAGGCATCCGAGACTGACTGTGTCGCCCTTATTACCAGCTCTTTCTTATCCGGATCCAATAACATCAGGGAAGAAATCTTGGAATGCATAATCTCGGCGGTAACGTTAACAATCAAACGCAGCAACTCTTCCAGGTATAACCCGGAGGTAATCAGATTGGCTATTTTAGCAAGCGCCTCGATTTGCTTGATATAAAGCTGGTAATTTTCTTTTTTCTTTTTTTCCGGCATCTTAGAGTATCGGCAAATATTTATCTATTTCGTACTGGGTAACCTGGGCCTTATATTCGTCCCATTCCAATTTTTTGTTACGGATAAAATAATGGAAAAGTTCTTCTCCCAGCGCTTTTTTCACCAGTTCTGATTTTTCCGTAACTTTAATTGCCTCCAGGAGGTCTTCCGGCAAAGAATTAATTTTAGCGCGCTCCCTTTCTTCTTCGCTCATATGATAAATGTTGTCGTTAGCCGGCTCTCTTAAAGCATAACCTTTTTCAATTCCTTCAAGGCCCGCAGCCAGCATCACTGAAAAAGCCAGATACGGGTTACATGCCGGATCAGGCACGCGGTATTCGATGCGCGTTGACTTTTCTTTCCCCGGCTTATACATCGGGACCCTGATTAATGCCGAACGGTTCATCTGCGCCCAACAAATATAGACTGGCGCTTCGTAACCGGGCACGAGCCTCTTATAAGAATTAACCCACTGATTAGTTACTGAACATATCTCCGGGGCATGTTTTAATAACCCGGCGATATACTGTTTGGCAATTTTAGAAAGATGATATTCGCCTTTTTTCTCGAAAAATGCGTTTGTTGAGCCTTTGAATAATGATTGATGCACATGCATACCCGATCCATTAATGCCAAAAACCGGCTTGGGCATAAAAGAGGCATGCAGGCCTTTGGCCTGAGCGATTTCTTTAGCAACTAACCTGTAAGTCATGACATTATCTGCCATAGAAAGCGCATCGGCATACCTTAAATCAATTTCATGCTGGCTGGAAGCAACTTCATGATGGCTGTATTCAACAATGATGCCTAAATTTTCCAAAGCAGTTACGGTCTCGTTACGCACGTTCTGCGCGATATCTAAAGGCGTCAAATCAAAATATCCGCCCTTATCCAAAACAATCGCGTTCTGGGGATTATTGAAATAAAAATATTCCAGTTCCGGGCCGACATAATAGGTAAATCCCTTTTTTGCGGCACGCTCAAGGTTATTTTTTAATATATACCTGGGGTCTCCGGCAAAAGGCTTGCCATTCGGCATGTAAATATCGCAGAACATCCTTGCCACCGGGTATTCTTTGGATTCCCACGGCAGGACCGCGAAAGTTGAGATATCCGGACGCGCGATCATATCTGATTCTTCTATGCGCGCAAAACCCTCGATAGATGAACCGTCAAAGCCCATACCATCCCCTAAGGCCCGCGGCAATTCATCAACAGTAATGGTAAATCCTTTTAAAAATCCCAAGACATCGGTAAAACATAACCTGATATAGCGCACTTTTTGCGCTTTCACTGTTTTCATTACTTCGGATTTCGTCTTTGGCCTTTTCATTTATTTCTCCTCTTTGAGAATTTTTCTATCCTCGACAATGAGTCTTTCAAATTTTCATAACTGGAAGCGTAAGAAATACGGATATAGTCATCGTACTCTTTACCAAAGGCTGTCCCCGGGACAACCGCGACTTTTTCTTCCTTAAGAAGTTTCTCAGCAAACTCTAAGTCCTTCATGCCAATATTTTTTATGCAAGGAAAGGCATAAAAAGCGCCTTCCGGCTTAGCGCAGGTAAGCCCCAGCCTATTCAAACCGTCAATAATCAGTTCTCTGCGCCTTTTATATTCCCGCTTCATCTCCTCGACTGATTTTCTACCTGCCACAATTGCTTCTGCTGCTGCCATTTGGCTGGTAATCGGCACGCACATAATCGTATATTGATGGATTTTCGTCATCGCGGCGATGAGCTCTTTCGGGCCGCAGGCAAAACCCACGCGCCAGCCGGTCATGGCATAACTCTTGGAAAATCCGTCAAGATAGACCGTATTATCTTTTGCGCCTGATAGTATCGCAAAAGGCGTGTGTTGGAAATCATAAGTCAGATCCGCATAAACTTCGTCGGTAATACAGAGTATTTTATGTTTTAAAAGAACCCTATTAATCTCGCTTAATTCTTTTTTGCTGTAAGAAACACCTGTGGGATTTGACGGGTAATTAAGAATAAGCGCCTTGGTTTTTTTATCAATATGTTTCTCTAAGATTTTTGGCGTAAGCTTAAATTTTTGTCCCTTGGTATCGATATATACAGGGATACCGCCGGATAATTCTGTAATCGGGCCGTAGGAAACATAACTGGGAATGGGGATTAAAATTTTATCGCCCGGATTGATAATTGAACGCAAGGCCAAATCTACCCCTTCGCTCACTCCCACCGTAATCAAAATTTCCTCATCCGGGCAGTATTCGAGATTATACCGGTTTTTTAAATACCGGCTGATGCTCATCCTTAATTTATAGAGCCCTTTATTGGAAGTGTAAGAAGTAAAGCCCTGCTCCAGGGAATAAATCCCCGCTTCCCGGATATTCCAGGGAGTGACAAAGTCAGGCTCGCCCACACCCAAAGAAATCACATCTTTCATCCCAAGCACTAAATCAAAAAATGCCCGGATGCCGGAGGGCTGCATTTGTTGGACCTTATGAGAAATAATATGTTCTTTCATTTGATTATGTATAAATTCCAATATACAATACACAAATTACAAACAATACCAAATACCAAAATTACAATACCAAATTTTGTTTGGGATTTCGGTCATTCGGTATTGTGATTTGTTTGTGATTTGGAATTTGTGATTTGTAATTTTAATAAGATATTGCTATCCTTTTATTTTCTTCCCTATGTTTTAAAATCACTCCGTCTTCTTTATATTTTTTCAGCAAAAAATGCGTCGCTGTCCCTCTGACATGCTCTAAAGGCGCTAATTTTTCCGCCACAAACCGCGCGACGGTATGCAGATCTTTTCCTTCGACAATTAAAAGCAAATCATAAGTGCCGGAAATAAGGTAGCAGCTGGCAACCTCGGGAAAGGAATAAATCCGCTCGGCAATTTTATCAAAACCTAAATCTTTTTGCGGCGTAATATTTACCTCGATCAACGCCCTCACCTCAGAATCAGCGTCTTTAATCAATTCTTTATTTATAACTGCTTTATACTTTAATATCGCGCCTTCTTTCTCGTATTTTTTTATTGCCTGCTTTATGCTTTCAGGTTTTTTCTTTAACATCTTGGCAATATCTTCTACTGTCGCGCGCGCGTCTTTTTCCAAAATCTCCAATATCTCATCCATGCCTCACCTCCGATTTTAGATATAACAAATTCTCGGCCCCTGCCTTTTATGCTCCGAGCGCTGAACCATCTTTTTAACTTTTTCTACTTTTTTATTTTCCGCTCTTTGCGGCTGCCTGTTTTCTATGCGGCCTAAAATATCGTCCAATTCAGAATAAGTAATCCCCATTTCTCCTTCATCGGTCTGGCCGGGCCAAAGGCCGGCAGTCGGAGGCTTGGCAATAATGCGGCCGGGGATCTTTAATTCTCCTGCCAATTCCCGCACTTGCCTTTTTAATAAATCACCGAGGGGCAATATATCCGCTCCCCCGTCGCCAAATTTGGTAAAATAGCCTAGCTTAAGTTCGGCCTTGTTCCCTGTGCCGCAAACAAGATAATTTAATCCGTTAGCGAAATAATACAATGTTGCCATTCTTAAGCGGGGCTTAAGATTTATCTGAACAAGCTCACTTGCCGCGGGTAAAACCTTTAATAAATTATCGTAGGTAGCTGTTAAATTAACCACCTTTACTTTAATGCCTAATTTCCGGGCGATTAAATTTGCGTCTGCGAAATCCTGCGCCTGGCTGTGAATTGGTAAAATTAAACCCAAAACTTTATTCTTACCTACTGCTTCTTTAGCAAGGGCTGCCACAACACAAGAATCTATTCCGCCGCTTAAGCCCAGAACTATACCCTTTGCCCCGGCAGCTTTAACCTGCTGCTTAAGCCAGGCGATTATCTTATTTTTCATAATCAAAAGATTATATACCACTAAATCAGGCTGGTCAAGGTTAAATAAATGTGGATTTATTGGTTAATTCTGCTACAATTATACAAAAATGAAGAACAAAATTATTTCTTTCCTGAAAAGTCCGATTCACCTCTTTAAAAAACTATACAACTGGACGATGCACTGGGCAAAAACGAAATATGCCCCTTACGCGCTCTTTGGCGTTGCCTTTATTGAAAGCTCTTTTTTCCCTATCCCGCCGGATGTGCTTTTAATTGCCATGGTTGCCGCAAACCGTAAGAGATGGATCATTGATTCCGCAATCTGCACAGCCGGTTCTGTTTTAGGCGCTTTATTTGGCTATCTTATCGGATGGACATTCTACGAAACTATCGGGAAATTTATCGTAAACACCTATCATATGGAAGCGGTCGTGGAATTAGTTGGCATAAAATACCAAGAAAATGCCTTCCTTACAGTCTTTACTGCAGCATTTACGCCTATTCCTTATAAAGCCATAACCATCACTGCGGGGATATTCAGGATTTCCCTCATTACTTTAATTATTGCTTCAATTATCGGCCGCGCAGGAAGGTTCTTCTTAGTTGCTGGCGCCTTACGCCTGTTTGGGAAGAAAATTCAGGATTCAATTGAGAAATATTTTGATCTATTCTCGGTAATATTTTTAATCCTCTTGATCGGCGGATTCCTCTTATTAAAATACGCCACCAAATAAAATGGGGTCAGACCCAATTTAGCTTGTAAATAGGTCTGACCCTATTTAATTTACTGCAGCTTTTCCGGATGGTGCTTTACTACTTTGCCCTCAACCATATAAATTACATCTTCCGCGATATTTGTCGTGTGGTCACAAATCCTCTCTAAATGGCGCGCAATCAATAATAACGGCACTGCCCTGTCTGCTGTCTTAGGGTCCTTTGCCATATAGTCGTTTATTAATTCGTCCTGGACTAAATTACGTAACTTATCCGCCTCAGGGTCAGACAAGACAACCTTTTTCGCCAGCTCAACATCTTTCTTCACAAAAGCATCTATCGCGTCTTTTACCATATTTTGAGCGATTGTTGAAAGTTTTGGAATATCAACCAAGGGTTTTAAAAGCGGTTTGCTTATCAGTTCCAGGACGCGTTGTGCGATATCCACTGCCAAATCCGCGATCCGTTCGAGCTCCGCGTTAATCTTCATGCCTGTTGTAATAAACCTCAAATCCCCTGCCATGGGCTGGTGCCGGGCAATTAAATCAATGCAGCGCTCATCAATATCCAACTCAACCTCATCAATTTTACTGTCACAGGCAATAACTTCCTCCGCCATTTTTTTGTCGCGGTTTTTCAGCGCTTCAATTGATTTAAAAATTCCCTCTTGAGCCATGATGCCCATCTTAAGTATTTCTTTATGTAATTCCCTCAATTCTTCGTCAAAATGCCTTTGCATCATTATCCTCCCTATCCATACCTGCCTGTGATATAATCCTCTGTGCGCTTATTTTTGGGCGCGGTAAAGATATTTTGTGTGTTATTAAATTCAATTAATTCGCCTAGAAGCATAAAGCCGGTATCGTCGGAGACGCGCGCTGCCTGCTGCATGTTATGCGTAACTATTATTATAGTATAATTCTTTTGCAGTTCACGCATTAATTCCTCGATACGCGCGGTGCCTGTTGGGTCAAGCGCGGAACAGGGCTCATCCATCAAAAGCACCTCCGGCTTAACCGCGATAAGCCGTGCGATACAGAGCCGTTGTTTTTGCTCTAATGATAACCCAAGCGCGCTATTTTTGAGCTTATTTTTAAGCTCATCCCAGAGAAGGACCGACTTTAAACTTTCTTCCACAATTTCATCTAATTTATTTCTCTTGATATTTTCAGCATGAATTCTTTCACCAAAAACAATATTCTCATAAATTGATAGCGGGAAAGGATTAGGCCTTTGAAATACCATGCCTACTTTTTTACGCAATAACACTAAGTCGGTTTCAGGAGCGATTATATTTTCATTATCTATTGAAACCTCGCCGCTTGCGCGCACCCCTTCTATAAAATCATTCATCCGGTTAAATACCCGAAGCATTGTTGATTTACCGCATCCCGAGGG
>Ga0265296_1004800_pt1 | contig 11542 bp, 4 predicted proteins | sample MunlanPumphouse1_FD_189073 | JGI IMG/M metagenome (GOLD analysis project Ga0265296, IMG submission 189073) | Groundwater microbial communities from a municipal landfill in Southern Ontario, Canada - Pumphouse #1 | ecosystem: Environmental > Aquatic > Deep subsurface > Groundwater | place: Canada...
AAAGAATTAATAGAAAAATTGAAACTTGAAGACAAAATAAAACAGAAAGAAATAGAATCTAAAAAGAAAAGACAGAGCGATTAAGGAAGTTAAGTTATCAAAATATGTTTTTCTAAATCATTAAAATATCATTCAGCATATTAGGAACTATTACAGATAATTATATATTATTTATCCGGGTTGTTAGTAAATTAAACATTATTATTAAGGAATTTCTGCTGGGAGTCTTCTATTATAAATCATCTGAGGTTCTCTATTATATAATATTTTTTTTATTTCCTCTTTTCTCATTCTTCTATCTCTGTATATAAAAAACATAATATAAAAAAGTAATCCAAAAACAATAAGAATTCCTGCACTATAAAAGAAAGAAAATAAAACTGCTTGAATTACAAAAACAATTATTAAAATTCCAACTATATTTGCAATATAATCCTTTTCTCCATCGGCCATAATTAAAATAATAAAAAATCATTTTTAAATATAATTATCATAATAAATAATATAACCCAACATTTTTATACCAAAGAAATATAAAAAAATAATGCGGGGATGCCGGAGTGGTCAAACGGGATAGGCTTAGGACCTATTAGCTCAGTGCTTACCTAGGTTCGAATCCTAGTCCTCGCACTTTTAAATTATATTCTAAGCAACAACAGGTTCCCAATACATATAAACTGGATGTTGATTATCACTTAAATCAGATTCATAATATCTAAATATCTTATTTTTGTTTTCATCTTCACCATTCCAATCAAATAACCTTGCTATTTTGTTTGGTTTATCAACCCATTCAACAAACACCACATTATGCCCATCATCTGCATCATAAACTATAGATAATAAATCTCCTGGCTGAATATTATATAATTTTTGAGCTTCAGTAGGAGCACCAGAAAGTTGTTTGTTTAAACTACATTGTGTTTCAGGTGAACTCGCAATCTGATAAATAATATTCTCATTCTTCTTATCAACTCCTATATTTATTGTATTTCCTTGAATAGAATATTTTTTGCCACTTACATCTGAATAAACACATTTATTTTCAACTCCTGCAGAAGTATAAACGTAATATGAAGCTTCCCAACAATTTGAATACAACGCTTTTGAAGAACTATCTCCCTCCAACTCACGTGTTGTTTGTAAAACTTTCTCATTAGCATCACTTAATGCAGAAACGCTTGGAGAAATTACTGGGGGTGTGCAGACTTGTCCAGAAGGAGCAATTGTTCCACTTATAGCGCCTTTGCTCTTCAAGTAATTTATAATTTCTAAACTTCCTCCCGTCTCAGCAATATCCAAAACAGTTTTTCCATTATTATCTTTTACATTAATATTTGCTCCTGCCTCAACTAAATATTTAACAATATCTATCTTTCCTAAAAAAACAGCAACCATTAAAGGCGTTTCTCCATCATTATCTTTTACTTCAATATTTGCTCCTTGTTCAACTAAAGATTTGACAGTAACTAAAGTAGCACTATCAGTAGCCCATAATAAAGATGTAAACCCGTAATCGTCAATTACTTCAATATTTGCTCCTTTTTCTATTAAATATTTGACAACATCAGAATTATCCTTATGGCTAGCCCAAATTAAAGGCGTTTCTCCATGATCGCCTTTCGCTTCAAGATTTGCTCCTTTTTCAACTAAATATTTAACAATATCAAGATACCCATTATATGCAGCATATATTAAAGGAGTAAATTCATTATCTCCTTTTACTTCAATATTTGCTCCACCTTGTATTAATGTTTTAATTTTATTTAAATCTCCATTCTCTGCAGCATCAAGTAAATCAGTAGTAGTTGTTCCACTTGCAGATAAAACAATTTCACTTCCATCTTCCATTTTTCCCCCGCTATCTTTTAATATCTTTTTACCATCAGCATAAATTTTACCAAGTTCATTTAGAGCTTCAATTATAGCTATATTTTTATTGGAGGGGGAATCACCTTTATATTCTCCGCTTGTAATTGTTGTTACACTTACAGACATCCATACACTTTTATCAGAATAAGGAGTCCATTTCCATCCATTTTCATATTTATAATACATATTTGTAGCTCCCCCAAATGTGAGAATTTCTCTACTTAAACTTGGTTTAATAACAAAAATCTCTTGTGCAGGTGTTCCAATTGTCGTGAGAAAAATTTCACTTCCGTCTTCCATTGTTCCTCCATTATCTTTCAATATTTTTTTTCCATTAGAATATATTTGGCCTGTAGACAAAAGATTAAGAGATTTAATTATAGCTATATTTTTATCAGAAATTGGATTGTTTGCATATTGCCCACTTGTAATTGTTATTCCACTCACAGACATCCAAATACTTTTATCAGAATAAGGAGTCCATTTCCATCCATTCTCATATTTGTAATACATATTTGTAGCACCTCCAATTTTTTGTGCTGAAGTTGGTGCAATAATAAAAATCTCTTGTGCGGGTGTTCCTGTTGTAGATCCACTCCCAGAAGAAGTTGAACTAATAGATACAGATTTCCCATTATACAAATCAACTAATTCAAAATATTTTGCTTCAACTTCTTCAACATAATTAATAACTCCACAATTAGTTCCACCCCATCCATTATATCCTCTCAAGGCCGCTTCCCATCCAGAGTAACTCTTTATATTAGCCCCATTGCAATTATAAGTTTTGCTGGAAGTTCTATAACTTTCTTTTAAAATTTGAGCTCCAACATTTATATTTTTTTCATTATCATTTAATAAAGTAGAATTGCAATCTCCTGAAATTGAACCAAGACCTTTTGTTCCGCAATGAATTCTTGCATTAATTTGCATCAAACCAATATCTCCTCCAGAAGATTTAACCGATTTGCAAGAACTTTCTTGAATCATTATCGCTAACAAAAGTAATTCATCTGGGATATTCTCTCTTCCAGAAACATATTCTTCTTTGGAAGCATCCATTATCCATTGAGCATAATCTTCACAATTCTCTCCACAAGAACACTTAAAGTTTGAAGTAGTTACCAAATCAGAAAGAGAAGTCATCAAAGCAGTCAATTTAGTTAAATCCCTCTTTTCAAAACTATCTTCTAATGAACTAGTTGTAACTCCGGGCGTTATTTCACTTTCATCTATACTTCTAACTTCCTTTGAATCCAAGTCAAACAAAATTGCAGCACCTTCATAAAATTTTTTATCTTTTAAGTAACCTAAAACATTCTTCTGCTCTTGATTTAAATCAAATATCCCCCCAGTAACATAATTAGATACTTCTTTCCAACTTCCATCAAATGCTTCTTTTATTTCCCAAAGCCATTTTCCATTTTCATATTTAAAATAAAGATTCCTAGTAGGTCTATTGTCTATTCCTGAAAATGAAACACTGAATAGATTTTCATGATTCATATTTGTAGTTTCGGTGCTCTCTGTTAAATCGGGTTGAGAGTTAAAGAATTTAAAAAATCCTTCTCCAACTTTTCCCGCACTTGTTGCATCTACAAGCAATTTGAATCCTCCTAAATAAGAGCTTTCTTGACTCTGAAGAGATTTTATAAACATTTCATATGTTTCCATATAAGGATATACTACCTTTCCATTTCGTACATCCTCTTCAAAATTACCTACATTACTCCATACAATTCCAAGGCCTTCACAATTACCTGTTATTCCATTATTAGCTGCCCATTGCCATTTAGACTTATAATATCTATAACAAATATTATTTGCAATCCTTCCATCTTCAAATTCAAATATAGGAGATGAATACTTTGAATTGAATTCAAAATTTGGATTTGCTTTTGTTCCTTCGGTTATAGGAATACCATTTAATTCAAGATCCTCAACGCAAATTCCATATGTTGGATTGCATCCTTTTTCACAATTTTTATGAATAAGATTGCTTCTTTCGCAAATTCCTGTCTCTGGGTCTTGAATTCCATAATAAACATTTCCATCATATCCGCAAAAATGCCTGCATGGATATTCTTCAAAATTTATACTTACATCATATCCCTTAATAGCCAAACTAGAATAAGATTTTCCTCTCCAAAAAAATAATTGTGCCTTTTGATTATTAAAGAAAACTTTATTTAAAATTATATTAATAAGATTTATTCTATCTAAATCTGATTTTTCTGCACTAATTTCATCAATTTTGCTATTGAATACATCTACAGTCAAATAATCCTCTGATAAATAACCCACATAATCCTCGCTAACTTCCTTCAAAGCTTTGTCTTCTATGTTCATTGTTTTTATAATATCTTTAACACTTTCTGTGTCTATCCAACATCCTATTTTGCTATTCCCGCAATATCCTACTTGTTTCCACCTTGCACTTTCAGTGCCTGCACTTGCATCGGTTCCAACTCCAGGATTATCTGTTGAACAAATTCTTATTATTCCCTGAGAATAAAGTGCAGGATCAATTAGATTGCTTGCTGCATCTTCAACATTCAAATTCAAAGCACTATACCAGCTTGTAGTTCCAGATATGCATTCCTTCTCAGTTTTTATATCTGTATTTGATGTTTGTTCAGCTATATATAAATCGTTTACATAATTAACTGCAAAAGAAGTTGAAACTTCTTTAAAACCACATTCTTCTTGCCCATTTACAACTATGCACAATTCCTTATATCCAGAAGGAGCAGTAAAGTCAAGAGTAGCAGAAGCATATCCTCCTTTCTTAATATAACTTGCATTAACAAGTCTATTCTGAACAGTATCTTGATAAAATGAACTTCCAGAGCCTCTCAAATAAACTTTATAATATGCTCCAGAATCTTTTCCTGCATAAATGTGATAATAAACTTTGTATTGTGAAGTTGGAGGATTAGTTACTGTAGTTAATGAAATTTCCTGGAACTTTCCTGTGAATTGAAATGGTGAATCTGGTTCAATTAAATTATCTAATAAACTTCCTCCATCTGGATAAGTTAAAGAAGCAAATGTGCCACATATTTCTGTTCCAACTTCCTCAGTTGAACGAACTTTGAAAGCTCTATAAGAATCTGCGGCATAATATTGTTTAAAATAATCCACTGAACTTTTTGCAGTTTCTAATGCTGAAGAAATTCCGCTATATTCTCCTCCACCTTTTTTATTTTGCCCTGTGATTGCACCAAGCAATTTTGGTAATCCATATTTTATTATAGGAAGAGCTTGTTTCCAAAAAAATTCACATGTATATATACTATTAATCTCATCACATATTCCTATAGTTTCTCCAGTATCCAAACTTGTTTGAAGACAATCTTTGTATGATTGCTGAACTGAAATCCAACTATCCATTCCAGCTTGGATACCTGTTAAACAAAAAGGGACGTAAACATCACCATCATTCCATTTAGCATTAGGATAACATAAAGCAATACTTCCTATTATTCCAGATTGTATTACATTTTTAACATTATAATTTCCTCCCAAATTACATCTTGAACTTGGGCATATTACAGGGTCACATAAATTAAAAAGTAAACTACAATCTTTAGCAGACATTAAATCTGTACATTGAGAAGCGGGATTTTGAACAGCAGGTTCTCCAACTTTAATTCTTCTACCTTCTATAGACACCGATGTTACTCCTTCTTTATATCCTCTCTGCGCATTCTCAATTGCACGCTGTGCTCTTATAACTAAATTATAAGTTTTACTTTCATCTAATCCAGGGAAAATGGTATATTTTTGTCCAGTATTAAGATTAAACAATTGGCATATATCATCTCCAAATCCTTCAAGCTGAAATTCTTCTACTCTATTTTTTGCAACATTGCAAAGCCAAAAGCTAACAACACGTCCAGATGCATCGTAAGATGTTTGAGGAGTTTTTACTCCTGCATACCATCCATCTGTTAAATCAAAAGGTACAACCGATGGAAAACCTTTGTAAGGAGAGTCTTCATAATATCTCAATAAAACGGAAGAACTTCCATAAGAAGATTTATATTCGTTTTCATAGGAGGATTTATCATATGTTTTGAAAGATAAATGTAAAGGATTCTTATCAATATTTCCTTTATCATCCTTAGAAACGTTAAGTTCCTCGACACCTTCAACAAGTACAATTTCATAAGTCTGTGTAACAAAACCATCATCATCATATAAAAGAATATATTTATCTCCTGTACCACTATTATCTTTTACTGCATATGCATAATTTGTAGGAATGAGAGTAGCTCCAGATAAACTTTCTATTTTCATACTTGCATATCTTGTATCTTTGAACTGAATTCTGTCTGTAACTGATATTTCTTTCATTTTTATAAGGCTGTCAAAAGAACCAACAAGACTATTCCCCCCCATTCCTGTTTCTTTTCCAAAAGTATTTCCTTCTACATATTCTTCTGCATTTATTTCGACATCTGATAAAACAGAAGATAGTCTTCCTATCGCGGTTTCATCATTCCCATATTTTTTAATTTGTAAAGCATGAAGTTCAATTTCTCTAAGTTGTTCTATTGTATATCTATTATTTTCCCATCCGTCTAAAGTAAGAATTGTTTCCATATTTTCTATATCCAAATTTTTCTTATCTTCTTCAGATAGAGAATTTAAAGTTTCTCTAACTTGTTTAGAATAATCTTCCACAAATCCAGTAGTATTAACATAATCCTGAGCTAATTCAGTTCCTTTCAGCATATTTGCAGTTTCAATTTGCTTAATTTCTTTGTTTTGATAATCCATAATTCCATACAAATTATTTACTTCTGTTTCTATGCCTTCAGCATTATCAAGGAAACAAGCATCTATAGAATTATATTTCCCTCCAGAAACAAATCCTGTACACTTTTCATTCCATCCTCCTGTTCCACTCATGACTTCGTGTCTTGCTATTCCTTTTCCTCCTCTATTAAGATAAATATTTTTAACAACTAAAGCAACCCCCGTAATTTCACAAGCTTGTTTCATTCTTTTTACAACGGTATAAAGTGTATCTGAAGCTTTTTGCCATTCTGCTATAGACTTATTGAGAGAATTGATTTTTTCTTGTGCTCTTTCCGGAGATAATTTCAAAAGATCGTTTCTCTTCTCTATTCCAATTTTGAATTTAAAACTTGTTTCACTTTTAGCAAATTCTGTGCTGGGAATTACTGAAACTTTTGCAACTTTTTTTAAATTAACATTTGTCAATGTAAATGTGTAAAATTGGCTATTCCCACCAAGTTTCTTAGAAACTCCTTTAGTGAAAGATTCTGTATCTGACACAAACTGATTATTAAAAAAGCCTTTGTCAATATTTACTTTTATACTTGCTGTATTAGTTCCTAAATCTGTCAGCATAATGTACTCTCCTGTCTGCAGTTTATCTTGATCTTCTGGTTTTCTAAATCCATCGAGAAAAACCTGTTGATTTTTTCTTAAATCAAAAGATTGTTCCTTTCCATTTGGTCCTTGAACAAGTAATGTAGCACTATAATCATTTATACTTGGCTCTTTTATTTCCTCAAGAGATATTCTTTTTGTGATTCCATTTATAGTTATTTCCTTTCCATCCTCTTCAGAATTTGATAATTTCAAACTATTTTTACATATATCTGGGTCTGTATATGCATTTGGATAATCTTCATAAAATTTTTTGCATAATTCAACAACTGTTTTTTTATTTCTTACTGCATTTGCCAAAATTATCTCTTCATATAATGCTTTTTCTCCTAATGTTTGTCTTGAATTTGTATTTTCAACTTCCTGTGAGAAACTATTAAAAACTGTTTCAAAATCATTCATTGCATTTTTATAGTTTTCAATATATCCCTCATTTCCAGTTGTTAAATCTTCGGGATTTGACAAACCTTTAAGCAAAACAGAATTTCCTTCTACTCTTACTTCTACATTTGAAGAAGCAGTTTCTTCTTTGTAAGAAATAGAATAAAATGATTCTCCTTTAATTGCCCACTTAAAGCCTTGCACAATTACCCCCGAAGTTTTTTTCAAAGATTCAGAAATAGAATCAAATGTTTTTGCTCCACTTTTAGAAGTGGCTCTTATTGATTCTGCATGTGCAGCAACAGAAGAAATTTCTGAGTCTGTGAGAGTATCTTCATCCATTGGTAACGCAACAAGATAAACATACAAATCCTTTGGTGTATTAGTTGTGTCCCCTACTGTTCCAACATAACCAAGATATACTGATTTGTCTCCATCTTCTGATTTGTAAAGCCAATCACCAACATTATAAGATTTAGTTTCCCCGTTTATACTCAAATTAACTTTTGGAAAAACTCTTAAAATAAATGATTCTGACTTTTCATCTACGCATCTTATTTTAACTTCAGAGCTTATTCCTTTTTTGTTCATGCTTGAAAGAGTGCATTTATTATCAAGAAATTTTTCCTCTTCTGCAACTTCAACATAATCCTCATTGATTTTTATTACTGCTCTTGTATTAGGATTTTCAATTCCTTTTAATTCTAATTGTAAGCTTGCCAAACACGGACTTAATCCTGGAAGAAATATTTTATTTGAAATCTTTCCCTTTTCTAATTTAATATTGGAATTATATGTTGCAAGAGTATATTCTCTATTTCTTCTTGATAAACCCCTCGCTACAGAATTATCTGAATAAATTGAAACAGTGGCATCATTCTCTCCAACCGCATTTACTCTTAAATATCCTCTTCCATTCCAAAAACTATATTGAATATAATTATCTTGCCATTCTTTATCATCCATCTCGGGAAGATAAAAAACTGCATTTCCAACTCCAAAAGCATTTTCAATATCATAAGTAAGAGTTGCAGTCAAATTTCCTTCAACCCAACAAACTTCTCCTCCCAAAATAGTTTTTTTACAATTTGTAAGAGCAGATTCATTTGGTTGTCTTCTCAATGTAACCATAACATAACCAAGATTATTCAAAAGAGCAGAACCTTGCAAACCTGTCTCTTGATTATATCCAAGTGCAGATTTTGCAGGATGATATCCCATACCCACAACTTCTTTGGGATATTCTTCTTTGAAACGAATCCAATCTATTGCTTTAACATCTACAAAAGGATTTATTTTTGTGGCACTTAATTGGCAATAGACATTTACATTTTCTTCTTCTAATAAATCGCTTCTCACTAAAGTTGGAGTGCAACTTAAAGGACTAATCTGAACTATAAAGTCAGTTCCATCTTTGCACATAGATTCATCCACTCTAAGACTTTGTGATCCTGAAAAAGCTCCAAGTCCCATTGCACGATTATTCAAACTTGAAGGACCAGATGATTGAACATACGCAGAAGCAAATGAAGAGAAAATTAAAACAAAAATTCCAAATATAAAAAACATTCCAAAGTATAATTTTTTATTCATTAATAATCTTTTATTTATCATTTAATTTCTATCTCCAATGGATTACTTTCAAATAAAACATAATTAGTTTGCAATTGTTCCAATGAATTTGGAAGAGGAAGACTTTCTGCATATATATTCATCACATTTGAATTTTTTAAACTGCTTTCTGAAAAAGTATAATTTACTTTTCCCCCGCCAGACAATGCATTTGAAATTATTTGTGCCGGAATTTCAACATCAAAACATTCTTCTCTTGTGAATCCCAAAATCCCCCCCATAGAAGAACTTGGAACATCTATACATTGCTTTTGCGTTGTTTCTCCTAATTCAAGGCTTGAATTTGTATAAACATAAACCTGAACTTCATATTTTCCTTCACTCAAGCTTACATTTTTTTGCTCAGGATAAAAAACAGTTTTTGAAAAGTCGTCTGAAACAAAATATATTATTGCTTCCTTATTATAATTTCTTCCATCCATTTTAAGTTGAATATTTTTACTGTAAAGTTTAGTCAAATAAATACTCAAACTTCCCTCGCTAATTGTGGAATACATTACACTTTCTTCTTTGTAACCTTCTGCTCTTACATTAACAAATCCATTTATACATTGAGGAAATTCTTCAGACATCTCTCCATTTTCTGCAGTTCCAATATTGCATTTAGTTCCAAGGCAATTATAATATATATCTGCTTCTACAGGTTTCAAATTTGAATTGTAAACACTAATATTCATTAAAGTATTTTTATCCTTACACAATTCCACATCTCCCATTCCAATTGCTTCTCCTCCAGAAACATTTCTTGGTTGATTTCTCTGAATTACAACAGCCAATGGAAATTGGAAAATTTCTTCACCAGAAATAACTTGAACTAAAACAGGATACTTTAAACTATAAACAAAATGATAAGGAACATAACAAAAGCCCAAAATTCCCAATCCCTGTTGATTTCCAACAGGGTTTGCAATCATTATATTTTCATCAGAAGGCAAAACTTCAAAACTATAGGACCAATTTGGAGAATTCAAAAATCTTACTCTTTGTCTTGAAGGAATTTCTTGAATTTGAACTTCAAAATATTCATTTTTATTGTTTGCATTTTTCAAAGCCAATGTATTTGCTTCTATTGCACTCTGTAATTCACTAAATATATCATTTGCATTCCATATTTTTGGGGAACAAGTCATTTCAACGCCGTCTACTGGAGCATAAAGTCTCAAAGTATCAATCCCATATTCTTCAAGGAATAATTTGTTCTGCTCTTCATTATACACCTTTAATGCAGAATTATAAAGAGAACCCAAATCAGAATTAAGAATAATTCTATGTTCACTAATAAAATAACTATCTTCTCCTTTTGAAACTGAAAAATCCATATCCAAATCAAGAATAACTTCATTATCATTTATAGTAACTGTAGCATCTGGACTATCCATTAATATTTCATATCCTTGAGAGTAATAATCATCGAGCAAGCATGTTCTTGCAGTTGCTTCAATAAATCTCTCTATATCATTTTGCATATCATTCTTAGAAGGAACTTGCTCTCTTTCTATATTATTTCCAGAAACATAATACCAATATGGAATTGGATTTCCTAAAAAATCTAATTGAGAAGAAAAAGGCATATAATCCGAGCCTGCTTCATATTCTGGAATATAAATATATCCTCCTTGACTTTCTAAAACATTAACCCCAATTGAAAGATCATCTTGCAAACATGAGATTAACGTATTATAAACCGGGCTCATTTCTGAAGGAATTTTATCTGATGTTAATTTATCTTTAAACACAAAAAACAATGCAACAAGAGAAACTACAAGTATTGCAAGAATAATAAAAATAGTTACTTGACCTCTCTTAAACCTCATCAAAACTTAATGAAAATTATCTATATAAAGTTTATTGAGATTTTTAAGGAACATATCTTTTAAGTCTAAGAAAATTTATTCCACCTAAAATTAAAAAAAGCCCTCCAAGGAATCCTATCCACTTGTCTATGCTTAAAATTACGGCTGGAATCTTTACAAAAAGAAATGCGGAATTAATAAGATACAATCCCAATATTAAATATATAACAAAAACTAACGTCCCCCTTCCCATTCTTCTTCTTATCATATTTAAAGAAGAAAACAAGCATATTTAAATATTTCTTGCTCCAAAAAAGAATGTTGGTCTTGTAAGCTAATGGTAGACTGTATCCTTGACGTGACGCGATGCTCGCGGAACCTTCAGAGAGTTCGCTCTCAGAATGGATAATGCCCAAGTTCGATTCTTGGCAAGACCATTT
>Ga0265296_1004801_pt1 | contig 11540 bp, 12 predicted proteins | sample MunlanPumphouse1_FD_189073 | JGI IMG/M metagenome (GOLD analysis project Ga0265296, IMG submission 189073) | Groundwater microbial communities from a municipal landfill in Southern Ontario, Canada - Pumphouse #1 | ecosystem: Environmental > Aquatic > Deep subsurface > Groundwater | place...
ATTTTTCTCCGATTTTCCAGATAAACCAACATGGAAGCAGTCCGCCATATTTCTCAATTATTCAGGCCCACGCCTCCTGGCGGCAGTGTACCGCAGGTTACGGTTTCGGTTCGGAATGGCGTTGCGGCCCCTGCCGGGCGCGCCAAAATTTTATTGATTACCCGCACTGGGGAAAGCGCTTTTGTTGCGACCCACATCAACGTACAGCATATTCCTGCCGGCCAGACAGCAGAAATTAATGTAGTGGGGCACGGCAGTTTGCGGCTGGAAAACTTTGGGGATGGGCGGGCCAGAATTGTGAATAATTTGGGCCAGGCAGAGGATAGAATAATTGAGGTAGAGGAGGGTACCGGCCATCGTCTAATAAATATTGCCACGCTGGGGCTGGGAGGCAGAGACATTGATTTGTCAACGCGGGAAAGCTTGAAACTTATGTTGTTTGTCCAGTCCGGATCCAGGATTCGCTTTGAATTTATGCTAATACCGGAAGCCAATGCTTTGTCGCCGGATGAAGTTGATGCCAGCGATTGCAATGCTAACCCGTTGCCTTTTGCAACGCGCCCGCCAGTTTTAGTGGTTCCGCTGGAAAAACTGATGCCGGGCTTGAGTAACGATGAAGCGACCAGCGCAAAGTTTGTGTCTATGGTGATAAAAATTAGGCGTCTGGCCTTCCATTCTGAGCAGCGTCAACCAACTGATGCAATCTGGCATCGTCGGTTATTCAATTTATCTGTTTTTGTAGCCGCCGGGAGTATTACTCTGATGGCTGCCGTGGCCGGAGGCGGGATTTATTACTCTGCTTTATTATTTTTGCTTCCCTCACTGCTTCAAATTAGCGGAATTGCGCTGCTGTTAGCTATGCTGGTCCGCTCTGATCCCGATAACCCAAAGCAAATACGCGATGATCTGGAAATAACCAAAGATGAGTTTTATAGATTAGTTGATACAATGGACACAGAACAAATTTCTTATGCTATGCGTGGGATTAATTCTCAACCTCTGGCGGCCTATGCCAGCAGTTTGTTAATTCAGGCACGGAAAACTATTAATTAATCAACCGCGGTTTTTTGATTGAGTTTCTTCTTTCATGATTTATGCTAAAATTACCCCAACGTGCCTAAGTTTTACATTACCACTCCAATTTACTACGTTAACGACGTGCCCCATATCGGCCACGCCTACACCACCATCGCGGCGGACGTTTTAGCGCGCTACCGTCGCCTCAAAGGTGACGATGTTTTTTACCTCACTGGATTAGACGAGCACGGCCAAAAAATTATGGAAGCCGCGGAGAAAAAAGGGGTGGCGGTACAAACCCACGTTGACCAGATGGCCGCCGGGTTTAAAAAAGCCTGGGCCGCATTAAATATCAGCAACGATGATTTTATCCGCACCACGGAGCCCCGCCACGAAAAAGTGGTCCAGGAATTTTTCCGCCGGATGAAGGAAAACGGCGATGTTTACAAGGGTGAATACGAGGGCTGGTATTGCGTGCCGTGTGAAACGTATTGGACGGAAACGCAGTTGAGGGAAAATCCTAAGTCCCAAGTCTCCCGCGAAGCCGGGCCAAATCCCACCGCAGAATATGTATGCCCGGATTGCGGCCGCGAGGTTCATAAAGTTAAAGAAGAGACCTACTTTTTCCGGCTTTCGAAATATCAGGACCGGCTGCTCAAGCATTTTGCGGAAAATCCTGACTTTTTATTGCCCGTATCGCGGCGCAATGAGATTTTGAGCTTTATCCATCAGGGCTTGAAAGACCTTTCCATCAGCCGCACCACGTTTAACTGGGGAGTGCCAATTCCCGGCGACCCAGCCCACGTCATTTACGTTTGGTTTGATGCGCTGATCAATTATGTTTCGGCGCTGGGAGATTTACAAGAAAAATTCTGGCCGGCGGATGTACATGTCATGGGCAAGGAAATTATCCGTTTTCATGCGGTAATTTGGCCGTGCATGCTGATGTCGGTGGGTTTGCCGCTGCCCAAGAAAATTTTCGGGCACGGGTGGTGGACGGTGGAAGGTAAAAAAATGAGCAAGTCGGCGGGCAATGTGGTTGATCCGGTGGCGCTGGCAAACGAATTTGGGGTAGATGCCGTACGCTATTTTTTATTGCGCGAGGTCCCGTTTGGATCGGACGGTGATTTTTCCCGCGAGTCATTTATCAACCGGTTTAACGCTGACCTGGCCAATGATATCGGCAATTTGCTGCATCGTTCGCTTACCATGTGCGAAAAATATTTCAACGGGGTAATTCCTGACCCCAAAAACCATAAATTTGATGATTTAAGCAAGGAATTGGTGCATTTGGCCGAGGCCACGATTGGCGATGTGGACAAGGCTCTTAATCAATTAGCTTTTTCGGACGCACTGGCGCATATTTGGAAGTTAATCAACCTGGCCAATACGTATATCGAAAAAGAAGCCCCCTGGAAAGTGTCCAAGGCCGGCGAAACCGAAAAACTTGCAGCCATCATCTTTAACCTGCTGGAGGTCCTGCGAATTGTAGCGATTCTCATCACACCGTATATGCCTTCGACAGGGGAGAAGATGCTGACGCAGTTAAATACGCTTGATTTGCGCGACCTGGCCATTGGCAAAAAAATTGCTAATAGGAAGATTGCCAAAGGCCAGCCGTTATTCCCCCGGCTTGAGACCAAATAACCTGCGGGAGAAGACCATGCTGGTTGATACCCATGCCCATTTAAATTTGCCCGAGTATTTTGATTTGGCGGATGTTTTGGCGCGCGCGCAGGAAAGAGGCGTCAAATACATTATTGATGTTGGGATCGACCTGGATTCAATCCGGCGATCCCTCGATCTGTCGGCGCGCGTGGAAGAAATTTATTCGGCGGTGGGGATCCATCCGCAGGATACCGGCGATTTTTCTGCCGATACCTTGGCGGCTTTGCGCAGGGTTTTGGGCTCGGCCACCGCCGCGCCTAAATTTGCCAGCCGTAAAATAGTTGCCATTGGTGAAGTGGGGCTGGATTATTTTAAAGAATATGCGCCACGCGAGAATCAGCGCCTGGCGCTGGTTGCGCAGATCAAATTGGCCAATGAGTTTGGTTTGCCGCTGATTATCCATTCGCGCGCCAGCGAAGACGAAACGCTGACAATTTTGCGCGAAAACATGTCACCGGATACGGTGGGGGTGTTCCATTGTTTTGCCGGCAATGTTGACCAGGCGCGCAAAGTGCTGGACCTGGGATTTTATATTTCGGTAACCGGCATCGTTACCTTTCCCAAGGCGCAAAATATTGTGGAAGTGGTAAAAATCATCCCACTCGATAAGTTGATGCTGGAAACCGATTGCCCGTTTCTTTCGCCCGAACCGTTGAGAGGAAAAAGAAATGAACCGGCCAATGTTTATCATATTGCCCAAAAAATATCTGCAATCCTCGCTGTTCCGTTTGAGGAAGTGGCGCGAAAAACTTCCGACAACGCCTGCCGCCTTTTTAATTTGCCTTAATTCCGCCGTAATTTTTTCGCCTAAAATTTCCGTTTCAGCCAGCGCGCGTTTTTTTAAGAAATTGGCCTATTTGCTGCAAGCCGGAATCAGCTTACAACAATCACTTAAAGTAGCGGGGCAAAGCGGTTCGGTCCAAATGCAAAAGGAGGTGATGAAGATCCGGGAAAAATTATTGAACGGAGAAAGTGCGGCGGCGGCGCTGGAGGGATTCCCCCATGTCTCAGCTGAGATTTTATGCCTGGTGAAGGTGGGAGAAAGTACCGCCGGGTTGGACCGGTCGTTTTTGGAAATCAGCCGGTATTTTGACGAAAAACTGCGCCTGCAGTCAAAAATCTGGCGCGCGCTTTCTTACCCTTTGTTTATCCTTGCCGCCGGGATATTTTCTTTTTTGGCCATCATCATTTTTTTACTGCCGGGTTTTACGGGGCTGTTTTCCTCCAGCGGGATAAAAATTCCGGCCATCACGTGTTTTTTTATCAACCTGGGAGTATTTTTGCGCACGTATGGCGCGGGGCTTATGCTGCTGGTGATTGTTTTTGTTTTATGCTGCCGTGCGGTGCTCAACCGCCCGGGGCCAAACCGTGTTTTACAAATTTGGATTTTAAGATTGCCTTATTTGTCATCCGCGGTTAGCTGTTATTTGCATCTGCGGGTAGTAAAAATATTATTAACTTTGCTCTCCTCCCAGGTGCCGCTGTTAAGTGCCCTGCATTACGTGAAAAGCGCGGTCCCCAATCCGGTGTTTGACCGGGCTTTTTCTTGTATAATAAACCACGTTGAAGCCGGCCAAAGCTTGGTCCAAGCCGCGGCCGGGCAGCGGGTTTTTTCGCCGCTGTTTTTGGAGGCCTTGCAGGTAGGCGAAGAAACCGGCAGTTTGCCGCACATTCTTAAAGGGCTGGCGCCGGTGTTTGAGGACGAGCTGGATGGGCAGCTTAAAAAATTAACCATGTTTTTGGAGCCGGCGGCAACCATTGCGGTCGGCGCATTTGTGGCGCTGATCGCTGTTTCGCTGTTGTATCCGATGACAGAGTTGATGAATGGGATTAGATAAGACTGAAAACTGTAGGATTTAATCTGTAATCTTAATACCAGGAGGATATTAATATGAATAAAAAAGGTTTTACATTATTAGAATTGTTAGTGGTCATTGCAATTATCGGCTTGCTGTTGTTTTTTCTGGTGCCCAATTTACTGGGTGTGCAGGACCGCGGCAAGGAAGCCGCCGTTAAAGGGGTTATGCATAATGTGCAGCTGGCGATTGAGGCCTACAATATGGAAAACATGACCTATCCAATCGGGGCAGATATCCCGTTGTCTAGCCTGTGCAACAATTATTTGATTGCGGGCGGCTACCTGACGGCGGTGCCCAATAACCCGTTTACCGGAGTGGCCTATACCGATTCCGATTCTTCCGGTCAAATAAAATACAGCTACGATGATTCAACCGGCAAATATACTTTGATTGGATACAAACGGGGCGGCGTTTTTACAATCCAGACATTGAGTAATATGTGAAAAATCACGGCTTAAAATTTATTGTTTGCGTGATTTTGCTGTTCTTTTGTTTTGGCTGCGTAAACCAGGTAAAGCTAAAAGCCGAAAAGCAATCTCCCCGTTTACCGTCTCTGGCCAATGCCGATCTCAACGGTACGCTTAATCTTGCGCTGGGCGGCGAGGTTTCAATCTTAAATCCTATTCTTTCCTCTGATTCAACTTCTTCCGCAATCGAAGGCGTGATTTTTTCGGGGATGCTGCGGTTTGATAAGTACCTGCAACCCAAGCCCGATCTGGCCGAGCGCTGGACAACCTCACCGGACGGCAAAATTTGGACTTTTTATCTTAAAAAAAATGTTTTCTGGCACGATGGCCATGCTTTTGATGCCCAGGATGTCAAGTTTACGTTTGATGCCATTTTGAACCCAAAGGTAAACTCTGTCCGCCGGAGTGATTATATTATTGACGGGGTGCCGATTAAGTTTGAGGTGGTGGATCAATCTACCCTGCGGGCGATATTACCCAAGCCCTTTGCGCCGTTTTTGCCGAATGCCGCGATGGGCATCCTGCCGGAGCATTTGCTTGCAGGTAAAGACTTGAACCGCGCGGATTTTAACCGGAATCCGATTGGCACGGGCCCTTTTAAGCTGCAAGAATGGCGGCCCGGCAATTTTGTAGTGGTAGAAAGAAATGATCAATATTTTGGGAAGCGGCCGCGGCTGAAAAAAATCATTTATAAAATTATCCCTGATGAAAACAGCCGCCTGGTAGTGTATGCGGCCGGTGAAATTGATGCGGTGGATATCCCGCCAAAAGATTATGGGCGGGCACTAACTTTGCCGTGCACCAATGTTTTTGAATATGAAACCCTCCTGTATACATATTTAGGATTAAATCTAGCCAACCCGATTTTTTCTGACATCAATGTGCGGCGCGCTCTCTCGCACGCTGTCAATAAAGCGCAATTGGTTGCTCTGGTCCTAAAGGGGCAGGGGCTGCCGGCTAATTCGCCCAACGCTCCGGTTTCGTGGGCGTATTCAAATGCGGTCGTAAAATATGCTTACGATCCGGCCCAGTCCCGCCGTCTCCTTGAAAAATCGGAATATAAAATTGGAACGGACGGCTATTATGCAAAAAACGGGAAGCGGCTTGAGTTTACGGTTGTAATTAACCAGGGCAACAAGGAACGCCAGCAGGCCGCCATCATTTTACAACAGCAATTTAAGCAAGTTGGCGTCAAAATGAATATCCAGGTGCTGGAATGGAGCGCGCTTTTACGCATAGTAAATGCGCCGGCCGACCCCAAGAATTTTGACGCGGTCTTGATGGGGTGGTCGTTGGGGATTGACCCGGATAGTTATAGCCTTTGGCACTCCAGCCAGTACCCGCGCGGGTTGAATTTTATAAAATACAGAAATCCACAAGCAGATAAATTGCTGGAAGCCGGCCGCACCGAATTAAGTCAGGCTAAGCGCAGAGCAATTTATGCCAAACTTTACCGCCAAATCACAGATGATGCCCCGTATATTTTCCTCTGGTATCCAACCGTGGTTTCAGCCGTGTCGCAAAGGGTGGGGGGGATCGATCCTAACCCTGGACCGGCGGGAGTTTTCCTGGATGTGGAGGATGTGTTTGTTGTAAAATAGGCCTGTTGATTGGAAAGGAGCCAGCTTTCATGCCCGAACCCTATAATAAAACCGTGATGGATCATTTTATGCACCCGCGCAACATGGGGGAAATGGAAAATCCCGACGGCATTGGCCGGATGGGAAATCCCCAGTGTGGCGATATCATGGAAATGTATATCCGCGTGAAGAACAATGTGATTGAAGATGTAAAATTCAAAACGTTTGGCTGCGGTGCCGCCATTGCTTCCAGCTCAATGGTAACCGAACTGGTTAAAGGCAAAACCATTGATGAGGCCTTGAAAATTACCAATAAACAAGTAATTGAATCACTGGGTGGATTGCCGGCGATCAAGCACCACTGCTCGGTTTTAGGTGAAGATGCGCTGAAAGCGGCAATTGATGATTATTTGAAAAAGAAAACCGGCAAAGGGCTGGAGGGCTGGAAACCGCGCAACGACGAAGATGAGCACGGGCACGAGGCCGGAGCGCAGAAACAAGGTTAACCATGAGTGCTGATGCTACCCGTTTGGTTTACTTAGACCACGTAGCTTCTTCCCCGGTTGACAGACGAGTGGCCGAAACTATTTGCACCGTTATAAAAAATAATTTTGGCAACCCGCTTAATGTGCATACCCCCGGACAGGCGGCGCAGGAAATAATTGAAACCGCCCGTCAAAACGTTGCGGCACTGATCAATGCCGATCCCAAAGAAATAATTTTTACTTCCTGCGGTACCGAATCCAATAATTTTGCACTGTACGGTCTGGCGCAGGCGGCGGTCGGTAAGGGTAAACACATAATTACTTCTCAACTTGAACATTTTTCGATTTTGCATGCTTTAAAAAACCTTGAACAACAGGGGTTTGAGGTAACTTATCTGCCCGTCGATAAATTTGGCTTTGTTTCTCCCGAACAGGTTGCATCGGCCATCCGCAACGATACAATTTTGGTATCCCTTACCCACGCCAGCAACGAAATTGGGACCATTGAGCCGATTGCCGAAATCGGCAAAAAAGCAAAAGAAAAGGGCGTGCTTTTTCATGTGGATGCGGTGCAGTGCGCCGGGATTATTCCGGTGGATGTCAAAACCCTAGGCGTGGACGCGCTGACGCTGGCTTCAAATACTTTTTACGGCCCAACCGGCGTAGCGGCGCTGTATTTGAAAAAAGGCACCCGTATTCTTCCATATTTGGTTGGCGGGACGCAGGAAGAGGGCAGGCGGGCGGGGACGCACAACCTGGCGGGGATTGCGGGGATGGGTGAAGCCGCTAAAATTGCCAAAGCCGAAATGGCTGGAAACAGTGAAAAATTAATCAAACTGCGCGATAAGCTGGCGCAGGGTTTAGTACAAAAAATCCCTGAATTTTTTCTTACCGGGCATCCAACTGGGCGCCTTCCGGGTCACGTCAGCGGCGTTGTAAAATATATTGAAGGTGAATCAATGTCGATGCTTTTGGATATGGAAGGGATTGCGGTCTCCACCGGTTCGGCCTGCGTATCCAAGGCCCTCAAGGCCTCGCACGTGGTTTTAGCGATCGGGGTTTCGCCTGAAGACGCGCACGGGTCGCTGGTGTTTTCCATGGGTAAAGATAATACTGATGCCGACGTAGATCATGTTTTAGAGAAATTGCCGCCCATTGTTGAACGCTTGCGGCAAATGTCGCCGTTGTATAAGAAATAATTATGACTACTAAAGAAAAATTCAATATTGTTGTCTTTTCCGGCGATTTGGATAAAGTTTTAGCGGCCTTTATTTTATCAACCACGGCGGCGGCGATGGGAATGGAAGTAAAAATGTTTTTCACGTTTTGGGGGTTGAATGTTATTCGCAAGAAAAAGATGTTTAGCGGCCGAAATTTATTGCAAAAAATGATGAGTTTACTTAATCGGGGTGGGGCGGATCGCCTGCCGCTTTCAAAATTCAATATGCTGGGGATGGGCCCAGCCATGATGAAAGTTATGATGGGACAGTCGCGGGTCCCGACGATTCCCGAATTTATCAAAATCGCAAAGGACTTGGGCATTAAACTGGTGGCCTGTAATACCACTTTCCAGTTCATGGGTTTTAGTAAAGAAGATTTTATTGATGAGGTTGACGAAGTAGCCGGCGCCGCGACATTTTTAAACGATGTGCGCCAGGGCAAAATCAGTTATTTTATATGATACCAGCAAACGTTAAACTAGATTGTTTTGGCCTTTTGTGTCCGATGCCAATTATCCAAACCGCCCAAAAAATTAAAGAGATGCAAATCGGCGAAATTCTCGAAGTGGCGGCGACCGATGCCGGCATCAAAAGTGATATGCCCGCATGGTGTGACGCCACCGGCAACGAGTTTTTGGGTGTGGAAGAACAGAACGGCGAATACCGAGTATGGGTCAAGAAAATCAAAAACGGATAAATTGCGCGCACATGTTACAATATCTGCATGTTTAGGTTTATTTTGAGACGCCTCCTCCAATTTATCCCTCTCCTGATTGGCATTTCACTGGTTTCGTTTTTCGTCATCCATCTAGCTCCCGGCGACCCCACCAACCTTTTTATTGACCCCTCCGTTAAACCCGAAGAGTTGCTGCGCCTGCGCGCCAACTACGGGCTAGACCAGCCGGTTATGGTCCAGTATTTCTACTGGCTAAAAAATGTAGTGTGCGGAGATTTTGGGACCAGCTTTTTTACCGGCCGCCCGGTGTTGGCGGAAATTGGGGAGCGCTTGCCCGCCACTTTGCTTTTGATGGTTTCATCTTTGTTTTTAACCTTGCTGATTACCATTCCTATCGGGGTTTACTCCGCGATAAAAAAAGGCAAATTTTTTGATCAGTTTTTTACGGTTTTTTCGTTTGCGGGGATGGCGATCCCGTCGTTTTGGCTGGGGTTAATGCTGATGCTGGTTTTTGCGGTAGAGTTGAAATGGTTTCCGGCCGTGGGCATGTTTAGCTATCAGTTAAAAGATGCGCCGGTTTTTGTGCGCGCGCTGGATGTTTTGCGCCACATGTTTTTGCCGCTTTTGACCATGACCGTTTTGTCGCTGGCAGGGCTGTCGCGCTACCAGCGCGCCGCGATGCTGGAGGTTTTAAAAGAGGACTATATAAAAACCGCGCGTGCCAAGGGATTGCCGGAGCGTGTCGTAATTTTTAAACATGCCTTGCGCAATGCCTTGATGCCAATTGTTACTATTTTGGGGCTGTCCCTGCCCGATTTGTTCAGCGGTGCGTTTATTATTGAAACCATTTTTGCCTGGCCGGGGATGGGACGGTTGGGCGTGCAGGCGGTCTTTTCGCGCAATTATCCGGTGATTATGGGGATTGTAATGTTGTCAGCGGTTTTGATTGTATTGGGCAATTTGCTGGCGGATGTGGGCTACGCGCTGGTTGACCCGAGGGTGCGGTTTGAAAAAAATCCAAAATCCTAAGGATTTACATAAATTTATGCATAAGTTTAAAAAAAACAAACTGGCAATAATTGGTCTAATCGTAATCTCCGGTTTTTTCTTGCTGGCGCTGTTCGCCAATCTCATTGCGCCTTACAACCCTTCCGCAATTATCGAAAACAGCACCCAATCTCCATCCCTGCAACATTGGTTTGGCACCGACGAAATTGGCCGCGACATTTTTAGCCGGATCTTGTTCGGCGCGCGGATTTCGCTTTCGGTAGGGTTTGTGGCGGTAGTGATTGCGATTTTAGTGGGGACGGTGGTGGGTGCGGTGGCGGGGTATTTTGGAGGTTGGGTGGATGGCGGGCTCATGCGGTTTGTAGATGTGATGCTGGCGTTCCCGTCCATATTTTTGCTTTTGACTATCCAGGTCATGCTGCAGCCCAATATTTATAATGTAATGGTAGTCATTGGGTTGACCTCATGGATGGGGGTGGCGCGGTTGGTGCGGGGCGAGTTTTTAGTGCAAAAAGAACGCCCGTACGTTGAATCTGCCCGCGCCATCGGGGCCGCTAATTCCCGGATCATTTTCCTGCACATTTTGCCCAATGCCATTTCTCCGATCATTGTGGCGGCCACGCTGGGTATGGCGGGCGCCATTTTAACTGAATCGTCACTGTCGTTTTTGGGCCTGGGAGTCCAGCCGCCCATGCCGTCGTGGGGAAATATGTTGATGGACGCCCAGGCCTACATGCGGGATGCACCGTGGATTGCCGTCTTTCCCGGTATTTTTATCTTATTGAGTGTTTTGAGCTTGTATTTTGTGGGAGAAGGGTTAAGGGAAGAGTTTAATCCTAAGGAGTAAAATGGTATTTTATTTTTCGAAAGAGCAATGGCCTGAAGAAAAATTAAAATAATTAATTAGGGTATATTTCAATAATGCTCTTACAAATAAACAATCTTAAAACCTACTTCTATCAAGACCAAACACCGGTCAAGGCGGTGGACGGCGTATCGCTTGGTCTAGAAAAAGGCGAGGTGCTGGGCTTGGTGGGTGAATCCGGCTCGGGCAAAAGCACGGTCGGGCTATCGATTTTGCGCTTGATTGATCCTCCCGGGAACATTGCGGGCGGCGAAATAATTTTTGACGGGCAGGACTTATTGCGCTTGGATGATTCCGCCATGCAAAAAATCCGCGGTGCAAAAATTTCCATGATTTTCCAAACCCCTTTCACGGCGTTGAACCCGGTTTATACCATCGGCGACCAAATTGTTGAGGCCATCCGCTTTCACCAGAAACTCCCAAAAAAAGCGGCGCAACAACGGGCCATCGAAATGCTTTCCCTGGTGCAAATTAAAAACCCCGCCCGCCGCCTGGGCGAGTACCCTCACCAGTTTTCGGGAGGGATGCAGCAGCGGGTGATGCTGGCGATGGCGCTGTCCTGCAATTCAAAACTTTTAATTGCCGACGAGCCCACCACTGCGCTGGATGTTACCGTGCAGGGGGAAATCATTAAATTGTTAAATGACTTAAAAGAAAAGCTGGGGTTGTCGATCATTTTGATTACCCACGACTTT
>Ga0265296_1004802_pt1 | contig 11536 bp, 5 predicted proteins | sample MunlanPumphouse1_FD_189073 | JGI IMG/M metagenome (GOLD analysis project Ga0265296, IMG submission 189073) | Groundwater microbial communities from a municipal landfill in Southern Ontario, Canada - Pumphouse #1 | ecosystem: Environmental > Aquatic > Deep subsurface > Groundwater | place: Canada...
TAAAGAAATGGATTTATATCTCACAAAATTAAAGACCCCTGTAAAAGACAATAAGCGATGAACAATGTAACCTATGTTGTGCAATATTTGAGCATTAAAATTTACACTCCCCCATGGGGGAGTGTAAACCATGTTGTGCAGAGAACCACTGTTAGAAAAAGTGTAACCCATGTTATGCTACGTAACAACTTACTCATAATATACTCACACTCCTGACCATCCATTACCAATTGAATTTAATACCAAATTTAATCTGCCGACCGTTAGAAAATTGATATGGGGTCAACATTGAATACATTGCTTGCCGATCATAAAAAATGTTACTTCCTTCTATTGTGTCACCGTAGCGATATGGTTTTCCAGTTTCAGTATTAAAACTAGATCCTGTGATATTGGAAAGATCAAGTACATTAAAAGCATCAATGAAAAAATCAAGATCAACATAACCAAGATTGAATCGTTTGTTAAATTTTATATCCGTTATTGACGTGAATGGTTTGTCCCCTGAGTTTTCCAGCTTCTGGCTCTCAGCAGCATCTCTCGTATACGGTGTATACGGTGATCCAGAACTGAAACGATAGAGGAAAGTCAATTGCCAATTTTTAAGTACGATACCAAATAAACTTATCGGATCGGATGAAGATGATTCCAACGTCGTGCTTAATATAACTTGATGGCGGACATCATAGCCCACCCTTCTTTCACGTATCGCATTTGGAAAGTCATTCAGAGAACGAATATAATCCTCGAATGCAGATGATGCATATCCATTGGCCCATTGAAGAGTGTAAGTGACATTTCCAGTGACATGATGTGAGTACATTTTCTGTAATTCGATTTCCACTCCTTTTGCCCGCTGATAGGATTTATTATCAGGAATACCAACTGATAACCCTTCAGCGGCTGTCAGAGAAGTGAATCCAACCTGATCGGAAATGTCCTTGTTATAGCTCTTAACATCTATCACCCAATTATTTCCCAGTCGTTGGGTAAATCCGAATTCGTACAATACAGTTCCCTCGTAATCAAGATGAGGATTCCCGGTAATACCGCCCGTATAGGGATCCTGATAGAAATAGTGAATTTCCGGTAATTGCGAAAAATGTCCGTAACTAAAAAAAACCACACTTCTTTCGGAGATTGGAAAAGATATTCCAAACCGGGGACTTATCTTATATTTAAAGTTACTCCAATTAGTCTCTAATCCGGTAGCTGCTGCCCATTGTGTTTTCCAAGCCTCATCCATTACGGTCGGACCAAGCCATAGCCAATCCATCCTCACGCCCATATTCATTATCAGCCCAAAGCCTTTTCTTTCATACTTATCCTGCAAAAATAGACTTCCGGTGATTGGATAGGCATCGAAAATCCAACGGGTTTGTCCAAATTCCTTGTAAGGACCGGAAGGAGTAACCGGTTCAGTAGCTGAGGCACCAGCAACTCCAAAAACATATTTTCCCCAATCGGATAATTTCGTTCCGCCATCAGCAATATTAACTAAATGAATATCATCATACTTTAGATCCATTCCAGCCTTGAACAGATGTTCATCTGTAATCTGAGAGGTAATTTCCGATTTAAACATCAGGCTTTTTGCCTTCTCATGAATCCAAGGACATTCATATCCGGTACTATCGTAAAAATGAGTATAATCATCAACGGTTGGCGAATAAATACGGGAATAAACATCAATGGGATACTGGCCATCATATTGGTTTTTCCAGTAATCATAATTATACCCTTCCGTATTGGTAGAATCAAGGATAAAACTCCAGAAATCCGAAGGATTCTTCCCGTCCAGAGAAGAGTGCTTTTCAATATCCATTAAGCCAATATTTACTAGATAATAAGTCGACTTTGAAAGAGTATGATTAAATCGAACAGTATAGTCCTGAGTCGTACGGTCTGATTCTGGCATATGATCCGGGTAATATTTCCACAACCAGTTGAAATCGCTCCATTTTTTAAAATTACCGTGATATCTAAAAGTCAGATGCTTATTGTCGTAAAAACGCCAATCAATCTTTCCATTGAGACTGGCGTTATTATCCTGTTTTTCCTGAAAATTCAATCCCAGAATGGAAATATTATCACGACTGCGATGATTATTATAAGTCGTATTGGTCATTGTGGCATTGGCCGAAAGAAAATAATTAATTTTACCAGGAATCTTAATTCCTAATTGGGGAAGCAATTTACGGGTGATCGGTTCCGGCCCTTCTAAAAATACGGAAGAATAAGACTCTCCATAGCTATCGGCAATACTCCCGCAATTATCTGATTTAATCTGAAAACCGCCACTAAACTTTTCACTCCCGGATCGGGTCGTAATATTAACTACACCCGATTGCGCTTGGCCATATTCTGCATTAAATGCTCCAGTTAATAATTCAACTTCTTCAACATCGTCCAAGTTGAGATCAAGAACATTTCGACCACCGTATATCGGATGAGTGACCGGCATTCCGTCTACCATATACAAAATTTCTCCGCCCCTACCACCCCGAACATGGATGTCTGTCAAACTTTCGTCACGGACCTGAACGTTAGTGCCACCGATTTGTAGTTGCTGAGGAATCTGGTTTATAAAAACGCCGCCCCGGAGTTTGAATATATCATTGGTGGAAACCAGACCGGGTGTATTTTCTATTTCTTTCCGGCTTGTAGTTTTTTTAGTTGACGTCACATCATGTTGAATGATTTTCTTATCTGCTATGACAATAACTTCCTGCCCAACGATTGTCTCTGGCGAAAGCGTAACGTTCAATTTCGTGGTCTGATCGACGTCCACCCGAACACTTTTTACAACCAAGGAAGTATATCCCATATAACTTATTTTAATATCATAAGTCATTGGCGGAACCTGTAAAATGTAAAAACTGCCATCTTCGTCTGTTGCCGCCCCAAGAGAAGTCCCAACTAAAATGAGATTAGCTCCAATCAAAGGTTGATTACTACCTTTATCATAAATGAATCCGGCAATTTTGCCGGTATTGCCAGAAAACAACGGAGATATATAAATAAAAATGATGACTATAATTTTACCGATAAAAAGTGATTTATATTTCGATTTTGGACACCCAAACATTTTATGTTATCCCTCTATACTAACCAATATTAGTAGCCCATACTATTTAATAATGAAACCGCTAATTTTTTTGCGTCTTCTTTCTGAATAAAGTAGATTGGAAAACCAAGAGCCACAACATCAAAACTGGTGCCGTAATATCTCAGACCGCAAGCTTTTCCCCTATAACTCCAATATTGACTGTCATTCAGGTTTTTATATGAATAGATAACATCTGTAAATCCGGCTCTTTCTGGCATAATATTAATCTGCGCTAGTTTGCCAAGATATGGAAAAGCCGAGGCAAGTTTGACCGAATCGACTTTGATATCATCAAATACTTCACCAACACCGTTGGCCCCAATAAAATCGGGTGATAGTGGTGTTTCATCAGCCACATTAATATGAAGATAATCATGAATGAACGAACCTTCGGTAAATGTCTTCGGAAATGCATCGCTTGGGGCAAAAGATTTTAAAATCCGCCACCCGCTCATGATAAAATCGCCCCCTACATTCATATAATCCTTAATATCCGATATATGATCCGGGAGTTTATGGTAATCACTGGCACTGCTATAACTGTTGTCAGAATGCCAGACGATAAGACGGTACTGCCCTAGTACTTCTTTCGAAGGCATCCCTTGCTTGGCAAAATCCCATGATTCGTTTGTGCCAAATATCTCAGCGTAAAAGCTATCGACATCTGCATCTGTGGCTGAAACGCCAAAGGGAAAACTCTTTTCGTTCGTTTCATCAATTATTAAGATATTTTTAGAGAATGAAGGTTTAAGAAGCGTGACTTTTACTGAATCTCCTACCGGATCTATCAGATTGGTATTATCACGAGACGTTACTTTTATAACATGCTCTCCTTCAAGCGGATCAAAATTCTGCGGCTCAATATAAATCGCTGTATCCGCGGACCAGTGCCATTCCCCGCTATCAACCGCCCAAGCATACTCAGTAATTTCACCATCCTTATCTTTCCCTGTAATATTTAAGTATATCCCCTGCCACCAGTCAGTGACCTGTTCGATTACAAAAAATTTACCATTTGCTTCCGGAGAAACGATTTCAGTTATGGGGAAAACACTTTGTGTCGTATAAAAACATTTCTGAGCAGGTGTCGGATCGACTTCATATAAATTATCTACTGAACGGACCTGAAACTTTTGATAATTTAACACATCGCTGGACTCAAAAGATAATTCCAGACTGGTTTCATCAATATTTTTCCACTCTTGTACAACTGAATCTCCCACTTGAAGATGATGAGTAATATAACGATACTGATAACCAGTAATATATCCATCCTCATCTTCACCATCCCAGTGTAGAGTAACCAATGCAAAAAGCGTATCATCATCAACAGGGATGTTGGCTAATGTTGTATTCGGCGGTTGATTGGGAGATTCCGGAGCAGTTGTAAAATCACAAGTACTGATATATAACGATAAACCTATCAGACCTATCCGGATCAATCGTCTGTTTAATATCATTTTCTTCATAATCATCTTTCGATCGGATTCTTTCTTCCTATTCGCCATCGACATTTTCGCAAATGCTCTCAATCTCAATCTGTGGAAGAAACTGATAGGAATCCCGATATCTCATTACCGACGAAAATGGTTTGATAATCAATCGAATTTCTGTGCATACGTTGGACTTGACTTTAAAAGTATGTTCCAGCTTTTTTATTCCATTCATCCCTGATGGATAACTTACCGGAATTACCATATTACCAATTTTGAGTTCACTGGCTGTGATACTAAACTCCAAAGCATCATAATCACCCGGCGGGACATAAGAATTATAAACTATATAACGATTATATTTATCCTGCTCTCTTTTCAGAATATTGCTGGTGGATTCAGTTTCGTAGGAATACATATTATTGTAAAGATAAGCTAAATTTTCATCTCGATATACCTTCCCTTGCGAAATAGTAATCCCAAAAATATCTTCTTGAGCAACGACAAATGTATCCTTTACAACAACGACAAATGTTTCACTTGAATCGGCTGTTAGAGTAACTCGTAACAGCCCCGGTTCGGGAGATGGTTCAATGCCCATATCACACTCATTAACCATGGTTGCCAGACAAACGCAAAAAAATATGAGCAAATTACCACACTTTTTCTTCATCATATTCCAATAACCTTACCGGAATAGAGTACAGGGGATTTTCCCCTGTACTCTTTCCGTCGTTGTTACTTATTTCATCAAAACCATCTTTTTGACCTGTCGGAATCCTTTTGCTTCCATAACGTAAAAATAGATACCTGTTGAAACCATTCTGCCATGGTTATCACATCCGTTCCAGATTACTGAATATCTCCCCGGTAAAACTGACTCGTCCATAAGAGTAGAAACTTTTTCACCGAGCAAATTTAATACAGTAATTTTTACCCTACCATAAGATGGAACAGAATAATCGATTTTTGTAATCGGGTTAAACGGATTCGGATAATTCTGGACCAGCTCATAGTGATCCGGAACGGTACTTTTGTCACGGACTCCAGACGGCACAAGATTGAGAGCCGCATAATTATAGATATGCACATCGTCGATATATCCTTTGTAGCAAAGACCATCGCCACCATGTCCGATTTCCAGCGGTTGTGTCGCCTGATAAATCGGGCTAGTAAAAGTGGCCGAAATTTTCTCAATCAATTGGTCATTTTCATCCAACAGTTGAAATACTGCATAATATCCTGCGCCTTCACCTGTCGCTTTCGCCACTTCGTATTGCACATGGTACCATTTTCCAGCCGCAACCGTGGCGGTTAAATATAGTTCATTGCTCAGCCAACGACCTTCATCGGGAACATACGATCCTGCGGTGATAGTCGAACCTGAACCGAACCGAACCTGATAATTTGGCATATACCAAGGTGATCCCGGACGTTGTAACAATCGCACATTATTTTTCACCGTATCAGCATTAAACCAGAATTCAACAGCCAATTCTTCACTAGTAAGAAACGGAGAATCAATTTTCAGATAGCTGGACTCACCTTCCAAATAAATAGAATGACTGCCGACCTTTGCATTATCAGAAAATACCGGGGTCCCAATCATTGTTACCGTATGCCCGTACGACGAATTGTCAACCGGCGTACCGCTTCCTTCTTCAAAACTGAGCGACAGAGTCTGGGTATTTGCCTGATAAACACCAAAGGAATAATATTCAGAATCACTGACGGCCGTGGCCGGTTGTGTGGCACTTAATCCTGCGTTATCAATCGCTTCGATATAATACTTGATTACAGAACCTACCGGCTGTTGAGAAATTGTGGCTGTATATTCATCGCCCAATCCTTGAACCATCGGGGTTTCGTACCAAGTACCATTAACGCTGTAATGTAATGTTGCTGTTGTTATCATACTGGAAAACAAAGTAAAAATATTCGCCGATACAGTATAACCTTCAGCAGATACATCCTGATTAGCAACATTTGTTACATCCGTAATGATCGGCGGTACATCAAATTCGCGTACAATATTACTGATACGTACCTCATCGACAAATCCGTCCAGCCAAGAGTCAGTCCCGCCACCGGCAAATCCAATATAAACAGGATTATTGTTTAAACGGGGCGGATCCTGAGTAATCGGGTCATATTTAGTAATTCCAAAAAACGTCAATTCACGATTGGCATTATGAACCATCTGAATCAACAGATTTCTTTCTGAATCACGAATAAATGTAATATGGGCCCATTGTCCTGGAACCATTGCGCCGGTAGGTGAGTCTACTTCGATCCAGTCGAGCGGACTTTCTACATTATAGCCACACTTGAAAATTCGGCTGTCTCCCCACATTTCGATGTAATAATTACCAAAATAAAAAGCTGATTCACCAGTTTTATTAATCAACCTTGGAACCCAACGCCAATCAGTACTGGTTTCACCGAAGGTAAAGATATTAATCCACCCTTCAATGGTCCAATCCTGGGTTAGATCCAAAGTACTCGTATCGGCGACAGTGACAAACGATGAATCGTTTTGTGAATCATTATCGATTCGTAAGCATTTGCCCAACCCGGAAATATTATTCGAAATATAGGACAGGCTTCCGTGTCCGACACCGTCTGCCGCCAGATCGGAAGCGTTTTCAAGATTATCATCAAAGTGAAGAAGCAATACCGTGTGCTCATCAGCAACATATGGACCGCCAATCGTTTCTGTGGGGATAACAACAATACCGACTGCCGGATAATTAAATATTTTCAGATCGTCGATATAACCTTTAAAATGCAATCCGTCACCACCATGTCCGATTTCAAGCGGCAATTCAGCCTGCAGGACGGTTCCCATAAAACCGAGTCTTTTCGTTTCAATAACATTGTCGCTATTATCTCGTAGTTGTAACGCAGCATAGTAATTGACCGAATCAAACTCAGCCGCTTTCTTAACTTCATAAATTACCCGATACCATGTTCCGGCATTGACAGTAGCGTCCAGCCACAATTCATTGCTCAGCCATCGTCCCTCATCAGGGATATATGAACCGGCTGTAATTTTATTTGTTCCGAATTTTACTTGATAATTTTGTATCCACCATGGGTCAGATGGTCTCTGAATTAATCGGACATTCTCAGTTACTTCATCGGCCTTAAACCAAAAATCAATTGCAAACTCTTCACTGGTCAACCAAGACGAATCGACTTTCAGATAACTGCTTCCATCGAGATAGATAGATTTGTTACCAGAAGCAGCATCATTCGAAAAAGTCGGCGTACCAACTACCTCAACCGTATTCTCATAAACAGAACCATCGATAGGCACACCTGTCCCTTCCTCAAAATTTAGGCTGAGTACCATATCTTTAGCAGAAAAGACTCCAAACTGATGGTAAGTTGCATTCGTTTCTGCATTAGCCGGGCTTGTACTCACCTTACTATCTGAATCAACAGCTTTGACATAATATTTAACGATTTTCCCGGGGGCCTGTCTCGGAATAGTAGCCGAATACACTTTACCATCCGCGGAAGTCATAATCAGACTCTGAAACCCATCGCCGGCGTCATAACGTAATGTAACCGAACCAGTGCTCATATTCGAAGAATAGACTTCACAGACAACTTCATAACTGGTCACTGTTGCTGATTGGTTATCCAACTGGGTAACATTGAGAAGAATTGGCGGCATCGAAAAATCCCGGACAACATTGCTAATCCGGATCTCATCGACCCAACCATCCAGCCATGAATCGGTGCCACCACCACCATATCCAATATAAACTGGCTGGTTGCTCAAGCGCGGCGAAGCTTCTTCTGTAGCATCATATTGTTGATAAGCAAAATCGACTAATTCTCCACTTGCATTATGAAGCAACTGGATTTGTAAATTTTTACTTGTATCCCGAATGTAAGTCACATGGAACCAGTCTCCTGTCGTCAAGATATTTTCGGCAGAAGATACTTCCGGCCATAAATACTGACCATCTACATTATAGCCACTTAAAAACCACTTCGATGAACCGCTTAAATTAACATAATAGTTCGGGAGCCAAAACGCAGCATCGCCAGCTTTGATAACCAATCTTGGATCAGTCATCCATGCTTCTCCGATTGTTGCAACTTTTACCCAACCTTCAATGGTCCAATCATCAGTTAAATCCAAATAAGAGGTATCTGCAACAGTCACACAAGAAGAATCACTTTGCGCATTGTTATCAAGACGCAAACATTGATTCAAGCCAGTTACACTTGCCTCGTAACTTAAACTTCCACTAACAGAGTGCCCAACTCCATTTTTTGCAAGCTGTGATTCGTTCGTCAAATCACCATCAAAATGCAACAACAACACGGTATGCTCATCTGCCGTGTACGGCCCCCCAATAGTTACACCTGCAAAGGACTGAACAGAGCAGAAAAACAACATTAGCGACATAAAGCCCCAAAAGAACATTTTTGCAACTTTCATAACAAATCCTCCTAAAGTTTAACGATTTTTACAAACAACACAGAAACAACCTTTTTACCTTCTACCTCTTAGAAGCGCTGCCAGTCTATCATTTTCAAAGTACTGCGAACGTTCCCGCACACGTTTGCAATTTACTAACAATGTATTCATTTGTCAAACAATTTCAAAAAACTTTTCCAATCAAGAAAAAGTTATTCTCTTTTCACCAACCGGAATCTCAGCATTAAATACACGGGTTCCCGTATTCACTATTAATTTACACATACAGGTACCTTTCGTGATTATGAAAATTGTATCTGACAAACTATTACGTTCTTCCACAAACAAATCCAGATATTTTCCATCTCCCATTCTCAAATTGCGAATTCCAACACCTTCGGTTGTTAAAAGATCCCAGTGAAGGTTTTTGTCGGGGACATTTATCTTGATCCCGATGTAAAATTCTATCAGTTGAGCAATTGGACCAACCGCCGACCAACCGACAAAATCGCTTTTTGCCCAAGGTTTTCCGGGTTTTGGAAATTCAGGAGAATAATTCTCCCACACGGTCTTGGTCGCTTGGAAAACTATCGCCATATTATTCAGGTGGTTAACCACAATTTCCCTGGCAAGAACATTTTCTCCGTTCGCCTCCAAGCCCTTGACAATCATGTGATTTGTTGGCGCCCAGACACCCCCCAGCCAGTATTGACCTTCAGGTGCATAATGTACCTCATTAGCGGCAAGCGTGGGAATCCGGTGGGGTCGCGCAAACGATTTTGAATCGTTTAAGTGTTCAACCAATTTTTCCACTTGGTTCCTATCACTTATTCTTGCCCACAACGGCCAAAAAGAAGCGACAGTTTTTTTCTTTAGAAAAGTCCCATCTCTATCCAAGTCCCAATAGAAGCCGTCTTTTTCACACCACATTTCATGGTTGATAAGTATTTTTAATTCCGAGTGTCGTTTTTCAAATTCTTTTTGAATCTTCTGATCTCCAACGACTTCTGCAATTTTCGCAATATAGAAAGCGGCCAAAGCTTCATTTGCATCATAATCCACCCAGCTATACGGCGGGTAAAATTTATCTGCTACCGAGCGCGTAGAATTATCCATCCCACTGCTCCATCCTGACCAGAAATAATGTCCATTAGCATGTCGGCGATTTGCTCTGACCCAATCAGCATATTTCACTAAAATTGGTAAAATTTTCTCTAGCCTGGAACCGTCTCCAGTTGTTAGGTAATATTCATATTCTATCCATGAAAACAAATTGTTTCTCGTAAACCAAGGAGAGTCCTTCGGCTGATCATCGGTACCATCGGTTTTACGGATTACGCCGGAAATTGCACCGTCCGGATGCTGTTTGCGATAAAAATTATCCAGACTTACGATATTTGGCAATACTCCTTGGGAATATTTTGCCCAGGCAATCGAGAAACACGTGTCCCACTGAAAGATCCGGTTGTCAAAGGCCGCATCAATATACCAATCCGTAAAACCGTTTTTATTGGTTCCGCGCTCGGTTTTACGCCATCCAATTTCCCAGCATTTCCGATACATCTCAATCAAATCCGGTCTTGAAGGAAGGATAGGTTCCGGAACAGTAAGCAGTAATTTTTGTATTTCAGGCGAAGGTATGTTTTTTTCATCACCTTCAGATACGGTGCGAGACTTAGTATCCGTACCTAACAAAACCTGGGGTAAACAACAAAGAACCGGGATAGTTGAGATAAACTCTCTGCGATTGATTGTTTGTTTGTCTTTTTGTTTTTTCTCTATGTCATTCATTTAGTGAATATTCCCTTTCAAATTGAAAACTATTTGCACCGACAAGCCGAATTTTCAACGACTTGACCGCACCAGTACCGAATATTTTTTCGATTAAACCGCGATAATCATCAACGTGGGAATTTGGTAAAAACACTTCAAAACTTCCGGCAAATCCGCCACCATGTACCCGGCAAGCGCCACGGAGTTCTCGTTTTTTTAAATATTCCTGCGTCAGTAATATGCCCAAACTAATACCTTGCTTATCGGGATAGGTCGAAGAGTAGCAATTTTGTAACCAACAAAAAGACGATTCTCCGGATTCGTTGATCAAATCTAGAAAAACGGAAAAGTTATCTTCCTCCATCGCAACTTTCATTTTTCCGACCCGCTCATTCTCTTTAAAAAAGTGCATACAGCGCAAAACCGCCCGGTCACCGACTTTTTCACGGAGTTCAGGTATTTTATCATAAAATGTATCGGGTGCGATGTCCCGGCATTGGTTAACGCCCAATTCCCGGCAAACATTTCCCATCTCTATCGGAATTCCTGCATAATCCGGTGTCAGGTTCTGATGATTGCCCTTGGTATCTACGATTAGCAGAGCATAATTTTTCGACTGGAAATCGACGTCAATTTTTTCATAACATGGCATGATTTTATCTTTAAAATCGATCATCACAAATCCGCCGACCGCAGATGCCATTTGATCCATCAAACCACATGGCTTTCCAAAATATTCATTTTCGGCAAATTGACCGATTTGTGCGATTTCCACCGGAGACA
>Ga0265296_1004805_pt1 | contig 11529 bp, 15 predicted proteins | sample MunlanPumphouse1_FD_189073 | JGI IMG/M metagenome (GOLD analysis project Ga0265296, IMG submission 189073) | Groundwater microbial communities from a municipal landfill in Southern Ontario, Canada - Pumphouse #1 | ecosystem: Environmental > Aquatic > Deep subsurface > Groundwater | place...
CCCGATAACTTTTGCTGAATTATTGCTGAAAAATTTTCCACCAAAGTTTTTAGAAAAATAGTTATCTTCTAAATCACCACTACAAATATTATTATAGCTTTTGATGATGTTATCTATCTTATTTTTATCCCATTCTTCATTTCCGAAGAAGGCGCGATATATTGCGTAATTAGAATGTAAAAAATCGTTTAATAGCACTTTTTCAAAGTGTTTTGTTGCAACGGCAGATACAACACCTGTTCCTGCAAAAATATCTGCAAAAGAATTTCCGCTACATTCTTTGTTAATAATAGAAAAAATCCATTCAATTAGTTTGTGTTTATTTCCAATATATCTACGATTATGTAATTGAATATGATTTTCTTTTGCTTGTGGAATATAAAAATAATTTTCTTTGATTTTTTCAGCGTTTATCTCATAAGATGGTCTTTCAATTTCTAATAAAGCGAAAAGTGTTCCTTGAGTACCGTCGGCAACATAATCAAAGCTTTTGTTTTGTTTGTTTAATTTTTCGTAAAAACTATAATGACCATTTTCGGAAACAATAATAAAATCAATAACAGGAATCCCCATTATTTCTCCTGCTTGAGATATTTTTTCAACAATTTGAGTATCTTTTTCGCTTGGTGAAAAATTTCCTGACGGATGATTATGAACTAGAATAATACTCGCGGCGTTTAACTCTGTTGCAGGATAAAATATTTCTCTCGGGTGGAGTAGTGTTTTATCAAGTAACCCTATACTAATAATTTCTTTTTTAAGTAGGAGGTTTCTTGCATTAAGATACAGACAAAGCAAATGTTCCTTTTTTTTATCCCTTAAATCATAGGTGAGTGATAAAACATCTTGAGAATTTTTAATGATAATTTCGTTTGATTTTTCATCTGCGTAGAATCTTTTTACTAATGAAATTGCGGAAGCAATTTGTAATGCTTTGGCTTGGCCGATTCCTGAAATTTCCAATAAGTTATCAACCGTAATATTTAAAAAGTTTTTACCAAATTTTTTAATAATATTCTCTGAAAGTTGTCTAACATTTTTGCCTTTTATGCCACTACCTAAAACAATTGCCAAAAGATCGCTTTTTGAAAGCGCATCTGCTCCCTTTTTTAAAAATCTTTCGCGTGGCCTATCAATTTTTGGAATGTCTTTAAGTTTACTCATGCTTATTTTTTATAAATTTCTTCTAGAGTTTTGCCATTTTCAGTTTTCCATTTTTTCCAACCACTAGTTGAATTTCCCAAAATGATGTCAGATGCGGCACTTGGGCTATTAAACACATAATCCCTAAGGAAAACATATAAGTCATTCCCTTTTTTTTCAAGATATTTGTTTAATAATAACTTTTCTATCATTTTTTGATTACGATCAATTACTGCCTTTGATATATTAGTTGTTGCAGTCGAATCTTTATAAACGACAAAACCATCGTTTGTCATGCGACCTGTTGCTAAAGCGTCTTTGCCCTTACAAGCAAAAAGAGGATCTGATATATTTTTTTGTTCTTTTGATATTACTTCTTGTAATATCGGATATCCTAAAGCGGAGAGTAGTAGCCTTAAGTTTTCCAAAAATTCTTCCATCTCGGCAACATCTGCTTCAGACAAAGAGGGTAAAGACGATTCTGTGCCGTTTTCTAAATCAAATCTTTTTGCTTGAGTTGCTAAAGCTAAGCATCTGCTTTCAAGATATCGAACATGGGCTTTTGTTAAATTATTATCTTTACTCACGAATGCCACAGCGGTTTGCCAAAAATCTTTTGAGCTATCATGAGTAGACAACCTGTTCCATAAATTTTCTGCTTCACCAATGTAAGCAGTTGGCAAAAGTGCCTCCTCGCTTTCTTTGCCTACTAGAAAATAAACAGCTGGTTTATTGCATTCAGGACGTTGTTTTATGTCCTTAAGTTTATTTCTAGGAATAACAACAGCTTGACCAACCCAATTACTTAATTCGGCAGTTTTTAGACCGTTTGGCTCACCGTCAATCAAAAATATTTTTATTGTTTTTGCCATATATTTTACTCTATTAAATCATCAACGCCGACATTAAGAGCTTTGGCAATTTTAGACAAAGTTTCTATGGTCGGGTTTTTATTTGCTCCGGACTCAATTTTAATAATGGTGTTATACGTAACATCTGCCAATTTTGACAGCCTATCCTGCGAAACACCCATTTTATTTCGGTATTTCTTTATATTCTCGGCAATTGTTGATTTGTTGTTTGACTTCATTGTAATATATTACTATAATTAAAGTAATAGCGATGTATCTTTGGTAATCTATTACTATGATATCAAAAAAATTAAGTTTCGTAAACACAAAAGGGAGTTCCTTTGCGTTGCCCGCGCACGGGTGGGTTGGGGCAAGGGCAACATCTTCTTTGGCGGCGCATTTCGCTTTGCGAAATACGGCCTCCAATTCCGCCGAAAAAAAGGGCAGTCCGAGCGAGGGCGTGGCGGAAGGAGGGGGTTGGGGGGAGGAATTCCGCCACGCCCGAGCCGTAGTCCGCCAGCAGGCGGATAAACTCCGCTGTTTCCGCCGTCTTGGTATCAAGACATCAAAGCAAAACAATTTTCAATTCCTTTTAAAAGAAAAATTTGGGCGGGCGGGCGTTAAAAAATTGAAAGAAAATTGTTTTGCTTTGCTCGCCGAAGTTCGGCGGGCGGAAACGCGGAGCGGAGTTAATCGAGCATTTTTTGTTCAAAATAGGTTCGAGCTTCGTTCAGTAATTGCGACCAATTCAGACATTTTGAAAATTGAGGGGCATTTGATTGCTCGCTCGCCCCGCCTTCGGCGGGGCTACGCTCGCATTTTTCCGTGTATTTCAGAATTAAATCAAAAGGGCGGACAAATTCAAATTCAGTTTTTCGGGAAAGCAAACGGCGGTTCGGCGTGCGAAGCACGCAATAAACAAAGTTTATTTCCAATTTTTTCCTTTCCGCCTCTGGCGGAATACAAAGCAAGTTTTTTTAATCCCGCGCTTTTGGCCAAAGGCGACTAATAATTAAGGAGTAAACATTATGAAAACAAAATTTTTTCTCTACGCACGCAAATCAACGGAAGACGAAGAACGCCAAGTGATGAGCATTGAAGCCCAGCTTGCGGAGTTGGCGGAATTTGCCAAGCGGGAAAATATTGAAATTGCCGAAACTTTTATTGAAAGCAAAAGCGCAAAGAAACCCGGCCGAGAAATTTTTAACCAGATGATGAGTAAAGTTTATGAGAGCAAAGAACCAATCGGTTTGATTGCGTGGCACCCTGACCGCTTGGCAAGAAATTCCATTGACGGCGGACAAATAATTTACAGCATAGACATTGGCAAGATCGTTTCTTTGCGCTTCCCGACATTTTGGTTTGAGCCAACTCCGCAAGGGCTTTTTATGCTTCAAGTCGCCTTTGGCCAGTCAAAATATTATTCCGACAATTTGTCGGAAAATGTTAAGCGCGGGATTAGGCAAAAACTCAGGCGAGGCGAATGGCCCGGCCTTGCGCCTTTTGGTTATGTGAATAATCCGAAAACGAGAACGATTGAACCCGAACCGACAAAATCAAGGTGCGTCACCAAAGCGTTTGAGGAATTTTCGCAAGGCCGCCATACTTTAGAATCTTTAGGCCAACGCCTGAGTTTTTGGGGCGTGGTGAGCGGAACCGGAAAACCGATATGCAAAGCAACTTTACAAAGAATGCTGACGAATAAAGTTTATCTCGGAATAATTGTTCATAACGGCGAAAGTTATGAAGGCGGTTTTCCGGCAATTGTTTCCCGAGCGATTTTTGAAGCCGTCCAAAAAGTATTAAAACAGCGAGCAAGACCTCGCAAAAGCAAAAAGAGGCATGACTTCCCATTTGTCGGGCTTCTCACCTGTGGCGAGTGCGGCGGAGCCATTACCGCGCAATTTGCCCACGGACACGGCGGAACATACCGTTATTATCGTTGCACAAAAAAACTGGGCAAATGTTCGCAAAGATATTTGCGCGAGGACTTGCTCGCCGAACAATTAAAATCACGGCTTCAAAATGTCGCTCTTGGCGACGACTGGGCGGAAAAGATGAAAGCTCAAGTTGATGTTTGGGAAAAGGAAAATGTTTTGTCGTCGCAATCTTTCGCCCAAAATCTTGATGAAAAGATAACAGAAGCTGAAACAAAACTTGATAAGCTGGTCAACGCTTTTTTAGACGGCTCGATTGAAAAAGAAACTTACCTTGTAAAAAAAGACGAGCTTATTAAAACAAAAACAGACCTCAACAAAAAGAAGTCTGATTTTGGGCGAAAGGGAAACAATTGGATTGAACCTTTGCGAAATTGGATAAAAACCGCTCACCACGCCGAAAAACTTGCTTTATCCAATGATTTTTACGAAATAAAATCATTGACGGAAAAAATTGGAACGAACCGCCGTTTGCTTTCCCGAAAAACTGAATTTGAATTCGTCCGCCCATTTGATTTAATTCTGAAATACACGGAAAAATGCGAGCGTAGCCCCGCCGAAGGCGGGGCGAGCGAGCAATCAAATGCCCCTCAATTTTCAAAATGTCTGAATTGGTCGGGGTGACAGGATTCGAACCTGCGAAATCTCTCGCACCCCATGCGAGCGCCCTAAACCACTAGGCCACACCCCGTTGAATTTTCATAATCCTAAAACTTTCACCATCTGCTTAATCAAAGCCGCAACAACCGGCGGAGCCAATAAGCCATAAGATGAAACACCATAATTATCTTTAATAACCCATGGCTCTTTAATAATTTTTACATAGTCAGCTTGATCATCAAACTCATAATCATAAGCCAAAGTAATTTCGTAATCATCAACATATTTTTTAGCGTCTTCAATCGGCACAGAATTACGGAGAAAAATCTTAGCCACACCCTGCATCTGCATCAAGCTTTGGGCAATTTTTTCGTCAGCTTCGATTCTGTCGCGAATTGCTTCAATGCCCAGTTCATCGCCTTCTTTAGGCATCATTCGGCTTTTATCTTGGTCGCAGATTAAATAAAATTTTTTATTTTTTTTATCATAGCCGACTTTTTTAGTGCAGAGTAGTTTAAGATTGCGGGATGTTTGGCATTTTGGACAGACAACGCGATATTTCATTCTCTCGTCAATAATTGCTTCGGGCACATCAATAAAAACAAAGAAATCAGGATCACTACGATAGCCGATTAAAGCTCTAAAATACAAAGAATAAGAAACCTGATCTGCGTTTCGCGGAAAGCCATCAATAAAAACCGCTTTATGTCCGCGTTTGGAAATCTCCCGCTCAACCAAAGTTAAAATCAGCTCGGTTGGCAGCAAAGTTTTTGTTGATCTATGCGCAAGAGACTTAATTATATCGTTTAAAGAGACAGGCCCGCGATAATTTGTTTTTAAAAAATCTAAAAATTCTTTTTTCTTAAATTCAGCGTCAATGTTGCGGACAATATCGCCAATTGAAATATGCTCAATATATTCAGGGCCAACAGCTTCGGCAAACAGCTTGGAATAAGTACCCTTGCCCGAACCTTTTTTACCAACCAAGAAACCGACAAAAGTATTAGCTCTTAAATAATCTCTTAGCTTTTCTATTTCTGCGTCAGCTTTGTGCTCAAAATATGCGCGCCGGCCAACTGGATCGTCTAAATCAAAAGTTTTTTTATCACCAGCAATTTTTGTTTTAAAAATTGGAAAAGCATTTATCATATATTTTAGCTTAATACAAATTTTGTTTTATTTCAATATCGCCAAATAAATCTGTTCTTAAAACTTTGATATTTTTTAATCTCTCTAAAACTTCAGGAGTTGGATGGCCGTACTGATTATTTTTGCCAACTGAAATCACAGCGATTTCCGGTCTTACTTGTTCTAGAAATTCTTGACTTGTCGCATTTTTTGAGCCATGATGAGCCACTTTTAAAACATCAGATTTTAAATTAAAATTATTGTTTATTAATTCTTGTTCAGTGGCAAACCCTGCATCGCCGGTAAATAAAAAACTTTTATCTTGATAAAGCATTTTGGCAACAATAGATTCTTTAACAGACAAAATATTTATCAACCAATTTGGGGTTAATTTTATCTGCTGGCCGATTTTAGCGATTTTTCTTGACGCGTCAAAACTCTGCCATTTTTGACAGGTTTTTGTTTCGCACCTAATATCTGTTTCTAAAATCAAACTGACTCTATACCTTTGCAAGACATAATTTAAACCAGCCAAATGGTCGTGATCCGGATGAGTTGAAATCATCAGCTCAATATTCTTATCCCAAAAAGGCATTGCTTGGCCGAGTTTTTGCAGAATTTTTTTATTAGGTCCGCCGTCAATTAAAATCTGGCAGCTGTTTTTCTGGATTAAAATCGCGTCGCCCTGTCCAACATCAAAAAAATAAACCCTTAAAAATTTCTGCTCTTCTTGAATATAAACCGCTGTCCAAATTAAAATGGCAGCTATTGCTAGACTAGCTAAAACAACAAATTTAGTTTTCTTAATCATTGATTCAAAAATTCAAGCCCGCGAACGGAACTTTTGCCAAAAGTCCAATAATTTTGATTTCATAACTTAAAAATAACCAAGCCGGCCAAGCTAAAAATATGCCGATTAACGGGAATAAAACACCGATTACTGTTGCTAAAAACCCAGCCAGCATTGTTATTGGAATAATCGGCAAAACCAATAAATTGGCCAGCGGCGAAATTAGAGAAATCTGGCGGAAATAAAATAAAATTATTGGCGCAACAGCAATCTGGGCCGATAAAGTAGTCGCTAAAATTTCCGGCAGTTTTTTTAGATAGGGCGATAAATAAATTATGCCAATAGTAGCGGCAAAAGATAATTGCAAGCCGATATTATTTAATAGCGCGGTTGGCTCTTTGAAAATCATTAAAAAAGCGGCTAAAGCAAGCAGGTTTCTTGGATTTGATAAACGGCCGACTTGCTGACTTATTAAAACCAAAATGCCCATAATCGCGGCTCTTGAGACTGAAGCTGAAGCGCCGGTTAATAAAACAAAAAATATAATTGCTATAATTGCTATGTAAAAAGCATGCTTGCGCCAGAAACCAATCCATAATAAAAAGCCCATTATCAAGCTGGCAATTATAGTTATATTATAGCCGGACAGAGCAATAATATGCCGCGTGCCGGTTTTATTAAAATCTTCTAATAAATCTTTGGGGATATTTTTATCAAGACCAAATAAAAGTCCGGCCAGAAAGCTAGCCTGGGGTTCTGGCAGAATTTTTTCTATAGATTTATTGGCTTGGCTTAACAAGCCATGAAAATTAATATTAAATTTTATATCAGACAGATTTGCTCTGAATATTCCAAAGCATAAGAGAACCAAACAAAATCCAGCAAAGATAGATTTTTTATTAGACCAAAAAACACTAATTAACAAAATTCCTAAAACCAAAATAAAGCCGGCATAAAATACTGTGATAAACTTCAGTACTATGCCGGCCAAAAAAAACAAAATTAGATAAAAAAAGATTTGAGATTTATGCATTCTGTTACAACAGTTCTAAACTCCCGGTTATTTTATCAATCTTTTCTTCTTCGTCCGGCCCTAGTCCTAAAGCAGTAATTGTGCCGGGTTCAAGTTCTGTCAAGCCAGCGTCTTTGACTAAAAAATTTGGAATATCCAAATCATCAGCCATTTGCTTCAGCTTTACTAAGTCGTTTGATTTAACAACAACTTTTTTCTGGCTTTGCTTTTCCCAATTTTCTTTGACTGCGCTATTAGCGCGCTCAAAAGCGCCTAAGCTGGCATGACAAGCCTGCGCCGCCATTTTCCCAGCAGACATTCTGATATTTTGATTTATTATAATTACTTGCTTGAGCATTTATTTGATCTCATAACTTAAACTGACATAAACTTTAATCTCATTCTCGCCCGGCTGAATTTGAGCGGCCTGTTCTTCCGGAGCCGATACTTTCGCCATTTCGTATCTTGGATAATTTTCTGAAACATCAATATTAACCAGCTTACCCAAAGAAATCCCGGCTTCTTGAGCAATTTTTCGTGCTTTGGCTTTGGCTTTTTGAATTGCCTCTTGCCTAGCTTGGGCCAAAAGCTCGTCTTTGTTTTCTATCTCAAAATTTAAACTAGTCACTTGGCCCGTATTAATCACTCGGTCAATTTTATCAAAATCGCGGATTTTCACTTCAATATTAATCTGGCCGCGAAAGCCGTAAATATAGCTTTGGCCTGTTTCTCTATTTTGACCTCCTGAAATATTTTATTTGTACTAATTATACACTAACATATTATTGACAGAATGTCAAGAGCGAATCTTTGTATTTATATATTTATTAGCTATTCTAGCAAAATTCTCTAAACTTGCAAAGGGCTTTATGTTTTTTAGTTTTGGATCTAAGGTTTTTCCAGGTTTAAAATTTTGAAGATAATATCTTTTGCCGGCTTTAATTAATTGAGCCATTTTTTTAATATCTTTTTCAGTATGTAATTTGGGAACCAGAGTGCTGTGGAAGCTATGATCAATTCCAGAATTAATAATTAATTTAATAGATTCTTCTATTTTACTAATATCAATTTTTGAATTAGTAACTTTTTGATATTTCTCTAAGGGAGCTTTGATGTCCATTGAGATAGATTGAATTAGTTTGTTTTTGATTAAGTATTTGAGTATTTCGGGATTTGAACCATTTGTATAAAGCTTGATTGGCAATTTGATTTTTTGACAAAATTCTGGTAAATCTTCAAAAATCGTCGGTTCGCCACCAGTAATAACAACACCATCTAAAAAATCTTTTCTCTTCTCTAAAAATTTAAAAATCTCTTTTTCGAGAATTTGTGGTATTTTTGGATTGTTAAAAACAAGATCAATGTTAAAGCAGAACGGGCAACGAAAATTACATCCTGCGCAAAACAAAACAGAGACGATTTTGCCGTCCCAGTCAACGAAAGATGTTTTCAAAAAACCCTTAATAATCATAGCCCAATTTTATTTATTTTTTTTCAAAGACTTCGCCTTTGTAGATCCATACTTTGACTCCAATAACTCCATAGGTTGTATGGGCTTCAGCTTTGCCAAAATCAACATCAGCCCGCAAGGTTTGAAGAGGAATCTTGCCCTTGCTTAGCCATTCGCGCCTTGACATTTCAGAACCGTCCAATCTGCCGGCTACAGCAATTTTAATCCCCTGGACCTCTTTATTTTGCGAAACCCGGTCAATAATTTGCTTTAAAACGCGGCGAAAAGAAATGCGGCGCTCCAGCTGTTCAGCCGCGCTTTGAGCAACTAATTTAGCTCTGGTATCAGGATTGCGGATTTCCTGAATTTCCAAGCGAATATCATGCTTCAATTTCTTTTTCAAATTTTTTTTAAGAGCTTCAATGCCTTCGCCGCCCCGGCCGATAATCACGCCTGGCCTAGCTGTATGAATAATAATATTAATCAAGTTCGGCGAACGCTCAATAACCACTTTATCAACAGCTGCTTCTCGGCATTTTCTTGAAATATAATCGCGCAATTCAACATCTTGGCGCAAAAAATCACGATACTTTCTCTTGGCAAACCATTGTGAATCCCAAGTGCACAAATTGCCCAAACGAAAAGATTTAGGATTTACTTTTTGCCCCATGTTGCTCAAGAATAATAATAATATGCGATGTTCTTTTTCTAATCATCGCGGCCACGCCTCTGGCTCTAGCACGCCAGCGCTTTAAGGTTGGCCCGGCATTAACTTTTATTTCCGAAACATATAAATCAGGCGCGTTGTTTGCATTAGCAACAGCTGATTTTAAAAGCTTTAAAACCGGCTCAGCCGCCCGCTTGGCGCAAAACCGCAGCTGCTGTTCCGCTTCAACAACTGATAAGCCGCGAATTAGGTTAGCTGCCAAACGCACTTTACGCGGCGAGATTCTTAAATAATTAAGTTGTGCTTTAGTTTTAAGCATTTTCTTTTGCTTTTACTTGTTCTTGTTCTTTTTTCTCTTCTTCCTGGGCTTTTTTACCGCCATGACCGGGAAATTTAGTTGTCGGAGAAAATTCGCCCAAGCGATGACCGACCATATCTTCATGAACAGGACCGACCCTAATAAATTCTTTACCATTATGCACCAAAAAAATATAGCCAATCATTTCAGGAGTAATTGTTGCCCGCCTTGACCATGTTTTAATGGCTTGGCGGCTGTCTTTTTTAATCTTCTTGACTTTTTCTAATAATTTTTGATCAATAAACAAACTCATGTTTTTTGCTTTTTCTTTCTCGGCTTAATAATGAATTTATTCGACGGCTTGCTTTTCTGGCGTGTTTTTTTGCCTAAAGCCGGCTTGCCCCAAGGGGTTTTCGGATGTTTTAAACCAATTGGCGAACGACCTTCGCCTCCGCCATGAGGGTGGTCGCCGGCGGCCATAGCGCTACCCCTGACAGTCGGCCTAATGCCACGCCAGCGATTTTGGCCGGCTTTTCTTAATTTCAATGTGTTGTGTTCGGAATTACTAACTTGGCCAATATTAGCCAGCTCGTTTTCTTTAACTAATCTTATCTCGCCTGACGGCAGTTTTATTTGAGCGTAGCCAGCCTCAATTGCCTGCAGAACAGCAGTTGCGCCAGCTGATCTGATCATGCCAGCTACATTATAAATATTAGCGCCAGTAGACAGGTCTTTAAGTTTAACGGCCGGCTTTATTTCTTCACCTACTTTCATGTCAGTTGAAGCTAAAACATAGCTTTTTTTGCCAGATTTATCCTGCACGAGCGCGATATTAGCTGATCGATTTGGGTCATATTCAATAGCTAAAATTTTAGCTTTTTGATTGTAATTAAAATCAACAACTCTATAAAGCCGCTTATGGCCGCCGCCGCGATGCCGAACAGTAATTTTACCGCGGCTTCGGCCGGCTTTTTGTTTTTTCGGTTGTCTCAATCTTTTGACCATGTTTGATAGTTATAATTGCTTTTTTATAACCCCTTTTATAGCCTCTAATGCCTCTTAGGACTCTTGGTTTTGGGTGAATATTAATTATATTGATTTTTATAACATCAACTTTATGCTCTTTTTCAACGGCTTTTTTAAGCTCTGCTTTATTGGCTTTTTTGTCAACTTCAAAAACATACTTATCTCCAGCAATCTTCTCAGTCAGATGGGGTTTTAAAATTATTTCCATGTTTTTGTTTTAATCAAAACCCGGGCGATTAACCCGGGGTTAAGTTAATACGCCAAGATTTTATATTTTAATTAAGCATTAAATTAATAATAAGAACCTTGCTTCGCAAGAACCTTTTTATTCACTTCGTTCATAATAGCATAAATAAAAATTTTAGCAAGCTAATTTATTTCCATGTTTCTTCAATCACTTTAATCGCGTCTTTGGGTAAAAGCAAATACTTATAATTTAATAAATCTAAAACATTGAGATTTTGCGGCGCAATCGTTTTTGTTTTGGGGATATTTCTAAAAGCTTTGTTTTCTTGAGCTATTAGGCAAGATTTAATCTTTAAATTTTTTAAAATTTGAGCCGCTTGTTTTGTTTTATTAATATCTAATTGATCAATAATTTTTAATTCTTTGTCTTTGACTTTAGAA
>Ga0265296_1004806_pt1 | contig 11528 bp, 12 predicted proteins | sample MunlanPumphouse1_FD_189073 | JGI IMG/M metagenome (GOLD analysis project Ga0265296, IMG submission 189073) | Groundwater microbial communities from a municipal landfill in Southern Ontario, Canada - Pumphouse #1 | ecosystem: Environmental > Aquatic > Deep subsurface > Groundwater | place...
ACACAAAATTGATTTAAATTTAAGTGTTATTATCGCCAACATCAGTTGCGAGCAGGTTATAAAGCCCAAAATCTATACCCTAAAATTTTCCCTTAAGCCATAATTTCTAACGGGGTTCATGCTATTAATTATACTATATTTTCACAAATTAATACATTTATTAAAAAGCAGAGGTTTAAACCTCTGCTTATATTCTATCATTTTTAGTCAAATAATTTACTTCACCCGGCCGGCTTTTGTCCGGTCATTTTTAGTTAAATACATTTTGCGCAATCTAACATTTTTAGGCGTAACTTCTAAATATTCATCTTCTTTCATAATGCCCAAGCCTCGCTCCAAAGTAATTTCGTAAGGCGGAATAAGCCTAATGGCTTCATCCGAACCCGAGGCGCGCATATTAGTCAACTGTTTGCCTTTAATCGGGTTAACTTCAAGGTCATTACCCTTGGCTACATTGCCGATTACCATGCCTTCATAAACTTCAATATTAGCGCCAATATATAAAGTGCCGCGCTCTTGAAGATTCCATAAAGAAAAGGCTAAGGCTTTGCCCGAAGCCATAGATACCATTGAACCTAGTTCGCTTTTAGAAATTTCACCGACATGCGGCTTAAAACCGGCCACATGGGTGCAAATTATGCCTTCGCCTCTGGTATCTACCATAAACTCATTGCGATAGCCTAAGAGTCCTCTAACCGGAATTTCAAAAACCATTCTGACGCCGGCATGTTCCGGATTCATTTCTTTCATCAAGCCTTTTCGCTTAGCCAACTTTTCAATTACCACGCCTGACGATTCCTGCGGCACATCAATAGTTACTTCTTCAAAAGGCTCTAACTTACGCCGCTCGCCCGAACCGTCAGGGGCGAATTCTTCTTTAATAATTACTGTCGGCTGAGAAACTTGCAACTCAAAGCCTTCACGGCGCATATTTTCTAGCAGTATGGCGATATGCAGTTCTCCTCGGCCGTAAACTTTATAATAATCTCCAGCGCATCCGCCAGCTGGCGGATCAATTTTAAGCCCAACGTTTACTTCCAGTTCTCTCTCTAATCTTTCTTTTATCTGCCGGCTGGTGACATATTTGCCGTCGCGGCCGGCAAATGGAGAATTGTTAACTAAAAAATTTAAGGAAATAGTGGGTTGGTCTATCGAGATGGCCGGCAAGGCTTCTTGCGCGGCATCAGCGCAAATAGTTTCGCCGATATAAATATCAGGCAGTCCGGCAATCATGACGATATCTCCGGCCTCGGCAACTTTCACTTCTTTTCTCGAAATGCCTTCAAAAGTAAATAGTTTGCTGATTTTCCCGGTCCTGATTTCTCCGCTTGGCTTTTTAATTATTACATTATCCGCCTGTTTAACCCTGCCTTCATAAATCCGGCCAATAGCTAACCGGCCGATAAAATTATCATAAGCTAAATTAAACGGCTGGATTCTTAAAGGCAATTCGGCGCCTTCTGCCGATGAAGCCGGTTTAACCTTTTCTAAAATAACGTCTAGGAGCGGATTTAAATTGTCGCTTATGTCCGCCATATTTTTTTTCGCGATGCCTTGGCGGGCAATAGCGTAAACGGTGGTAAAATTAAGCTGTTCATCGTTTGCCCCCAAATCCAAAAATAATTCATAAATTTTTTCTAAAGTCCATTCAACTCTGGCCGCCGGCTTATCAATTTTATTAATCACCACAATCGGCATTAAGCCTAATTCCAAGGATTTTTTTAAAACAAATTTGGTTTGCGGCATAGGCCCTTCTTGCGCGTCCACGACTAAAAGAACCGAATCGATTGAGCGTAAAACCCGCTCTACTTCTGAACCGAAATCAGCGTGCCCAGGCGTATCAACAATATTTATTTTCGCGCCCTTATACATAATCGAAGTATTTTTTGAATATATAGTAATGCCACGCTCCAACTCCAAGGCGTTTGAATCCATGCTTACGCCCGGCTCGGTCATGCCTGTTTGTTGCATTAACCTGTCCGTTAAAGTGGTTTTCCCATGGTCTACGTGGGCGATAATAGCGATATTTCGAATCTCTTTCATGTTTTATGATTTTAATTAGTACCTTACCTACAAATCTATCACATTTCATTTCGCTATGCGAGATCTGGCATAGCCAGACAAATCAACTACAAATATCACGAATATTATTATTTGTAATATTCGTAATAAATTTGTAGATTTGTGGGAATAATAAAAAGCTCCCTAGAAGTCAGGCAACTTTACTTAATAATATACAACATCTTTTTAAAACAGTCAAGCAAAATTTATTTTATTGGCTTGTTTTCTGTCTGATTGTTGCTATGACTTTCCTCTTTTTCTATAATATCTGAAAAATCCCTTAAGTCTTGCCATCTGGTTCGAAAATTTTCAGCGTCAAGATAACCGGCGAATTTATGATACTCTGAATGGGTATGTTCTGTGTGCCTGGCGTATTTTATCGGACACCAAAATCTTTCCGTCCGGCCGCCGATTTCAACCGCGTAACGAACAACATTATTAACATAGCTGCAATAAAGGCAATTAAATTTTTCCAGCCAGTTAAGATAAGGCAAAAGCTGGCGGTCATAAATAAAAAACTCTTTTTTATCAACTAAAGGGATGCCATAAATTCTAAAACAAACTTGATGATAAATCTCCAGGCAGATGCTAAAAAACACCGTCGGCAAAAACATGCCGTAAATAAACGGCAGGCTAAAAAGATATTTATAATTAATCGGCCAAATTGTTTTTAAAACTCCGATCCGCCAGCTTTTAAGCTGTTCGCGCTTTAAGTCAATTTCTTTCATTAAATTTTTAGTGCCGGCGACCGACTCAATGGCGCTGGTAAAAGCTCGCCTGACTTCGTCATTCAATTTTTCCAATTTATTAACGCCGATTTCTTTACTCGCAATAATAGATTCCTCTACTTTTTTAATTCTTTCCAATAGTTCTTTTCTCATAATATATAAATATATTGTTAGTTTTGGTTGGCTTCGCGGATAATGGCAAATTTTCGTGCTCGCCCCGTTAAATCCCTGCGGGAAGCGAAGCTTATTTAACGGGGCGAGGACTGTTTGAGGACAGCGTAGCTGGCCGAGTTCCGCAGTAGAAAATTTGCTGTTATCCGCGGGGCCACAGCTGTTTTATGACAAATATAATTTTACACATACTTAGACGTGCCAGCGCTTAAACTCAAAATCATAGCCTGGTTTAAAAGCCAGCCTGACCGCCTCGCGGCTTGGCTTAACTTTAAACTTTTTAACTTTGGTTAAAATCTTGCCATGATCGGCGTAGGCTGTGGCCTGGCCTCTCTCTATTTCTACGGTTATCGCCTGATCCGGCGCTACCGCGCGCAAAGATTTTTTGGCGCAAATTGATTTTATGGCCAGCTGATTGGCGCCTAAAGATATAATGGCTCCGCCGGCCGAATAATTGTAAGCCGTACTGCCCTGGGGCGTGGAGATAATAACGCCGTCGCCGTCAAACTCATGTTTGGGAAAATTCTTAGCTCCCCGGATAGTGCCGATAATCCGGTCGTTGCCTTGAGAAGCTTTAATATAAAAATCATTAAAAGCGTAAAAACTTTTTGCCGCCCGGCCGCCTTCTGCCCAAAAATCTCCCTGCAGCATATTAAGCTTAATTAATTTGCAGGCGGCAAAATTTAAAAAAATTTCAGCCAGTTCTTCGGCCGAATCGATTTGATTTAATAAAAATCCGCTGGTCCCGCGGTTAATGCCGAAAAACGGCTTATTATATTTTCTAAACTCTCTGATGGCGCGAAGCAAAGTGCCATCGCCGCCAACAACCACAAACCAATCGGCTCGCGCCGAATTAACGGTAAGCTTGACCGAAGCGCTTAGACTTTTTTCCTTAAACCACCTACTAATGTCTCCGCTCCGTTTGTCTTGATTTGTTAAAAGATAGGCTTGTTTCATGGTTGTATCTTCGGATTTTTTATTAGGACTGTCAATGCGTTTGCCTTAAACATAATATTAAGATACCATAAAAACAGCTTAATTAGAAATTAACAAAAAAAGGCGCTTTTAACATCGTCTTTTTTATTTAGCCATTAAAATAAAATTACTCTTCCACATTTTCCAATACGGTTTCCAATTTCAATTTCTTGATTTTTAGGCCAAAAATTTTTATGGTTATATATTTAATAATATATTTCGTTAAAAAATTCACATAATATTTCATTAAATCAAACAGGCTCTGCGGCGCCGTAACATTTTTAAATCTGCCGTATCTGATGGCTTGGAATACGCTCTCCGCGGTAAAATCCACGGCTTCAATAATGGCAAAGTCGGTATTAAGCTTTTTAAGAATATGCACGTCGGCCGTGGCTATAATCGGTTTTTGAAAACGGGCGGCAATCGCCGCGGCTTTTTTATTGTGAAAATTTAATTTTTTTGAGCAAGCGCATGAATGTTCAATGGCATCGAATAAATTAATATATTTTTTTAACTTTCTGGCACCGATAGAAATCAGGCGGTTGTAAGTCGGATGCGGCGCTAAAATAAATATTCCCGGATGCTCATCTTTATATTTTAAAAGCTGTTTTAAAGTTTTAACTTTTTCTATAGTCTTATCGCAATTCAAGATAATTACGTGCTTATTAAAAAAACGGCCCAAGCCGCGTTCAACGCCCGGAATTAACAGGATACCTTTCTTTTTGGCATATTCAGCGAATTTTTCCTTGAAAACAAATTTTTTATGGGGCGTAAAGCCTAAAACGTTAAATCCGCTTTTTTCCGCCTCGTCAATCAAATTATAAACGTTATAGTTTATTATATGACCGTCTCTTTTGTCTTCGCTGGTGTGAATATGCAAACTCGCCTTTAACTGCATAAATTAAGATGGTAATAAAACTATTTCATTACGAAATAGTTTTATTACCATCTTAATTATATCTTAAATTATTATTTATAACAAATACTGCATGTTTATAAAAGGATTATTGCTTCTTTTCTTTCGTTCTGTTAATATTATTATATAGACGATTGGCGGGTTTAAATGAAATTTTATAAATTTAAATACAAATATGAGCACTCAACGAAACATTTCATCACAAGATCAATTACCGTCCAGGGATAGAATAGAAAAACCGGGTAAAGTTGTTGACGCTAACGACGGGAAGTATTTTTTAGCTAATAATATTGCAGGGCTTACATTAAGGGATTTTAATCCAAAAAGCGACAAAAACACATTTAATAAGCCCATGAATTGGAAAATTATTACCGTAGATGAAAAACACGGCGAAGCCACTATCACCGCCAGCGAAGGGAATCTTAATTCAATGATTAGAATTGGTTTTGAAGACTTGCCCGCAAATTTAGCGATAAAATCCGGCAATTTCGTCTTGCTTGATGATGGCGGTGTTGATAGGGTCGGACTGGTTGGCCAACCTAACGAAAATAATGATTTTGGGAAGGTGCCGGTAATGTTATTCAGGGAAAATCCCGAAGAATATCCTGATTTGACCAAAATAAAAGGCTCTGAATTTCAATCCATGGAAATCGGCATAGACAAATTTATTGATAAGTCCGGAAACAGAGAAGGCAGAAAAGAAATGGAAGAAAAAAGAGCGATGATGGAAGGCGCCAGGATAAACAAAAAAATGATTAGAGTGTTATCTCATATAGAAAAGCTTGGCATAAAGGCGAAAGAATTGGTAAAAAGATTAAAGGATGCTGAAGAGCTTAAAGATAATCCAAAAGAATTTTTGAAGGAAATGAAAGCCATTCAAAAGGATTTTCCAGAGACTCTTGATTCAATTGAAAGCGAAGCAAACGAGGCGGACAAAACAAAATATAAAAAAATTTTGTCGAGTATTTAATGTAAAATGATTGACGCATAATTGCGCTTGGTCTGATTAATTAAACTATGGCGCGAATATTATTAAAACGATAGGCAATCTTTCTTATTCAACTGTGGCTTGATCAAATTAATTTTTTGGCTTTGGCCGCCTTCCTTAGGCAGGGATTCTAAGATGCGAAAGCTCCGCAAAAATAAAAAACGACCCGCTCCCTACCAGGAATGGGTCGTTTAGAATTTTTTCAAACCGGCTCCCCAAAAAAAATTTCAGCGAACCCCGCAAGAAAGCAGGCTTTCAACGGGGCATGCTTTTATCCTCGTCTTGCCGAATTTAATCCACAAAACAAGGACTTGCCTGCCAAAGTTTCGGCGCAAGCGAAAAGGAATTTAAAAAATTTAAAAGCGACAATCGGGGGCAAAGCCCCCGCACCCCCAAAAAGCGGACGGGCCCCATAGCAAAGCCTGCGGCTTGCTACGGGGCAAGCAAAAAGCAAGAATTTTTGTTTACCCCGTAGGGAAACGAAGTTTCTCCTTCGGGGCCCGCCCGCTTTTCCGCCCCGCCGTGTTTTTTCGTATTCGCTTAACGCGAATGCGCCGCCAATAAAAAATTATATTTACCTCACCAACCTGTGCCATGCACTACATATTTATTACCTTTATATAAATTTAAACATTTTTATTTTTTTATTTTTAACCAATAAGCACCAAGCAGAGTAGCGATCGGCATTGATAAGGCTACGCCGATACTGCCGACTAATGTCCTGACGATTTCAGTCGCGATAATTTCATTATTAATTACTTGGCTATAAGATAAAAATGGTTCTTGTTTAATTATAAATAAAAGCAATAATGGCAAGGAAGCGCCGGCATAAGTTAAAAACAAAGTATTGACCATTGTACCTAAATGAGTATTGCCGATTTTGAAAGCGGCTTTAAACACTTTATTATTATCCATCTGCGGATTTATTTCTTTGATCTGTTTTACTACTTCAATCTGGCTGACAATAACATCATCTAAAACGCCGATAGCGCCGATCAGCATGCCGGCTAATAATAATCCTTGAAAATTAATTGCATTCTTAGTTAAACCGATTAAATAAACCGTTTCATCTTGCGACATTCCCGATAATCTGGTTAACTTTGTAAATAACACTGAAAATATTAATGTAATAAATAAAGAAATTAAAACGCTTAATACTGATAGATGCGATTTTCTTTTCCACCCTTCAGTTAAATAAATCATTATAGTCAAGATAAAAAAGGCGCCGATAAGGCCAATATACAACGGGTTGCTTCCATCTAATATTTTTGGCAGGATAAATTTAATGATAATAAAAAAACTAATAACTAAACCTAACAAAGATTTTATGCCCTTCTTTCTACCAATTAAAATAATTATCAGGCAAAAAATAGCTCCGAGCAAATACAAATATCCTCGCCTGACAAAATCGGTGATATAGTATTTTTCCTTGCCTTCCATATCAGTAGATTTTTGTACTAGGACTTTATCGCCCACCTTATATATTCCGGCGTTGGCTACTTCAATATCGGAAATTCCTTCAAATTTTATTTCTTTATTTTTCCATTTTCCGTCTAGGCCTTTTAATAATAAATTTTGCTGGGTTGCCTTAGAACCATCTTCCCGATTAATCTCTTTTTGGTCTAAAATTTTTATTACTTTTGCTTCAAAAGTTTCTTCAGCGCTTGACGGCGGCGCAGCTTGTTCCTCTGGGCTGTTTTCTTCGCTATAATTTTCATCGTCTTGAGCATAGGAAAAATTAGGGGCAAAAAAAATCAGGCTGAATAAAACTATTAAATAAATAAAAAAGTATTTTTTCATAATAAATCAACCCGCGATAAAAGTAAGAAGTAAATTATTATAATTACCCAAACATCAGCCATTCTGGCTTAAAAATTAGGAGTAGTCCGATAATCAGCATTAAAATCCCGCCGATTAAGCGAGACCAGCGGCTATACTTTGTTGTTATGCCAGTCATCCGCAAAGTTACCATGGCCGCAAAGAAAACAAATAAATCATCAAGCATAAAAATAAACACGTAAAGCAGAATATAAAGATAGTGCTGCCATTTGGCCAGATTGCTTAATGTTAAAATTTGAGTATAAATCGCGGGCAAGCCGGCTGAGCAGATTAATTCTACCAAATTTACGGCTAAAGCTAAAATTATAATGCCGCCGAGAGCCAAATAAAAATTCTTTTGATAAACGGCATCCTTTATTTTTATAAAAAAATTCTGCCTTTTTTCCGTATTGATGACTTTGCAGCCGCTCTGCGGATTGATAAAATATTCTTTTAAATTATACCCGCCGCCGATAAGCGCTATCAAGCCGATAAGCGCTCTTACCCAAAAGATAAAACCGATAAACAAAAGCAGATTAAGCCAGGCGGACATAAATAAAAAATATACAGAAGCCGAGGCGACAATAAAAGCGCCGCCCAATATCAACATTCTTTTTCTGTCCTTCATTCCCAAAAGCAAACTGATTAAAAAAAGAAGCGTCCACATGGCACAAGGATTAAAACCATCCAGAACACCCAAAACTATGGTTAGAAGAGGCAGGGAAAAATTCTTAATGGTGATCTCGCCAAAAATCGGCACGCTTACTTTTTGCGGGATTGGCGACTTTTTTTCCTCATAATTGCAGTTATTGTTATCGCCTTCGGCCTGGCCGCTTGGGTACCTGATTTCGCCGACCAAATCGCTGCAACCTTGTATTTGGGCAAATTTTATGGCTTCTTCAATCGCGGCTCCCGTGATTGACTCGTCGTACCAGCCGATAAAATACTTGTCGCCGATTACGGTAAAGGGCACGCCGGAAATATTAACATTCAGCTTCTCGCCGACATCAGCCAGGAGCTGCCGGTTCTGCCCGCTTTCCCAGACTTCAAATTCGCTAATTGAGATACCTGAGTATTTATTCTTCAGCTTGTCTAAAAAATACTTTTCCTTTTCGCAATGCGGGCAGCCGTTGCCGTAAAAAAAATAAAGGTTGGTCTGGCCGAGATCGGCGGAGACAAAATTAAAACCGAAAATTAAAAACAATAAAATACCGGCAATGGCGATTTTTATCTTCATAACTATAAATCCCTATTTTTATTAATAATTTCCATTAACTTAGCTTTGGCTACTTCGCCGCTTAAGCGCAGAAATTCCTTGCCGTCATTGTCCAGAAAGACAAAGGCCGGCAGAACTTTGTTAATGGAGTATTTATTTACCGCTTCTTTGTCCGTGTCATAATCATAATATTCGGTTTTCAACCAAGGATTTTCTTTTTCAATTTCCTGCCACCTCGGCTTCATCACCAGGCAACCGGCGCACCAAACCGCGCCGAATTTTAGCACCTTCATAAATTATTTTTTATTTGTTATTTTTTTAGCGATTGATAAAAAGCTTGATTTAACGCCGGAATCTTTGCCTGCCGCCAGCGGACAACCGTTGTCGCCGGAGATTACCACTCTCGGGTCAATCGGGATTGGCCCCAAGAACGGCACCTTATATTTTTTGGCAATTTTTTCACCGCCGCCTTTCTTAAATAAATTTATGGTCTTACCGCAATGCGGGCAATCAAGGCCGCTCATATTTTCAATTATGCCATAAATTTTCAGCTTTAATTTTTTGGCAAAACTTACGGCCTTGCTGGAATCCAGCAAAGCTACATCCTGCGGAGTGGTAACTATAATCGCTCCAGCTTTAGGCAAGAGCTGGGCGATGGACAGAGGCTCATCGCCGGTGCCGGGCGGAGAATCAACTATCAGCCAATCTAAATTTCCCCAAGTTACATCTTTGACGAATCTTTCAATAATTTTCATCTTAGCCGGACCGCGCCAAATAACCGGCGTGTCCGATTTCGGAAGAAAATAAGCGATTGAAACCAGCGATAAGTTATCAACAATTTGCACCGGTAAAATTTGATTTTCGCCATAAGGAAAAACCGCCTTGTCCTGCGCCCCTAGCATCAGGGCCAGGCTGGGACCGTGAATATCGGCGTCAAGCAGGCCGACTTTCAAACCTTGCTTGGCCAAAATAACCGCCAGATTCACGGCGACTGTGGACTTGCCCACCCCGCCCTTGCCGGAAAAAACCAGCAAAGTATTTTTTATTTTATTTTCCATAAATTAATGATCTAAAAATTTAACTATAAACATTAACAATATTCCTAAAATAAATATTACATATGTTGCGGCTGATTTTTTTACATCTTTTTCGCCTCTTATTTCCGGAATAAGGTCGGAGGCGGCAATGTAGACGAATCCGCCGGCGGCAATCGGTAAAATATATGGCAAAAAACCATCCAAGGACGAAAAGAAAAAATAACCGACAACGCCTCCTAGTATAACTGTTGAAGCTACTAAATAATTCACTATCAAAGCTAACCTATATTTAAAACCGGCATGTATTAAAACTCCGAAGTCGCCTATTTCCTGCGGAATTTCATGCGCCGCTATTGCCAAGGTTGTTGCCAATCCTAAATGTATATTAACCATAAAGGCGCCGGCGATAATCAATCCATCAATAAAATTATGAATACTGTCGCCAACTAAATTCATATAACCGAACGAATGTATCGGGCAGTCTTCTTTATGGCAATGCCGCCAAAAAAGTAATTTCTCAATCAGGAAAAAACCGGCAAAGGAAATTAAAAAAATTATAAATAATAAATTTGTATCAATTTTTTCTGCCGCTTCCGGCATTAAATGCAAAAAAGCACCGCCCATCAATGTGCCGGCAGAAAAGGCTACTAAAAATTTTACAATCTTACCCAGAAACTCTTTTTTAAAAAACATAAACAGGACGGCGACCCAAACACATAGGGTAATAAAAAAAGTAGAAAATATTATCGCTAAAAATGTAGACATAATTTTTTATTTTTTCTTAATTATTTTTATAGCCTTGCCATTAACCAAAGCATCGGCGATTTTTTTATACGCCGAATAAAGTATCCTCTGATAGGTGCTTTGAGAAGTATGCATTTTTTCGGCCGCCTCTTGCTGTTCCATGTCATTAATATGACGCAAACGGTAGGCTTCCATTTCTTCGGTGGTAAGTTCCACAATTTCAAGCTCCCTCATCGGCACACCTTGAGGTTTGAAATAAGTTATATTCGGATTAAAACTAATTTTTCTGCAAAGTCTTGGTCTTGGCATAAGATTGATTATTTTTATATTTTATGATAAATTTCTTATTGAAAGAAGGCCACCCGGCCCCTTTTTACAAAGAGGCCGGTTCCCGCGCCTTCTTTTACTTTTTCTGGTCTTTTAGGGCTGCTTTTTCTTTTTTGACCGCCGCTAATTCTTCCTCAAATATTTTTTCCTCGCCTTCTAAAACAAGCAATTCGTTTTTAGGAGAAATAAATCTCCTGAAACCGAAACCGCTACGGCAACCATAACCTCGTCTCATTCCGCCCCCGCAAGGGCCTAGACCTCGGCCAGTTCCAGCACCTTGTCCCATTGGACCGGTTCCATTTAATTTTGGCATAATTTTTTTTCACCTCCCTTCTTAATTTTAATAAATAACTCGACCTTTGTCGACTATCTATTATGAATATACACCCATAACATTTTATTGTCAATATTTTAAAATTCTAATAAAACAATTACAGAAGTTTAGGCGGCGCGCTGGCGAACAGCCAGCACGAAAAAACACGGCGGGGCGGGAAAGCGGACGGGCCCCGAAGGAGAAACTTCGTTTCCCTACGGGGTAAACAAAAAT
>Ga0265296_1004807_pt1 | contig 11528 bp, 9 predicted proteins | sample MunlanPumphouse1_FD_189073 | JGI IMG/M metagenome (GOLD analysis project Ga0265296, IMG submission 189073) | Groundwater microbial communities from a municipal landfill in Southern Ontario, Canada - Pumphouse #1 | ecosystem: Environmental > Aquatic > Deep subsurface > Groundwater | place: Canada...
CTAAAATAATCAGAAAACAAATAATATTTCTGCGCGCCACCGCGCAGGCTAACTTAAAGTATACAGACCTATATAGGTCGATAAAGACTGCACGGCTTGCTGTGTAGCATGGTGTTCCCCCCTATGAGCCACCGCTATTCTACTATAGATCAATCCATTACTTCAAGAAGAATCAGCCGGGTGCCAGGTTAGCCTGGGGCTGTGTAGTAGGATAATAACTGCGTGCTGCATCGCCGCGGTTGGAAGTGGGCAACGAATACGGCTGGCCGCTACAGAGTATCAGCATCTACCATCACCGAGCCAAGAGAATGCCCTTTGCCTCCCGCAATGTCTCGTTCCCCGCGAGCGAGGAGACGCAACAACTCCCGTTCATGTTCTGAACGTTCATAAGCCTCAATGCCGATAATGACGGCCGTTGCTCGACCTCGCTGGGTAATAATCAGCGGCTGCTTCCCGCTCCGCAGCCGTTTGAGAACGGCTGCCGCATCTTGGCACAACTCGGTTACAGGAATGATTCGGGGAATCTTTGCCATAAACGTCCCTCCTATAGTACGTCTAACTACACTGCCAATGGACCTCCCTGTCAACCCCTATGCGCTCTAACGCCTCAAATCACTCCATCCAGCGGGCTTCGAACCGCCCGGCCCCCTTTGTTGAGCACGTGCGTATAGATCATCGTCGTGCTGACGTCGCTGTGCCCGAGGAGCTCCTGGATGGTCCTGATATCATAGCCCGCCTCGAGCAGATGGGTCGCGAACGAGTGCCTGAGCGTGTGGCAGCTCGCCGGCTTGGCGATTCCCGACATACGAACGGCCTCCTTCATCGCCCGTTGCACCACCGACTCATGCAGATGATGCCGCCGGTATCGGCCGCTCTCGCGATCGAAATAGAACTTCGTCGCGGGAAACACCCATTGCCACCCCCATTCCCAGGCCGCCCGCGGATATTTCCTGTCGAGAGAGTCGGGTAGCTCGACGCTCCCGAGCTTTCGCCGCAGATCCGTTTCATGCCGGCGTTTCACCAGCTCGACGTGCTCCGCGAGCGGCGCTCTCAAAGCGTACGGCAGCATCGTCACGCGGTCCTTCCGTCCCTTGCCGTCCCGCACGGTAATCTCGCCCATCGCGAAATCGACGTCCTTGATCCTCAACCGCGCGCATTCGAGGAGCCGGAGCCCCGCGCCGTACATGAGCGACGCCATGAGCCATGGCGTTCCGCGCATTTGGCCGAGAACCGCCCTTACCTCTTCCCGCGCGAGCACGACGGGCAGCCGCACCGGCCGCTTCGCCTTGACGATGCCGTCAAGCCAGTCGAATTTTTGCTGCAATACGACGCGATAGAGAAAGAGGATGGCGCTCAGCGCCTGATTCTGCGTGGATGCGCTGACCTTCCTGCGGGTGGCCAGCATCGAAAGAAACGACGTGATCTCTCGCTCGCCCATGTCGGCGGGGTGCCGTTTGCCGTTGAATAGTATGAATCGAAGGATCCAGCGAACGTATGATTTTTCCGTGCGCCGGCTGTAATGACGCGCCCGAAGAGCGATATGCACCTGATCGAGAAGCCTCGGTTCCCGGGAATACCCCTCCATCCCATCCTCCTCCCCACTAGAAACACCGCCCCCCCGGGCAACCGCTTCGCTCGCATTATAGCACAAAACGAAACGCCGCAAGCATCGTTACCACCGCTGCATCGGCCGCCCAGCGCATCGCTACGGCCGCTGCGTCGGCAAGAGGCTCGCTGCCGCACGCGCGGCCGATTTCTCGCGTGATGCCTTTCGCCAAGTCCACGGCGCGACGGGGCGCGCATCCGCCCACAAGCCCCGCTTCAAAGACCGCGCCTCGCTCTCGAGCGCCGCGAGATCCTTGTCCTTGGAGTACTGCCGGTACTGCCACGCGAGCCCCGCCCTGATCATCTCCTTGCTGAGCATCCTGCCGTCCGCGAGAACGGCGTCGCCGATCGTTCTGCCGTACCGGTCCCGTCCGAAAACGGCCACGGTGACGACGCGCCCGAAAATCAAACCCGAAGCGTACTGCTTCGCGTTCTTGCCGAACGGTTGCCCCATCTCGGGGCAGTCGATGCCGTTGACCCGCACTTTCTTGGCCTTTCCCTCATGGAGTATCGTGAACGTATCTCCGTCATGAACCCCGACGACCTTGCCGGTGAATCCGGCGGGCGCTCTGACGGCCGCGGCGCGCATCGGCATTCCGATCGCGATCATTAGACTCGCGAGAACGAGCGTATACAACAATCGGCGATTGATAAACGTCCCCCCTTGCGCACGGCATTATATCACAAAAAGCGATCCGCCATGAAAAACGGCCCCCGAGCCGCGATGGCCGGGGGCCGCTCAATGAAATCATTCTCCGTCGCGAGGCGCATATCGTCCGCCGCGCCGCGCATCGATGGCGTTAGTACTGCTTCAACCGCTCGTCCCCGGGCGCGAGCTTCTTCGCATGCTCGAGCGCGTGCTTGTAAGCGTCGGTCCCGGATTTTCCCGCCTTCTTGAAAAGATCGAGATGAAGGAACGCGACCTCGAGACTGCTGTACTCCTGCTCGGGGTCCTCGATGTCCTTGCCGTACTGGGCGAGACCGTCGTTGATGGCCTTGATCCCCTCTTCGTATTTTCCCCAATCGCGGTACACCTCGGCGAGCCAGATGTAGGCGTCGTAATGCTCCTTGCGCGTCTCGATGGCCATGAGGAGCGCCTTCTCCGCCTCGGCGTAGTTCTTCATTTTGAAGAGGGCCTCGCCCTTGTGCCGCCACGGGCAGGACCACTTGGGGCTCGCTTCGTTCAACATGGCGTAAACGGCGATCGCCTCTTCGTTGCGGTTGAGCTCGAGTAGAATGTTGGCGTACTGGAATTTCTGCATGTTCTTGAGCTCGCCGACGTGCTCCTTGAGCAGATCGAGATTCTTGTCGAGCTCGTATAAATTGAGGTACGAGAGCATCGCCACGGCGGCGTAATCCGCGGTATCCTTCATCTGCGCGTTATATGCGTTGTAGGCGCTGATGAAATTCTCGGGAGTCTTGTCCTTCGAATAAATCTGGAAGGGGGTCGGCGGCTTTTCCTGCGCCGCGGCGAGCGCCGGCGCCACGAAACAAAGAACGAACGCGAGGGCAAGAAGCTTCTTCATGGTGTGGGGTCTCCTTTCGCTGAGTGAATCCCGGAGCTTTTTTGATCTCTTGTGCGGCCCTGACACCGCGTGTGGGATATACAAACTATCGCTAAAATTTAGCGCTATATTTCATAAAAAGCAACGACAAACGACAACGCCGACTGCGGCTCATACAGTTCAGAAAAGCTGCCAACTCTTTAGACAGCCTACAATTACGTGCAGATAGAGCAGGAGCGCAAGAACGGCACCCAGGAAAATGACCGCTAGGAGCCCGCTCGCGAGAACGAGCGACCGCCGCGCCTCATCGATCCGCTCGGGCGATTCAGGCCCCGCCGCTGGGGCGCCCCCGCGACGCGCCTCCGCGCCGCCGGCCCCGCCGGGCGTCTCGTCCCTCCGCGAGAACAGCACGGCGACCGTCCATATCAATCCCGTGACGCCGTCGAGAAGCCCCGTAAGCAGGAGCGCCAGGGCCGCTATCGGCGCCTTCGCCCCGTACGCGACGATAATGGCAAGCCCGCATACCGTGAGCGCGGTGCCCGAGCCGAGAAATATTACGGGAAGGAGCTCCTTGCGATATTTCATCTACGTCTTCTGCTCCTTCTTCTTTGCCGCCGGGAAAAGGATGTTGTTGAGAATCAGCCGGTACCCCGGCGAGTTCGGGTAGATGCCGAGGTCGGTCGGCGGATCGCCCACCAGATGCTGATAATCCTCCGGGTCGTGCCCCCCGAGAAACGTGAAGGTCCCCATTCCGAAGTTGCCGTGGATGTAGCGCGCTTCGCCGCCGTCCCTCACCTCGCCGAGGATGAGCACCTTCTTCTTGATCAGGCTCTTTTTGAACGACGTCGTCTGCCCCATGAAGCCCTTGATGACCGGCACGTGGTTCTGGACGAGCATCGTCGGCACGGGATCGTATTTCGCGGAGAATTCGAAGAGCGTGAAGTAGTCGCGCTTCTCGCCGCGCGCTGCGGCGGCGCCCGTCATGTCGATGTCGGAGTATTCGTACACGAGCGGGGCAAGCTCGAGCTTGAAATTTTCGAACGCGAACGTCTTGCCGAAGTCGAGGAGCTTTTGGCAATTGGGCGTCGTGCCATCGTGATCATACTCGCGCGGGGCGATATCGATCCCTTCGGCGGCCAGCGCGATGTCGTACGAGTCGGCCGCCGAGCACATGGCGAACACGAAGCCGCCCGCGCGGACGAACTCCGCGATCGCGCGCGCGACGGCCTTCTTCTCCTCCGAAACTTTCTTGAACCCGAGGGCCGCCGCGAGCTTCTCGTTGAGAATCTGATCCCTGATGTACCAGTCCGCCATCCTGAATCCGGCGTAGAACTTTCCGTACTGCCCCGTGAAATCCTCGTGGTGGAGGTGGAGCCAATCGTACTTCTCGAGCTCTCCGGCGAGCACCTCACGGTCGTAAACAAGGGTGTACGGGATGCCGGAGTAATCGAGCGCGAGCATCACGGCGTCGTCCCACGGCAGCTTGTTCGGTGGAGCATATACCGCGATCGCGGGCTCCTTCTCGAGCAGGATCACGTCGGCGTTGCTGCCGTCGATTTCCTGAAGAATGGAGGCTATTTGCGCGCCGTCGACGCGCTCGAGCCGCACGTTCCGCGCCTGCGCCTCCGTCGCATAGCCGGGCTTTTCGGGAATCAGAAACGATCCCCCGCGATAGTTGAGGAGCCACTTCACGTCTTCTCCGCCGGCGAGGACGTGGAAGGCGAGACCGTACGCCTTGAGGTGATTCGTCTGCGCGAGGTCCATCGGAACGAGGAAATCCGCGCGCGCGCTCACCGCAAGGGACCCCGCGGCGACAAGCGCGCCGATCGCGAACATGATTCGCCGCATCGCATTCATCTCGAGCCTTTCTCCGGCGCCGGCGCGCCCGCGGTTTTTCCGAGCGCGACGTAGCGCTCGCGGACGCGCTCCATGAACGGATATTCGGGATATCGCTCCATGAGCGTGCCGTACCGCGAGATCGCCTCGGCGGGGTTTTCCCGCGCGGCGAGCTCGGCGAGCCGCTCGAGCGCGCGGGGCGCGAGCTCGTGGAGCGGATAGCTCTCGACGAGCCTCGTGAAATCCGCGCGCGCCGCGTCGAGCGCGGCGGGATCGGCGGAGCCGTCTGCGATCCCGCGTCCGCCGGCGTCCGTCCCCTGCGCCCCGGTCTCCGCCTCGATCTCCCCCTTCATGAATATCGCCCGCGGCGCGAGGCTCGATTCGGGGAAGCGCCGCTCGAGCGCGGCAAGGGAGTCAATCGCCGCCGCGCGCTGTCCGCGCGAGCGATCGAGCACGGCGGCTCGGTACAGGCCGAGAGCGCCGGTGCCTTCCGGCATCGCTCCCTTCACGTCCATCGCGAGCTCGAGGGCGTCGTTCGCCCATGGGCTCGACGGATGCTTTTCGGCGAGATCCGAGAGAGTCTTCAGCGACTCCTCGTACCTTCCGGCGAGAAACGCGAGCCGTCCGAGACCGTAGCGGCCGAGGAGCGCGACGCTCGTATCCGCATCTGCCGCGATACGGCCGAGCTCCGCGGCTGCGTCCCTCCAGTTCCCCGACGCGAGAAGGATGCGGCCGCGAAGCTCTTCCGCCTCCAGCCGCTGGACGACGTTTCGCCTCCCGACGTTCGAGAGCTCGGCGAGAGCCTCCCCGGACTTCTGCATGTCCTCGAAATACACCTGCGCCTTCATTATCGCGGCCTTGTCGAAATACGGCGCGCCGAGACCGCTCCGTTTCGCGGCGTCGCAGAGAGCGAGCGCCTCCCCGAGCAGCCTTTCGCGCTCGGGCCCGGACGCGCTTCGCGCGGATTCTCTTGTGCTCTCCGCCGCCATCACCCTGACGTGCGGCGCAAAGGCCGAAGAGTCGAACCGCTCGAGAAAAAGCCGCATCAGGTCGACGCGGATCGAAGTGAAGCGCATATCCACGCGGGCGGGTGGCATTCTCCCCATATGGAGAAGCAGCGCGTAGAGCTCATCCTCGCGGAACACCGGGGCTCCCTTGCCGAACAGATGCTTTCGCGCGTCGTCGTAACGCTCCGCCTCGATGAGAAAGATCGTTTTGAGCGTGCGGAATATGCCGCTCCTGTCGCTTCCCGCCGCGATCGTCGAGTCGAGAAGAGCGACGAGGCGTTCGCGCTTCTTCGATTCCCTGAAAATGTCGGTGACGCCCCGTATCTCGCCTTCGAACGCGCCCTGCCTCTGTCCGATGAGAAGGAGCGCGTCCCTGAAGGCGTCCTCCTCCCTGCCGATGACCCGCTCGAGACGGATGATCTCGCGCGAGTAATATTCCGCGGTCTCCTTGAATCCCGTTCCCGCTCGCAGCGTCTCGATCGCTTCGTCGTAGAGCCCCGCCTCCTGCTCCATCTTCGCGACGTGGCCGTACATCGTGGCGGTTTTCTCGTCGCTCGCGAGCAGACTGCGCCATACGGCGACGGCATCCTCGCGCCGGCCGAGGTCCATGTACGCGCGGCCGAGGTCCCGGGCATACGCGAACTGCCCGGGCTCTTCCTTGAGACATCGCTCGAGGAGAGAGGCCGCGTCCTGCGCGCGACCCTCCTTTATATAGCAGCCGGCGAGCATCTCGTTCGCGGCGGCGATCCGCGGATACTCCGTCGTGAGCCGTTCGAGGATCGGGATAGCCTCGACGCAGCGCTCCTGCATGAGAAAATGGTTCGCACGATCCATCATGGCGCCCGGAGCCTCTGACGCGCGGCCCTTCTCGGGCGGGACAGGCTTCGGGCGCTCCTGGCGCCGGGAAGACGGTTCCTGGCGGCGCGGCTGCCTGACGGGCTTCTTGTCGGTCTCCTTGACGGGATCCTGCGCGAATGCCGCGGCTCCGGCGAACGCGAGGATCGCCGCGCACGCCGCCGCAACGGCCGCCGTGCGCAGGAAGCGTCTTATTCGCCGTACGGATTCGGTCATTTCGGCTCCCTCACTTTCTCCGAGAGCGCGCGGAAGTATTCCCGGATGAGCTCCTCGTATTCCCGGGGACCCTTTTCCTGCATCGCTCGCCGTATCATCCGGAGGAGAACCTCTTCGTCGCCGATCTCCTCGCGCCATTTCTCGGGAGCGAGCGCATCGACGTCTCCGGCGGCCGTGCTCGAACGTTCTTTCTTGTAATCGCGCTCGCGCAGCGACCGCTGCGACTCGAGCATTCTCGTAACGATACGCTCCTGCCGGTCGATGAGTTCGCGATCGAGCTTCCCCTCGTCGAGGTCGCGCGCGGCCTCCTCCATCGACCCCGCGATATCGTCGAGCTTCCCGAGCGCGTCGCGCGCGCCGCGGCTTTCCTCGGCGATCTGCTTCATGACCTCTTCCATCTTCCGCTGCTCCGCAGCGAGACGGGCCATTCCCGCGCGCTCCTCCATCGACCACTGCCCCGATTGCCCGCGCTCGAGCAGGCGCTGAAGCTCCTGCTTGAGCGAGAGCTGCTGCTTGAGAAGCTGCTGCATCCGCTCGCGCCCGCTCCCGCCCGAGCCTCCCTGCGAGACGTTCGTTCGCAGAAGCTCGATCGCCGCGAGATTCATCGCGCGGTACGCCCGCGCCGACGCCTCCGAAGCTTCGAGCGACCGTCCCTCCTCCATCGTGCCGAGGGCGAGCTCGATCTCCTTCTGCGCGAGCCCGAGGCGTATGAATACGTTCGGCGACAGCGCCATCGTCTTGCGCGCGACCTGGTAGAGATTCTGCGATATCTTTTGAATGGCCATCTTCACGACGAGCTCCTCTTCGATCAGATCCTGGGCGCTCGAGCGGCCCCCCTGCCCGCGGAGCTTCGGCACCACGCTCTCCTGAAGCTTGGACGCCTCGACGAGATCTCGCGTCGAGCGCGCGATCATCTCGGCGACCTCCTTCTCCATCGCGAGCCCCATCGACATCCGACAGCTCGCGAGCGACGTGAAGAGGCTCAGCATCTCATCTATCGCGTCCTTCTGCGAGCACTGCGCCCCCTCGCGATCCTTGCGGGACATCTGCTCCGCTGCCCGCTTCATATCCTCTTCCGGTTTCGACCGCTCCATCTCCTTGAGAATCGAATCGAGCTCGGCAGCGAGCAAGCTGTCGCTCTCCTCCCCGGCGAATTCCCCGAGCTTCTTCTCGTAATCCTCCGCCTCTTTGCCGAGCTCCTCTTGCCGCTCCGCGAAATCCTTCGTCTCGCCCTTCGCCGTCGAATCGCGGATCGCCGTCTGTTCTTTGAGCATCTCCTCCATGCGGCGGACGAGCTCGTCCATCTTCTCTTCCTTGATGACCTGCTTGAGGAGCTCGATCGTACGGTCCATATTCTCGATGAGCTTCTCCGTATCGAGCTCGATCTCGTTCATCGCGGCGGCGAGCTCGCCGGTCGGAACCTCGTTCATCATCTTTTGCAATTTTTCGATCGCCGAGCGGAGATTGTCGTTCTCGATGCTCTTAAGGAGCCTCTGTATCTCCTCGATCTTCCGCCCCACATCCTGCGAGGCGGCTCTGTTCTTCTCGAGCGTTTCGAGGCTCTTGTCGATCTCTCTCGTTATCTCCTGCATCTTGCTCTGGATCTCCCGCTGCTTCTCGAGGATCTCTCCGCTCTCGCGCCGACGGCTCCAGTCGAGGTTCCCCTCGGCCTTGAGCTCATCCGAGAGTTTCTTCATGCGTTCGCGGATCTCGCGTCCCTTGTCCAGAACGTCCTCGAGATCCTCGCGCCGCTGCGATTCCTCCTCGCGAATGCGCGCATAGATCTCGGATATCGACGGCACGAGAATCAGCCGCGTCGCCGTGCGCGCGGTTCGCGGGCCCGTGGCCGTGTTGTTGTCCGTGATCTCGAGATAATAGAGAATCTTGTCTCCCGGAAATACCCCCGCGTTCTCGAGGGACCACGCGAAATGTCCCTCAATCTCGGTGATGGGACCGGCGGATGACACGGCCGCCTGTGCGGCGTCCGGGCCCGCCGCGCGGCCCGCGGCGGAGATTGTGACGGGCACCGCCGTGAAATTCTCGTCCTTCCCGTCGCGCATGGAGAAGAGCCGCACGCGCGCGATGCCGTAATCGTCGGAGCCGCGGTAGTAGAGGTCGGCGACGAGCGTGCGCGGAAGCTCCGCGCCGTCGTCGGGAGCGACGATTTCAATCGCCGGCGGAGCGTCGTCGAGCGCCGCGACCGGATACTTCACCGCATGGTCGTTCGTGAAACCGAGCGAATCGACCGTCTCGACGATGAAGGTGTCGTTCGCGGCGATCGTGAAGGCGGCGGCGAAGCCTCCCGGGGCGGGCGCGAGCGACGTCGTGGCCCCGCTCGCGAAGCGGAGCCGGCCGTCGCGGATCGGCTTGCTCGTCCGGCCCACGAGCTCGACGCGCGTCCCGGCGAGCGCGACGATCCTCCCCGCGAGGGGCTCGAGGGTATCGGCTTTCGCGCCTGTGTACGGCGGGTATTTCAGCACTGCGGTCATGCCGTTGATCACGGGCCGGTGGATCACCGTTACGCGGTGCTCCGCCGTCCGCACGCCTCCCGCGGAGAAGGAATAGGTGAATTCCTCGCGCACGTCGCCGAACTCGTGGCGGTACACGTACCATGTCGCGCCCTCGCCGGGGAGTTTCGCGCCCCGCACGGCAATGCGGTTCCAGACGCCGGGGATCGTGCTCACGAGGAGCGTCGCGTCGCCGCGCATCGAGCCGTAGTTTATCGCCTCGACGGCGACGGTCTCCCCCGGCAGAACGCTGCGGTCCCCCGACGTCACGACGAGGTTGTACCGGTACGGGAATCGGAACGATCGTCCGGGATCCGCTATCGACGCGACGATCCCGGCCGGATCCGCGCTGAAAACCGCGATCTCGAGCGCGACGAGAAGGCCGAGGACAATCCCCGTCGCCGTCCACGCCGGTCTTCCCGCGGCCGCGAATATCTCGCGCGGATCCAGGCCCCGGAGCCTTTCCCGCGCGCGACTCACCGTCGCGGCGACGAGAAAGGACGAGTAGGCATGTACCCGCTCGCCCCCCTTCGAGAATTCGAGAGCCGCCTCGACGAGATTCCCCCCCCCGAGCCGCCGGTCGAGCTCTCCGGCGAGCCGGCGATCGCCGCGCAGCGGATAAAACTGTCTGACGGCCGCAATGCACGCCGCGGCGGCGAGAGCGCCCCAGAACAGAACGAAGGAGAAAAGCGGGAAAAATCGCCGGCCGCCGAGCGGAGCTTCCGCCGCGAGCAGCGCCGCAAAGGCGCCGAGGCCCGCGCAGAGCAGCATGGCGAACGCTCCGCGCGCGCTCGCCATACGCCCCGCGGCGAGAAGCCGCGCCAACGCGGAGCGGAAGTCATCGTTGGCCGCGCGGGTCCTGTTGCCGCTCACCTCTGTGTTTCTAGGCTCAGTTGTTTCCATCTTCATTTCCCTTCGGGCGGTGGGGCGCCCCGAATAGCGGGTGGCGCCGATGGGGCCCCCACACGCTGCGCAGCTCGCTCTGCGAGCGAGCACGTGCGGGGTGCAATCGGTGACAGGACCCGCGTATCGCGCGAGCACGTGCGGGGTGCAATCGCCGACAGGACCCGCGTTGCGGGCGCGATCACTCCCGCGTCAGCGCGTAATAGAGAACGTTGATGCCCATCCGGATCGCCTGCTCGCGCTTCTCCGGAGGATCGTCATGCACGTCCGCGTCCTCGAGACCGTCCCCGATATCGCTCTCGTACGTGTAGAATATCATGAGCCGTTCGCCGTCGAGAACACCGAAGCCCTGCGGCGGCTTCCCGTCATGCTCGTGGATCTTCGGAGGACCATCGAGGACGTAGAAGCCGCGATAGATCGGATGCTCGAGCGGCAGCAACACAAGCTCCCGCTCCGGAAAGAGCTCGCCCGCCATCTTTCTGAACGAGGAGTCCATGCCGTAGCAATCATCCGCCCAGAGAAAGCCGCCCGCGAGCAGATGCGCGCGCAGCTTCTCGATCTCCTCGCGCGTAAGCTTGATGTTGCCGTGCCCGGTCATGTAGAGAAACGGGTGCGCGAAGAGCCCCGGATCGCCGAGCTCCACGACGATCTCGGACCTCGCGGCGGGGATTCCCGTGCGCGCCTCGAATCCGCGGAGCAGGTTCGGGATGGACGACGGATCGGCGTACCAGTCGCCGCCGCCGCCGTAACGGACTCTGGCGACGTGCGCGCGCGACGCGTCGACAAGCCTCTCGCGCTCGAGCTCGGCCGGATCGACGCTCTTGTACCCGCCCGGAGGCATGACGTCCTGCGCGAGGACGGCGGCCGAGAACGCGAGTACGCACGCCGCCGCCATTGCGAAAACCGCGCGCGCGCATCCGTAAACCCCGAGTAGCGGGTGGCACCGATGGGGCCCCCGCACGCTGCGCAGCTCGCTCTGCGAGCGAGCACGTGCGGGGTGCAATCGGTGACAGGACCCGCGTACAGGCGGGGTGCAATCAGCGGCAGGACCCGCGTATCGAGCAGATGCATTTCTCGGCCGTTTCATCGTCCTC
>Ga0265296_1004808_pt1 | contig 11525 bp, 6 predicted proteins | sample MunlanPumphouse1_FD_189073 | JGI IMG/M metagenome (GOLD analysis project Ga0265296, IMG submission 189073) | Groundwater microbial communities from a municipal landfill in Southern Ontario, Canada - Pumphouse #1 | ecosystem: Environmental > Aquatic > Deep subsurface > Groundwater | place: Canada...
GTCCTTTTAAGCCGTGGGTCGTAGGTTCGAATCCTACTGCACTCACTTCAGTAAAAATGACAGTTATTAAATTCGGAAAGAGAACGATTGCAGGTGCGTCGCCCTTTTTTAGACCGTTTTCAAAGCTATTTGCGACTTAAAAAAATCATCTCTGTGTTGAACTTCCGACATGACATAAAGCGCCATAAAGGTCGTTCCTATCTTGGAATTCCCGCTAAATTCCCTTAAAATGCCATTGCTTTTTAACTTGCCTGCAGGCAATCGACGAACAGTCCTTGACAATCTATTATAAGACGGGAAAGATGACCATAAGATCGACGCTCAAACGACTTGCACCAACTTCGATTTCTCAACAAATATCGCAAGCCGGTTATGTTGAAGGTTTTTCTTCTGCCGCTGTCGTTCAGACGCTATCCTGTCCGCTCAGATCCCAAAGAGTCGTCATTACCCGGGCGTTCGTTCGAAAACCGGACATCATTCTGACTGACGATTCCCGGACTTTTCTATTCGATGCGATGAACATCTTTGCCCGAAACGCCTGGACGCTTCACGAGATCGTGCAGACAAACCGGTCCTATTTGCGGAGGAGAGAATCATGACGCAGGGACACCGATTCTCGACTTTTGAGATTCCGATGCTCGGGACTTTTTTAAAGATCAAAAGAGTTCGGCGGCACTTGAAGACGATCGACTGGGCTCTGAACGCCAGTCCGGACGAAATCCGAACCTATCAGATCAGCCGGTTGAAAACGATTCTGGCGCACGCTTACCGAAATGTTCCGCTGTATCGCCGCAAATGGGACGCCTGCGGTGTCAGGCCGGAAGATTTTCAAACACTGGAAGATCTGAGTAAGTTTCCAATCGTTACCAAACAGGATTTCCGGGACGAATATCCAGATGGCATTCTTGCCGCGGACTTCCGTAAGAAGTGGCATCATTGCCTCAGCACGACGGGTTCAACCGGATCGCCGGTGCACGTATTCTACGACCGCGAACGTGGATTTGCCGAGATTGCGCTCCTGTCCAGATCGTCAATTGAAAAATTATTCGGGTCGGGACTCAATGAAGGATTAAGCATATTCATAAAAAACCGTTCATCGATTGAAAGTTTAACGACAATGGAGTTTCGGCAGGCCGATCGAATGATCGTCGATGCGCTCGGTCCGGTCGTTATGCACATAGCGGAGATTAACCGGCGAAAACCGCATTACTTGTTGACATATCCCAGCGTCCTGTTGAACATCGCGCAAAAAGTTCAGGAGGACGATATTCACATCTTTCAACCGGAATTTATTTGCACAACGGGGGAAAGCATGACGCCGACGTCGTTTCGCGCAATTCGCGCCGTCTTCACGGGAGAATTCTGCGATTGTTATGCGACGACTGAAGTCGGTTGCATCGCGATCACCTGTTTTAACCAGACCGGATTTCATATATTTAGTTACAAAGTTGTCGTGGAAATCACTGACGATGACGGAAAAATTCTTCCCGTCGGACGTCCGGGCGCCGTCGTTTTGACCGACCTGTACAACATGGCGACGCCGATCATCCGGTATAGCGGCGTCGGTGACATTTCGCGCCTCTCCGCGAAAACCTGCTCTTGTGTGATGCGGAATCTTCCGATGCTGGAATCCATCGAAGGCAGAGCGATCGATTCCGTGATTCTCGGCAACCGTCGCGTCGTGCATCCGTATAGATTGACACTTGCTTTGCAGGATATTCAGTCTATCCGTCAGTTTCAAATCCGGCAGGAAACTTTAACCGATTTTCGGGTTCTCATCGTGTTGGAATCGTATAAATCTCCGACTGCGACCGATGAAATCGAGGAAAAAATCCGGCAGTCGGTTTTGCGCCAGTTGACGGCGATTTTGGGAAAGACGGCACGGATTCGGCTGGAATTCGTTCGGGAAATCCCGGCAGAATTTCAGACGCATAAGCATTCTACTGTCGTCTCGCTAATCGGGCGAAACCGGATGGAGGAACGCTGATGGTCATTCGTCAGGCAACCTCGGCGGATAACGCGGCTTTGCTCGAACTGGCGCGGCAGACGCCTTCTCATGGTGTTATTACGATGTACTCCGATCAATCGCCGGATTTTTTTGCATTCCTGCGTATGGCGAGCGACGATTACCTCGTCTGGGCGGCGGATTCCGACGGTCACATCGATGGAACGGTTGCAGAAATGTACCAGAATGTTCGGTTTTCCGGCGAACAGGTTTCTTTATTGACGGTTGGCGAGATGAAAGCCTCGCCGGATGCGAAAACGGCCGTGGGCGTTTCTCTCCTGAGACATGTCGCTAAAAATCCGGCCAATCGTCCGCGCGATCTGGGCATTGCCTATGTATTGGAAGGCAATAGCCGCGCCAAGCGTTTGTATGAACTATTCTTGTCGAAAAAATACGTGCATCGCGATCTGGGGCATGTGGTAAGTTCGCTGATTATTCCTTATCGGTTTTATTCGGTGAAAAATGAATACCGCATTCGAAAGGCTCAGATGGAAGATCTTCCGGCCATTGCGGAAGTTCTGAAGGAAACTTACCGGTCGTACGATTTGTCGCCGGAATTCAGCGTCGAATGGCTCTCGCGGGAACTTCAAAAAACGGATTCGCTCGGCATTCGGGATTTTGACGTCGCTGAGATGAACGGTCAAATCGTCGCCTGCGCTGCATTTTGGAACCAGACGGACGTCCGTAAAAAAATTGTGCTGGAATTCAGTCCGGTTCTTCAACTGGCCATGACGTTGTTTCGGGCATTCGGCACAATCCTGAATTTTCCGGAACTTCCGAAAAAAGGAGAATCACTGAATTTCTGTTATCTCCGGTTTCCGGCGTCGCGTGAAAATCATCGGTTAGCCCTGAAAACGATCATCCGGAAACGGATCGATTTCATACGGCGCGAACGTAACTTTCACGCACTGATCGCCAGTTTTCATCAGTCTGATCCGATTAAAGATTGCATTTCACGGTTGCCTAATATTTCAATTAGAACGCATGTCTTGATCGCAAATCTGTCGGGAAAGGTCGATCTTTCGGCAAACGGTTCAAAAGAAATTCACCCAATTTATACCGATTTATCGCTGGTATGAGTAAATTGGCCACGCGAATTTTTAATAAATGACCATGATAATTAAAATAGAGTTTTGTCGTAAAATGGAGAAAGAATGATAGGATTAATACAGATACTGGGCGGATTGGCGCTCTTTTTATACGGAATCCGGATGTTGAGCGGCGGAATGGAGAAACTCGCCGGCGAGCAGATTCAAAAATGGCTCGACCGGATGACCAGCAACCGCATTAAAAGCGCCGCGTTCGGAACAGTCGCAACTGCATTACTCCAGAGCAGTGGACTTTTAATGGTGATGATGATCGGCCTGATTAACGCTAATTTAATGACAGTCTCACAGACGATCGGCGTGATACTGGGACAGGAGATCGGCACGACGCTTACCGCTCAGATCGTCGCCTTTGATATCGGATATTATCGCCTTCTTTTAGTGATCGTCGGATTGGTATTCATTGAATTTTTTGAAAATCGCGGCTGGAAAAAATATGGCGAGATTCTCTTCGGGCTGGGAATCATTTTTATCGGAATGAGCTATATGGCGATGTCTTTGGATGAACTCGTCAAGATTGGCTGGATCAGCGATGGGCTCGTGACAATGGGTCAAACTCCGATGATCGCCGTTGTAGCCGGATTGATCATGACTTCCATCACGAATAGCAGTACCGCCGTGACCAGTTTGGTCGTGGCAATGGGCATCAGCGAAGTCATAACATTGCCGGGCGCCATCGGATTGATTCTGGGCGCGAATATCGGTTCCTGCATTACCGGGTTGCTTGCATCACTTCGATTATCTACTACGTCTAAACAGGCGTCGTTCGCCCAGATTTTCATCAATGTTCTCGGCGTCGCGCTGTTTTTGCCGTTTATATCGCAGTACGCCGGATTGGTGGAACTGACTTCTTCGGAATTGCCGCGTCAGATCGCGAATGCGCATACGATTTTCAATGTGATCGTCAGTTTAGCGCTTTTCCCGTTCGTCAAACAAATCGCCTGGGTTGCCGAGCATCTCGCGCCGGCGAAACCGAGCAAGGCGAAACCCCGACTGACTGCTTATATAGACGAAATGCAGATCAGCGTTCCGGCCGTCGCACTGACGGAAGCGGCTCGCGAACTAACGCGACTCGGCGAGGCGTCTGCGGAAATGCTGGAACAATCCTGCCAGGCGCTGGTGGAAAAAAATACAGCGCTCGCCAAACGCGTGATGGAGCGGGAAGATCAATTTATCGATCCGGTTTTTAAAACGCTGGTCGATTTCGCCAACAAACTTCTCATGCAGGACGATCTGACCAATGAGCAAAAGAGACGTTGTTTTCAATTGAAAAACCTGTTGATGGACATCGAGCGGGTCGGCGACATGGCGGAGGATATTTCCCAATACACCTTGAATCGGATCGAAAATAATTTACACTTCAGCGACAACGCACTCGCCGATCTCAACCGGCTCTGGCCGAACGTCGTGAAAACCTATCGGACGGCATTAAAGGCATTTGAAACAAGCGACAAGAAGTTGGCGGAAGTCGCCTGCAAATTAGAAAGCGAATTCGACCACATGTACTGGGAAGCGCGCCAGCGACACATCGACCGACTGAAAGAAGGCGTTTGCACGTCCGAGGCGCACGTCGTTTTCACGGAAGTTTTACGAATACTTGAACGCGTCAGCGATCATGCCGATAATCTCGGCATCAGCGTGATGCGTGCATAAGCAAAGCGGAAAATCCGGCGCGAACCGCAAAACCACAAATACGAAATACTTTTCATTGTGTGTCATTCTCTTCCCGATGAAATTCTGGATTTTCTTTTCGGTTTAACCTAACTTTCAACTGTTCGGTAATCATTGAAAAAGAAATTGGAGATCGCATGAAAAAGAGCAGTTGGCGTTTGAACCTTTTGGCGACAGGCATGATCCTCTTTCCCGTATTGTTATCCGCGCAGATCGATAAATTAGTCGATAAAGTTGCCGGAAAACAGGACATGCAATTCCAAAATTCCGTCGTAAATCAGGCGCGCGGGGACAAATCGACGCTCAGACAATTCATTGCCGATTCACTCCGGTTGGTCTATGACGAAATACTGCTGGAGCGGCTCGACTCGGTCGGCGTCATTTACTCCAATCAGACAAACGCCCTTCTCAACCAATTGAATGCGGCATCGGAACGCAACCAAAACTTATCGGACAGCGTCGCCATGCTTTCCGGTATGCTGACCGGAAAAGGTCAATCGCCGGCGACGAACGATCCTGTTTTCGAAGCGAAGTTCTTTTCGTTCGAGAAAATGCTGAGGCAGGAAGAATCGAAAAAGAAGGAAAACATCTTCAAACTCTCTTCGACCATCGAACAGATCGCCCCGTTTCAACTTCAGGAGTTGCAGAATTATCTGAATATCTTTTATCCGTCAGCCCGATGCGATTCCGTTCAGGATTTCATCACGCAGGTTTATATTCGGACGAACGATTGGAGCAGGGCGGAATATTCCATCCTGAAATTCCTGTACCTGTATCCGGATTCGCCGCTGTTTGACGAGGTGCAAAGCCTCCGTTCGGCGATTTTCCAGACAGAAAAATTCTACAAATCCAGTTCGGATTACCTGATGCGGCTGATCAACGAAATTCCAGAACCGGCGACGCCCGAAGAACGTTACTTCAAACTCGTCGAAACCTTGCGCGATTTCATCGACGTTCCGATCCGCCAGCATTTTATTCCCGAAGCGCAGACGTTTCTCAAACTCTATCCGTATTCTTCGCATGCGGACGTGCTTAGTCTGTGGATTGCCGAAGCCTACGAGCGAAACGGACAGCCGCACAGCGCCTTACTGTCGTACCAGAAGGCAATGCTTTTTTACCCGAACACTCCTTTCTTTTCCCAATGTCTGTTTCGCTCCGCCGATATTCAGCAAAAACAGTTTGGCGAATACGAAAGCGCGATTCGAACCTTTTTGTTCTATATCGAAAAATTCGGTCGGGATTCCCTTGCATTGGACGCGCAATACCGCATCGCTAAAATGCTCGACGAGAATTTATCCGAATGGGAACGCGCCGTAAAAGCGTATCAGGTTATCGCCGATAAATATCCGACATCCCCGCTGGCGATTCCGGCTTTGATGCGGAAAGCGGTGATTCTCTCGACCAAAATGAGCCTGATCGAAGAAGCCGTCAACATCTATCAATCCATTGACGAACGTTATCCGGGAACGCCGGATGCGCTGTCGGCGCTGATGGCATCCGGGAATCTGCTGAACCTCCACAAACGATACCAACCAGCGATTGATCAGTTTATGAAGGTATTCCAGAAATATCCGCAGTCGGAAAAGGCCATTTCCGCGCTGGAAGAAGCCGTAAAAATTTATTCCGAGAAGATAAAGGATAACGACAAAACCGTCGAAACTCTTAATCTGATCATCGCCAATTATCCCGGAACAAAAGCGTCTGCGCGGGCTGTCAAGCAGTTGGGGAAACTCGAAAAAGCCAAACAGCCGTGAGACAGGTTAATTAGGTAGATTGGGTTGGATTAGGTTGATTGGGTTGGATTAGGTTGATTAGGTTGATTAGGTTGGATTAGGTTGGATTAGGTTGATTGGGTTGGATTAGGTTAATTAGGTTGGATTAGGTTAATTAGGTTGGATTAGGTTGATTAGGTTGGATTAGGTTGATTGGGTTGGATTAGGTTAATTAGGCTTTTTGGAGTGCGTCAACCGCGTTGACGTTTTCGACGAAGTCGAAAGATATACGCATCACGACTCATGGCTTACGTTTCTGTCTGCCTGTGGCGGATTCTATGTTCCGCGTTTCGTGTTTGGGGTTTCGCGTTACGCCTCGATTCGGGTCTCACGCTAATACCCGCCACTAACACAAAACGCTGAACTCTGAACCTTGAACACGGAACACTATTTTCCTTGCGCTTTTATCCGATTATATGTACTATTTCGACGTTGTTTGATTATAGATATTTGCGAATCAGCGCTTTTTGAGGGAATGAACAAAGAATCTGCTTTAGAGGAAAACAAACTAACTGGACGGCAAACAGATAAATGGAAATTTTAGGAAACGAAAAACATAAAATCATTCGCGGTGATGCTTTGGAAGTGCTTAAAGAACTTCCAGACAAATTTGTCGATTTAATTTTTGCCGATCCGCCATACAATATCGGAAAAAACTTCAACGGACATATAGATAAGTGGTCATCTGAAGAGGATTATCTGAATTGGTGTTATCAATGGCTTGACCTGTGTGTCCGGAAATTGAAGCCGAATGGCAGTTTTTACGTTATGACCGCTACTCAGTATATGCCGTTTTTCGACATCTATCTTCGAAAAAAAATCGACGTCCTTTCACGAGTCATCTGGTATTACGATAGTTCAGGTGTACAGGCAAAAAAATATTTTGGCTCCATGTATGAACCAATCCTTTTCTGCGTCAAAGACAAAGAGAATTACACATTCAATATGGATGCTATATTAGTCGAGGCAAAAACCGGAGCGAAAAGAAAACTTATTGATTATCGTAAGAACCCACCTCAAGTTTACAGCTCGGAGAAAGTGCCGGGAAACGTCTGGGAGTTTCCGAGGGTTCGTTACCGGATGGATGAATATGAAAATCATCCAACACAGAAACCTATTACTCTTTTGGAGCGGATTATTAAAGCAAGTTCTAACGAGGGAGACTTAGTATTAGACCCGTTTTCAGGGACTTTTACGACAAGTTTCGTAGCAAAAATGCTATGCAGAAATTCCATCGGCATCGAACTTGAAGAGGAATATGTCAAGATCGGCTTGCGCAGATTGCAACTTGCAAACGAGTTCAAAGGAGAAAAACTGAAAAAAGAAATTCGCACCTTTGAAACCGATAGATTGGCCACAGCCAACACCTTTAATTTATTTTAAGAATCAGATGGAAAATATTTTCACTACAAATATAAAAACCGTTCTGCAAAAACACTTCAGCAAAAATGCAGATGATATTTTTGACAAAAGCCAACTTATTCAATATATCAACGAAAAAACACGATCTGCAAACAAAGGCTCCAAGGCCCGTTCAAGTTTTGCCAGCCTTTATGCTATTTACGTTATTGTTGAGGATTATTTAACAAAAGGATATGACAAAAAAGGTGGTTACTCAAAGTGCGAAGGTGCCTCCTTCGCCGATCTCTTCACCCGACAAAGAGAACTGCCTTTTGGTAGTAAACTGCAAAACCATGCCTTAAATAACCGGGTCAACTCCGAGTTCCAGAAGTATTTTCCGAATTCGGAATTTGTACCCATCCTTCGAAATCTTGAAACCAGTCGCTACTGGATCAATGAAAACCTGCTGAAAGTCAAAGTAGGTAGAGTCAAATTCAACCTTGCGAAAAGTATCATCGAAATCGTCGATGAATATGTAAAAGTGAAAGAAAATGCGTTTCGGCGATTCGTAAAAACCTGCAAAGAACTTCGAAGAATCGAACAAACAACGCCGGAAAAGGTTGAGGAATTCATTATTGGTTTACTTGCTCCGAATATTGATGCGAGACTTTTTGAAATTGTAAGTTATGCCATTCTCAAATTTTACTACCACGATCAGACGATAATCTGGGGCTTTGAAATGGATAAACTGAATACGGAAAATCTGATACTTTACAAGACCGGCAGAACCAATGCAAATGACGGCGGCATTGACTTTGTTATGAAACCGCTCGGAAGGTTTTTTCAGGTAACCGAAACCTTAAATTTTAAAAAGTATTTTTTAGACATCGACAAGATTCAGAAACATCCGATAACGTTTGTTATCAAATCCGAAGAAGAAACAAAAAACCTGCTTGTAAAAATCCGGGAAAACGCAATTAAAACGTATTCGATCGAAGCCATCGTTGACAGGTACATGAACTGCATCGAAGAAATCATCAACATTTCTGCTCTCAATGAGAGATTTAAGGAATCTGTTAAACAAGGGTATCTGAACAACATCCTTGAGGAAATTGTAACGCAAAGTAAAGTTGAGTTTAACTTCTCAGACACGGACGATGAAGAAGAAGAATAGAACGGTGCGCGACACGAAAATGCAACCGCCTGCGATCAACATGGAGATTTCGGTTTACGAAAAAATTGCATTACATGGCATTTTAATGAGGGAATGAACCTGGAAAATGAGATTGGATTTTTAAGCGAAGTACAAAAGCGCCTCACAACCATGAAACCGTGTAGAACACTGAGAAGAAGAGGATATTTATGCCACGACTGAGTGAACAAGAACAGCAAGAAATCGTCCGCTTTATCGAGGCGGATAGGCCGTTGCCGGATAAGTATCGCTTTCTGCTGTTCGAGGACAAGCGAGAGGTGGAATTAGTCTGGAACGGCAAGACGAGCGAGGTCTGCAATATTGTCCTGCCGTTCCAAGTCATCGAGCAGGTGGACGAACCGCGCGCGGAAAAGGACACGCGCTTGCAGATGGGATTGTTCGATTTAGATAGTCGTGGCAGGCAGCTCAAGGGCTGGACGAACAAGCTGATCTGGGGCGACAACAAGCTCATCCTCTCCTCTCTGAAGAACGGGCCGCTGCGCGAGGAGATCGAAAAGCAGGGCGGTCTGAAGCTGATTTACATTGATCCGCCCTTCGACGTGGGCGCGGATTTCTCCATGGATATCGAGATTGGCGACAACACCTTCACCAAAAAGCCCAATATCCTTGAAGAGATCGCCTATCGTGACACCTGGGGCAAAGGTGCCGATTCCTTCATCACCATGATCTACGAGCGGCTGGTGCTGATGCGCGATTTGCTGGCGGAGGATGGGAGCATTTATGTGCATTGCGATTGGCGGGTGAATAGTTATATGCGACTTATCACTGAAGAAATCTTTGGAAGCGCTAATTATCGAAATGAAATTGTTTGGAAAAGAAAAGGCGGTAGTGCAAATCCGCAAAATAATTTAGGTGTTGTTATAGACACCATTCACCATGTTGCAAAAACTGAAAAAAACATATTGCTGAAGCAATATACAAGAGATTCAGAAGAAGCAAAAAAATATATTGATGAGCGGTTTCGCAATGAACTAAATGGAAGAAAATACATGTTAGCGCCTATTGAGCGTAATGCGGCATTGGGTGTAAGAGAGAATTTAATCTACGAATATAAAGGCTACACGCCCAAATATGGCTGGATGATGGTAAGGGAGAAAATAGAAGAATTCGATAGGACAAATAGATTGCATTGGAATAGTAATAAAAAACCAAATAGAAGAGTTTTTTTAGATGAGTACGAAGGACAACCAATTGAAAATTTGTGGACGGATATTTTTGTAATCAATCCAATGGCTGATGAAAGAATTGCATACCCAACCCAAAAACCCGAATCCTTGCTCGAACGCATCATCAAAGCCTCCTCTAACAAAGGCGACCTGGTGGCTGATTTCTTCTGCGGTTCCGGCACCACGGCGGCGGTGGCGGAGAAGCTGGGGCGCAAGTGGATTGTCGCCGACCTCGGCAAGTTCGCCATCCACACCACCCGCAAGCGACTGATCGGCGTCCAGCGGCGACTCAAGGCCGAGGGCAAGGACTACCGTGCCTTTGAAATCCTCAACCTGGGCAAGTACGAGCGTCAGCACTATATCGGCGTCAATCCCAACCTGCGCGAGGCGGAACAGCAAAAACAACTGGAAGAAAAGGAAGCCGCCTTCCTCGACCTGATCCTGCGCGCCTACCGGGCGGAGAAGACGACGGGCTTTGCCACCTTCCACGGCAAGAAGGCCGGGCGGCTGGTGGCGGTAGGGCCGGTCAACCTTCCGGTGACGCGCCTGTTCGTGGAAGAGGTGATTCTGGAATGCCGCCAGAAGCACATCACCCGTGTGGACATTCTTGGCTTTGAGTTCGAAATGGGCTTGTTCCCCAACGTGCTGGACGAAGCGCGGGCCAAAGGCATTGACATCGCCCCCAAGTACATCCCCGCCGAGGTGTTCGACAAGCGGGCGGTGGAAAAGAATCAGGTGGTCTTTCACGATGTCTCCTTCATCGAGGTCAAGCCGCACGTCAAGAAGAACAGCGTGGCGGTGGAACTGACTGACTTTTCGGTCTTTTACTCACAGGATTCGATTGCCAACGCCGAGGCGGAGATCAAGGACAAGGGCAGCAGGATCGTGGTGGAGAAGGGTCAGATCGTGAAGGTAAGCAAGGACGCGAAGGGCATCGTCAGCCGCGAGGTGCTCACAAAAAAGTGGACGGACTGGATCGATTACTGGTCGGTGGACTTCGACTTCGAGAGCAAACGCGAGATCATCCGGGTGAAGAATGACCCTTCGACGGGCTCAGGGCAGGGCGGCGAATGGGAAGAACGCTGGACGGGGGATTACATCTTCGAGAACGAGTGGCAGAGCTTCCGCACGAAGAAGGACCGTTCGCTGGAGATGAAAAGCATCTTTCACGAATGCGCGCCGGGACGGCGCAAGATCGCGGTCAAGGTGGTGGACATCTTCGGCAACGACACGATGACGATTATTGAGGTG
>Ga0265296_1004809_pt1 | contig 11524 bp, 13 predicted proteins | sample MunlanPumphouse1_FD_189073 | JGI IMG/M metagenome (GOLD analysis project Ga0265296, IMG submission 189073) | Groundwater microbial communities from a municipal landfill in Southern Ontario, Canada - Pumphouse #1 | ecosystem: Environmental > Aquatic > Deep subsurface > Groundwater | place...
TGGAGGAGATCGATCAGCGACAGCCCGACGGGTCCGGTCATAATGCTGTTTTTGATAAATGAAATGATAATCCTATTGCTTTCGAGTTACGCGGACCCGGCCGGTCTCGGTTTCCAGCCGGAATCCGTGTGCCTCAAGATATGCCCGGCTCTTCCCGTTGCCGTGGATCATCAGCTCCACCAGATCGTCGTCCTCATCGATATCCGTGTGGAGCCGGAACGAATCGATCACTTCGACCGACAACCCGGCCTCTTTTGCAATCGCGAGGTGTTTGGTGAAACTCGCGCCATAGTAATCAACGTGGAACTTCTTTGGATCCTTCACGAAGATCGCGTTCGTTCCGCCTCCCCTCCCGGGAACAATTGCCATGTCGGAGCCGGTCGAGATGACCCGCCGGATCGCGCCTGCGTCTGCCAGCGGGAGATCCGCCATGATGATGAGAATATTCTGCTCGGTCGCACTCAGGATCTCGTTGAGGGCCCCGTTGAGATCTGCGTCCGTGACCGTGACCTGTACCAACTCGGAATCGAAGAGCTCGGTCCCGACAATCACCGGTGAGCAGTTCGCATCCTTCACCGCTGCAACCACATCCTCCAGCATCGCAAACGCAAACGCTTCGCGCTCCTCCTGCGAGAGGATCGCGGAGAGCCGGGTCTTCGGGTTCTTGGGCTTATAGGGGATCAGCGCGTGAGGACACATTTCACTAGTTCCTGTGCGGCTCGACAAAAAAAAGATGCTGATGTGGATTTATACGGGATTTAATAGGCCGGCCGCTCTACATTCCTGAATATGGAAGAGATGAAATTCACGATTAAGAAACTGCCGGCTCGGACGGTGGTTGGGATTGCCCGCCGCACCTCCAATGCGGAAGCGGCAGGCGTGATCCCGGGCTGCTGGCAGGAATTTTTCTCTAAGAATGCCGCAGCAAAGATCCCGCACCGGGCAGTCCCCCCGGTCATGTACGCCGTGTACTCGGATTATGAGAAGGACTGGACAAAGCCCTACTCCTACCTGCTCGGGTGCGGGGTGAAGAAGGCCGAGACGGTTCCCGAGGGTATGGAGGTCCGCCATATCCCGGCGCAGACCTACGCAATCTTCCGGGCCAAAGGGAAGATGCCGGACGAGATTGTCGGGGTCTGGGCCAACATCTGGGCATCCAATCTCCCGCGGACGTACACGTACGATTTCGAGCTGTACGACCAGCGGTTCACGCGGCCGCAGAATAAGGAAGCCGACATCTACGTGGCGATCGAGCCCAGGGACGATATGGTGCCGATCTGATCGGCCACTTTTTTATAAAAACCCCGGCACGAGCGCCAGTACCACGCAGACGGCAATCGGGATGACGAGGTTGTCATCAACAGGGGAGAGGAGCTCGATCAGCCCGGCCACAATCGCAATGACAACAGCGCCCGGCAGCTTGAGGAATGGGAGCAGGACAAGGACCGTTACGATAATGCCGGCAAGCGTTCCCTCCCATGACTTGCCATTATAAATCCGGGTCCGACCGAACCGCACCCCCACGATCGTGGTCACGCTGTCGAGTACCGCAAGGGTGACGAGGGCCGGCACCGAGATCGTGACGGGAAAGAGGATCACGCAGGCCAGCGCACTGACCGCAAAATAGAGCGCTCCCCGGCCAGGCAGGCGGTCTTTCCGGTCGAAGGCATCGACAAGCGGCGAGAAGAGGGGGACCCGGCATCCGCGGAGGATGAGGTCAACCATCACGATCCCGATGAAGAGCCCCCCGGCAAGGATCGCAACCGCAGCCGGCTGGCCCGCCACAAGGACCATGCCCGCAACAGCAAGGCCGAAGATGAGGTGGACCAGCTGGCGGACGAGTTCCTTCATGAAAGAAATGTACGCTGCACCGGGGATAATAACCTCTGGTTGCCGATTGGATGCGGACCCGGGGCATCAACATGCAGAATCCTCAACACATATCTGGGATGAGCAACGAGTGACTATCATATGAACCGCCAGCAGATCCGCACGACAATTATCATCCTCTCGTTTTTGCTCATGTCGGTCACGTTTGTGTACATCTCCCCGTACATCATGATGACGGGACTCACCAGCGGCGTCATCGCGGCAGGACTCATCTTCTGGATCATCGCGTTCCTGCTCACCCTCATCATCGGCCGGGTATTCTGCGGGTACCTCTGCCCCATGGGTGCCGAGCAGGAACTCATTGACAAAGCGCTGAAGATCCCGCTCCGTACCGTCCCCCATCTCAGGTACCTCAAGTACCTTCTCGCGGTCTTCTGGGTCGGCGGGGCCGTCTTCCTTGCTGCCGCAGCCGGGACGCTTATCCTGAACCCGTTCTTCGGCATTGGCAGCGGGCTTCCCCCGTGGCAGGCCGGTGCGTACCTCTTCCTCTACGCCATGACTCTCGGGGTCTTTGTCCTCGTCCTCCTGCTCGGGCGGCGGGGTATGTGCAATTATCTCTGCCCGATGTCCGTGGTCTTCATCGTAATCACGAAACTGAAAAATGCCCTGAAGATCCCTTCGCTTCACCTTGTGGCGCAGCCGGATGAGTGTATCAAATGCAAAAAGTGTACGGCATCCTGCCCGATGAGCCTGCCCGTGCAGGAGATGGCAGGCGCAAAGGAGATGCAGAACCCGGAGTGCATCCTCTGCGGCAACTGTGTGGATGCATGCACCAAAAACGTGATCCGGTTCGCGTGGTTCTGGAACCGCTGAAAAATTTTTACAGCAGTGTTTACATTACCGAGGACTCTTTCCCGTTCTCCTGGAATGTTCCTGCCGGTAGTGTGATGACGAAGCGGGCACCTTTCTCCGGTTCCCCGTTCTCGATGATGGTGAGTCCTGTGACGCCGAGGATCTCGCGGGCAAGGAAGAGTCCCCAGCCCACGCCCTTCCCGAATCCCCGCTCGAAGATCCGTTCCTTATCTTTTGTGGGGATGCCGACACCGTCATCCTCGATGATCATCTCGGCATGCGGCCCGACAATTTTTGCGGTGATGCGCATCTCCGAGGGTTTACCGGCATGCTGGCGGGTATTTTCAAAGATATACTGGAGCGCCCGGTCAAAATGGGGATCGGCAAGGATGATCATCTCCCCGGCCGGTGCAGCAATGCGGAGGCTTGTACCACTGCAGGCTTCCCGGGCCCGGTTCGTGGCATTGGTCAGGTTCTGCCACCGGGGAGGTTCTGTGGCAAGGTTCTGGTAATCCTTGGCAAACTGGAAGAGCCGCCGGATCTTGTCGGCCGCCTGCTTCTCCCGGTCAAGGAATACTTTTGTTTTTTCATCCTCAAGGGTCATCGAGAGGAGCTCGTTGTACCCGACAATCGCGGTGAGCTGGTTGAGGACATCGTGCCGGGTCACACTCCCGACCAGCTGGAGTTTCTTTTCCAAAAACGCGATCTTTTCTTTGAGCCGGGCATTCTCCTCTTCAGGAGTAGCGGGGGCGGCACTGCCGGGTATTTCCTGCGATCGTTCGTTGTTCTCCATCGACATCCCCCCCTGCCCGTCCCGCGAGGCCGGTGCGGGACGTTCAAAACAAGTTAAGAAATCTATATCCGGTCTGGTTATTGAGGGTTGTTATTGTTCGATAATCTCCACCACGTTTAAAAAACTACAAACACCAAACTCCCTTGATATGCAGCACCGCACGCTCACGTTTTCCCGGAACGTCTTCTTACCCTTGACAACCGTATGCCGGAACCGGTGCGGGTACTGCTGCTTCCGGACGCCCGTGCAGGAAGGGTGCATCATGGCGCCGGCCGATGTTGAGAAGACCCTGCGCGAAGGAGCCGCGCTCGGCTGCACCGAAGCCCTCTTCACGTTCGGCGAACGGCCGGAGAAGGAGCCGGGTTTCTCCGCCATGCTTGCCCCGCTCGGCTACGCAACCATCCTCGATTACTGCGAGGCAATGTGCAAAGCGGCAATCAAGTGCGGTATCCTCCCGCACACGAATGCCGGCATCCTGAACTACGAAGAGATGGAGCGGCTCCGGCCCGTGACCGCGAGCATGGGACTGATGCTCGAAACAACGGCAGAGATCCCGGCCCACGCGACTTCCGTGGGGAAATCCCCGGATGTACGGCTCGCAATGATGGAAGACGCGGGGAAGCTGAAGATCCCGTTCACGACCGGCCTTTTGCTCGGGATCGGCGAGACCATGGCCGACCGCGAGGACTCGCTCTACGCGATCCGCGACCTGCACAAACGCTACGGCCACATCCAGGAGATCATCATCCAGAACTTCTGCCCGAAGCCCGGCACTCCCCTTGCGGAAAGCAAGGTTCCGACCACGGACGAGGTCGCGGCCACGATCCGGATGGCGAAAGATATTCTCCAGCCGGATATCTCGGTCCAGATCCCGCCCAACCTGATCGATGCGGGCACTCTGATCGCGTGCGGCGTGGACGATCTCGGCGGCATCTCCCCGCTCACCATCGATTACGTGAACCCCGAGCATCCGTGGCCGGCGTTCGATGAACTCCAGCGTATCGCCGGGAACGCCCGGCTCAAGGAACGGCTCTGCATCTACCCGCAGTACATTGAACGCGGGTGGTTCGACCCCGGCATGCAACCCCTGATAAACCGGCTCGCACAAACAGTACAGACAAGGAGCGAAGACCTGTGAAACAGAAAGCCCTGCTCTATAAAGGCAAAGCCAAGTCCGTGTTCCGCACGGATGTCAAGGGACAGTTCATCGTGGAATTCCGCGACGACATCACCGCGTTCGATGGCGGGAAGAAGGATGTGCTCAAGAACAAGGGCAGTTACAATGCGGGAGTGTCGGCATTCCTCTTCGAGTACTTAGAGAAGAACGGCGTGAAGACGCATTTTGTGAAGATGCTCGACCCGCGCCGGATGGTGGTGCGCGAACTCACGATGATCCCGCTCGAAGTGATCGTGAGGAATGTTGCCGCCGGGTCCATTGTGCGGAACTACCCGTTCAAGGAAGGCACGAAGCTCAGCCCACCCATCATCGTGATCGATTACAAGGACGATTCCCGGCACGACCCGATGCTCAACGATGAACTGATCGTGGCGCTGAAGCTCGCGACCGCAAAGGAGCTCGCGGAGATCAAGAAGATCGCGCTGAAGATCAATGCGCTCCTCGTCAAACTCATGGCTGCGCAGGGCATCACGCTCGTGGACTTCAAGATCGAGTTCGGCCGGAGCGGGAAAACGATCTGCCTGGGCGACGAGATCAGCATGGACTCGATGCGCCTCTGGGACAAGAAAACAAATGAATCGCTTGACAAGGACGTGTACCGGTTCGAGAAGGGCGACGTAATGGCCACATACAACCGGGTGGCGAAGAGGATCACCACGAAAGCAACCGCTGCATCCCCAAAGAAGGCTGCGGTAAAAGTGCCGGCCAGGAAACCGGTGAAGAACGTGCCGGCCAGGAAACCAGCCACAACAAAAACTGCGGCGAAGAAAACACCGGTAAAGGCCAAAGTCCCGACTAAACCGGTGAAGAAACCCGTTGCAGCAAACGCGGCGGCAAAGAAAGCGCCCGTAAAAGTTGTTGCCAGAAAACCGGTAAAGAAGCCGGCCAAAAAATCTTCTGCAAAAACCCGCTGATCGCAAAAACTATTGTGCCTGATGCACAATGTATCCAAAACTACGGGGCAGACACACATTATGACCGACTCAGCAATGGACGAAGCAGAGATGCTCAAATGGGCAAAGGGTTATGCACAGAAGCAGGGCTGGGTTCTCAATTCTGATGAGAAGATGCTCGGCACCGTGATCCGGGGCCTGGTGCGCAACAAGACCAAGTTCGGCCACCCGTATTGCCCCTGCCGGCTCCGGAGCGGGGACGAGGAGAAGGACCGGGCCATCGAGTGCCCGTGCATTTACCACAAGGAAGAGGTGGCAAACCAGGGATTCTGCCACTGTCATCTGTATTTCAAGAAGCCCTGATCTTTTTTTTATGTCTTCAGTTTCGCCGCAGCCGGACATGTGCGGTCTTGCGCCGGTTACCGGGCCGGACCCGCGGGTTCTCATTCTCGGGAGTTTTCCATCCGTCCTCTCACTGGCGCACCGGGAATATTACGGCAACCCGAAGAACCGGTTCTGGGCCGTGATGGAAAAAATTCTTGGCGTCCCGGCCGATCTCCCGTACGCAGAGCGGGCCCTGCGGCTTACAAAAAATAATATTGCGCTCTGGGACGTTGTCGCAAGCTGCGAGCGGCCGGGCAGTGCGGACAGCCGGATCAAAAATCCGGTGCCGAACGATCTTGCCGGATTTTTCCGGGCGCACCCGACTCTCCGGCTCGTTGCGCTGAACGGGCAGACTGCGGGCCGGCTCTATCACAAACACGCTGAAGTCCCGGGCCTCGCGGCCGTGACGCTGCCGTCAACGAGCCCGGCCTACGCGGCGATGAGGTTTGAAGAGAATGTCCGGGCGTGGAACGTTATTGGATGAAATTTTTTTTTGAGATTTTTTTTAGAGAAAGACACAATGGATCGGAGAATATTTTTATTTTTCAAATCTTCACTATGCATCCTTAATTCATATCAGACACATGAAACGCGTCTCTTGATCCCAATTAAAAACAACGTTTATCAATGATTGTACCTGAAAGGAGTATCACCGGAGAACAGGTAAATGTCCGCAATACAACAATCTGACGCACTGAAAAAACTGGTATGGTTCATTATTGCACTGGCGATAGTAGGTACTGTTGTAGCAATGCTCCACTACTTTGCCATCGATCTCCCGATCCAGCAGGCTGCACTCCACACGCCCGCGAATGACATGAGGGATCCATGGTAATGATTGCCCGGCAGGCTGCGGCTGCACTCCACGCGCCGTGAACATGAGATGAGTCGTCTTAAAACTCATTTTTTTACAAAATTATTTTCTAAAATTTTTTGAGAAATTTTTTATGAATTCGCAGTGCCGGAAATTTTTTTAATATTTTTTCCTGAACTGCCCGGCCTCATGAACACGAAGATTCGGGCGGGCAGAACCTTTAGGGAATGACGTGAGGCAAAACGCCGTATTTCAGAGATTCCGGTGGATTCTCCGACGTAAAACCCGATCACCCCCAAAAACGGCCACAGCGCCCCGCCGGTTCGATCCGGACCCCCTGCCATGAACTGAAACCCGTTTTGCCCACCTTTTCACCCACAGAATGTGGCTAAATATGACCTCTGGTGTTCAGGCGTCAGAACGGGGGGGGCCGAATGATTTATTCCCCCGTTTTCCGGGATTATTCCCTCTGGTTCCGGAAAAGTGGTACAACGGAGCCCTGTACGGGTCCTGAATAGTACTGGACGTTCCCGGGGGGCGGCTACGACGGCAGGGAGAACATGAGGCATATCTTCCACAGGAAATTGTGGGGCATCCACTAAGCCGGGTCCCGGACCCGTGACGGGTAACATACCCGTGACAGGTCAGATACCCGTCACGGGTTTTTTGATGGAGTCCGGATCTGCACTAATATATAGGGGGATTTTGGGGGGGGGTGAATACGTCGATGAACGATGGGGATGTGATGGAAATTATGGGGAGGATGGGTGGACGGTGGTGGAGAAAATAATCCAGAGCGACCGGATGAAAATTATTTCCGGATGTGCGAAAAAGTTTCTAAAAAAATTTGAAAATAATTTTGTAAAAAAAAATTCCGGCTTGACAGATTCACAAAAAAATTCTCAAAACATTTTAGAAAATAATTTTTTAAAAGAATCACTGGAATATTTCTGACGCTCTTGGGGGGCTGAAGCCCCCCGCCGCGTGGGCATCCCCCACATTGCGATGCCGCAGTATTACCGGAAAAAACCATGATTGGAGATCTTGAATTATTTGTATGAGGCATCGCAATGCGCCCCCACCCCATGGGGGCAGGGCTGGCGCAAGGGGGGGGGAGATCGTGTTACAAAAAAACGACATCAACCGATACTTAGTCCAAGCTATCACCATCAAAAACCATCAAAGTGTTGTGGAAGCTCAAAAGGAATCCCCACAGATAATACAACGCGAATACCGAGCACGAAAATTACGCGAGGAACGCGAAAAAAGAGAGAGAGAAAAGGCAATATTATTAGTTGTTAAGCAGCAAACTATGAAAAATCGATAAATATGATTAAATTGCCCAATAGTTTAAATAAATTTTATGTGCCATTAACGGAGATGAAATGTTTTTAGTTATTGGAGATTGGGCAGTCCTAATTGTTTTATACATACTTATTTCCATAATTGCCTACTTTGCTCTATCAGAAAAAATAGATTTTAAATATGCTTTTATTGCTGGAACTGCATTGATTGGAATTTTTATGTTTTGGGGAATAGCCCGATTTGAAGCAGAGCTTTTTCCAGGATGGATACAAGCGGGCGCAACACTTATGCTTTTATTGGTTACAGGACTGTCAACATATGCTGCAATTACTATGGCAAATGCAAATAAGGAACTTGTTTCTTCAACAAAAAAACAGGTTTTATTAAATGAACGAGAACAAAAACGGGATGCCATAAGTGAAATTTCAAAAAAAATATTTCATAACATTTTGTCATGGATTCAAAGGGAACAATTCGAATTCGATTCAGGACAGTTAATCGTTGGGTATGCCCGACTTAGAAATAAAGGTGAGCATGTATCAATTTTACGTCACGAAGGATTTGCATCCCCAGCTGCAATATGGTCTTCAACCATTTTTCCTCAAGATAACACCCTAAAAAAACTTGGACCGGAACTTGAGAAATGGATTAAAAATTATGATAAATATCTTGATAGAAGAAATGTCCTTTTCGAGAAAATCTATTTGAAAGTAAAAGAAATAATTGCTAATAACAGCGAATTTTTTGATTCTGTAATAAAGATCCCTGTTCAAGATCAATTGAATGATTTTACTATATTGTCATTGATAGGAATGACAATTACAGGTTCTTCCAATACTCCTCTTAATCCAGTATTTAATGAGTTATACAAAAAACGTGAGATGTTTGAATTAAAATTAATCGAATTCGGAATGCAAGATGAAATTAATGAGTATAGATCAATGCAACATGATCTTTTAAAATTAAATCATGAGTATTACGGATATCTTTCACAAATTCAAACTGCTTGGAAGGAAGAATACAGTTTAACAGAAAAAGAATTAGTTTGAATCTGAAAAAAATGGTGTCCCACGAAAATTAAAAATTCATACATTTCACAGTTGATTGTGTATTTCCTGATGAATTTTTGATAATGATATAGGGTATATCTATGTACTCTTACTGACGTTAAGGAAAAAAGATAAATGATTGAGGCGTTTCCTTTGAGTTCCTTAACAAGATTACCATCGATTGCGTGAAAAAAGAAAACCTAAAAAAACCCTACCGCTCCCTCCACAACATCAGGAAGAGCCCGTGCCAGCTCGCATAGAACCCACGAGAGCACGGCCGCAGTGTACCCGGCCAGCGATATCCCCGTTCAGTTCCGGGACTCTTCGTTCCTGAGGATCTCCCGGATCTCTTTTTTCAGGCCGGGCAGCTTGGTGGTGGCGTTGTCCCAGAGGATCGTATCCTTGATGCTGAAATATCCGTGCGTTAGAACATCGCGGAACCCGGCAACCTTCTTCCAGTCCGTGCCGGGGTAACGTTCCTTGAGTTCGTCCGGCAGTTTCTTGATGGCTTCGCCAATCACCTGGAAATTCCGGATCACGGCATCCCTGCGCCTTCGATCCTTTGAAAATTCCTCGATCGTGATTTCGGCAATGTCCTCTTCGATGTTGCCGATGGATTCAAGGATATCTTCAAGGTACTGGAGTTGCGTCCTACGCATACACGACCTCTCGCATGATGTACGGCTTCAGCCGTTTCTTGATCGCACCTTCCATGATGAGATCGACCCTGCGCCCGAAGAGGTCTTCAAGATAGAACTTGCAGTCCATGTAGTTGTCGAACGTCTCCTGTCCCTCGCAGAACGAGACGAGAACGTCCACATCGCTGTCCGCCCGCTCCTCACCCCGTACGAACGAGCCGAAGATGCCGATGGTTGCAATGCCGAACCGTTTCTTTAAGGCCGGTTCGTGCTGCCGGAGGAGACTGAGCGGATCCATACAATCAGTTGTTGAGGATTTGTATGTTCATTACTATTAATCCATTGACCACAGCCGCTCGTTATTGAAAGGGACGGGGTTACACCCGGTTCACGTTCAGGCTCTTACTCCCATCCGCAGAACTCAGGAGAGCAGGCAAATAAAAAAAACGGCGAATCAAAAAAAAATTTACCGTTCCCTCCGGAACTTCAAAAAGATCACGTGATAGATCGCATAGAACCCGCAGAGTACGGCCGCAGTGTACCCGGCAATCGCAAGCCACGTGATCTGGGGCGGCAGGGTGATCGAGGAGACCTGCATGACCAGCGACGACCCGACCACGAGCGAGGCAACCACAATCGCCATCATCATCTTGTCGGCCGCCGAGTCCAGCGCCATCGTCACCTTCTGGATATCGTTCTCCACGATCTCCAGCTTGAAGGTCCCGGTCGAGAGCCGACGCAGCATCAGGTTTAAGTTGCGCGGCATATCCAGCAGTGCGTCCGCACCCTCAAGGAGTGCCATTGAAGCCCGCTTCACGTAGCCTGCGGAGAACGTGTTGGTATCCGCAAGCTTGGTCAGGTACGGCGTCACTTCCTCGCCGAAATTGAACTTCGGATCGAGCCGGACACCGATGTCGAGCACCATCATGAAGACTTTCAGGAGGAGCATCAGGTTCAGCGGCACCTTGAGGTTATAGCGCCGCATCGAGTCCGTGAGCTCGGAGACCACGAGCCCGAAATCCAGCTGCCCGACCCCGGCCCCGCCGCCCGAGAAGTCGTGCATCATGATGTACAGGTCGTCCCTGAGCGCCTCGCGATCCTCTTCCTTGATCTCGATGCCAAAGCCTTCGAGCGATCGGATCATCAGCTCGATATCATCCGTTGAGAGCGCAAAGAGCAGGTTGATGAAGTTCTGGCGTTTCTCCGGCCGCAGGATGCCCACGATGCCGAAGTCCAGAAAGACGATGTCTCCTTCCTTTGTCACGAGCAGGTTGCCCGGGTGCGGGTCGCCGTGGAAGAACCCATCCTCGAAGATCATCTTGAGATATGCGTGGAACCCGCGGACACCGATCGCGTGAGGTTCGATCCCCATCTCCGTGATCGCTTCGACCGCATCGATCCGTACCCCCTCAACAAATTCCATGACCAGGAAGTGGGGGGTCGTGTACTCCCAGTAGATCTTCGGGAAGCGGATGCCCGGGACATTCTGGAAGTTTCTCGCCATGCGGTCGGCGTTCCGTGCTTCACGGGTGAAGTCGAGCTCTTTTAGGATCTGGTGGGCAAAATCATCCACCATGCCGGCCGGGTTGTATATCCGGCTCTCGGGAAACATCGTCTCGATGCGTTCCGCCATGGACTGGAGGATGCCGATATCCAGCTCGATGATCTCAGGAATGCCCGGGCGCTGGATCTTGAGCGCAACTTTGGTCCCGTCCTTGAGGTAGGCCCGGTGTACCTGGCCGATCGATGCAGCTGCAACGGGCGTCTCCTCGATATCGCAGATGAAATC
>Ga0265296_1004811_pt1 | contig 11523 bp, 8 predicted proteins | sample MunlanPumphouse1_FD_189073 | JGI IMG/M metagenome (GOLD analysis project Ga0265296, IMG submission 189073) | Groundwater microbial communities from a municipal landfill in Southern Ontario, Canada - Pumphouse #1 | ecosystem: Environmental > Aquatic > Deep subsurface > Groundwater | place: Canada...
GACCCGCGAGCGGATCCGTCAGATCGAAGCCAAGGCGCTGCGCAAGTTGCGCCACCCGACGAGAAGCGAGCATTTGCGCTCCTTCCTCGACGAGTGATCACAAAACCCCCAGGCCCAGGCCTGGGGGTTTTGCTTTGTACAGATTAAATCTCCCCCCGCTTTACCTCCCCTCGCAATGCCCGTCTACACTCGAAATATTCCCCGTGCCATAACGAGACCGTTATGCCCAGACTGCCGACCGTGCTACTGCTGTCGCTGCTGACCTGGACCGCAACGGCTGGCGCGTTGACTCTCACTGATGAAGAGCATGGCTGGTTGGCGGACCACCCGGAGTTGCGCCTGGGCGTTGATGCGTCGTGGCCGCCATTTGAATATCGCGATGAAGAAGGCCGCTACCAGGGCCTGGCGGCTGACTATGTTCGACTGATCCAGGATCGCCTGGGTATCAAGGTCAAGTTGATCGAGCCCGCCAACTGGAGCGCACTGCTGGAGCAGGCCAGGAACAACCAGCTCGACCTCTTGCCGGGCATTATGTCCACCCCGGAGCGCCAGGGTTTCCTGGCATTTTCCCGGCCTTATCTCGACTTCCCGATAGTCATCCTCGCCCACGAAGGCGGCGCCCAACCCCGCTCCCTCAAGGACCTGTATGGGTTGAAGATTGCCGTGGTGGAGAACTATGCCCCCCACGAGTTGCTGCGCACCCACCACCCCGACTTGAACCTGGTGGCGATGCCCAACGTCAGCTCGACGTTACAGGCCCTGGCTACCGATGAGGTGGACGCCGTCGTCGGGGACCTGGCCTCCAGTGTCTGGAGCCTGCGCCAACTCAAGCTCGATGGTTTATATGTCAGTGGCGAAACGCCTTATCGCTATCAACTGGCCATGGGCGTGCCCCGCGAAAACAAAATGCTGATTGGCATCCTGGATAAAGTCCTCGCCGACCTCAGCCCCCGGGAAATTGACGAGATCCAGGAGCACTGGGTCGGCAATGTCATCGATCACCGCGCCTTCTGGACCGACTTGCTGCTCTACGGCCTGCCTGCGGTGCTGCTGTTGAGTACCGTGCTGGCCATCGTGATTCGGATCAATCGTCGGCTCAGTTCGGAGATTTCCCGCAGGGTGGCCTTGGAACAGGAGTTGCGCAGCAGCGAATACCATTACCGCGGGCTGGTAGAAAGCCTGTCAGCCATCGCCTGGGAAGCTGACATCCATGACTTCACCTACAGCTATGTGTCGCCCCACGCCGAGGAACTGCTGGGTTATCCAAGGGCGCACTGGCTGATCCCAGGCTTCTGGCGCAATATCATCCACCCCGCCGACCTGACCCGCGCCGACACCTTCTGCCAACGGGAAACCCGCGCCAACCGCGACCACAGCATCGATTACCGGGTAATCACCGCCGACGGCCGTTGCCTATGGGTCAGGGACATTGTCAGCCTGATCAAGCATGGGCATGAGCCAGTCATGCGAGGCCTGATGATCGATATCAGCGAGGCCAAGCGCACCGAGGAAGCATTGCAGCTCTCAGAGGAGAAGTTCGCCTCGGTGTTCCAGCAATGCCCGGACATACTGGTGATCGCTCGCCTGTCCGATGGTTGCCTGCTGGAGGTCAACAAGGCATTCGAGGACCAGATAGGCCTGAGTGCTGCAGACGTCATCGGCAAGACCGCCACCGAGCTGAACATCTGGGGCATCCAGGGCGTAGGCCCCAACCTGCTCAAGCGCGTGCAGACCACCAGCATCCGCAACCTGGAGATGCCGTTCCTGCGCAGTAATGGCCAGGCGTTTACCGGGCTGATCTCCGCCGAACCCTTCCAACTCGATGCCACCGAAGCGCTTGTCGTGGTGGTGCGGGACATCACCCAACTGAAGGAAACCCAGCAACTACTTCAGACTTCCGAAGAAAAGTTCGCCAAGGCCTTCCATGCCTCGCCCGACGGCTTGCTGCTGACACGCCAGCATGATGGCCTGCTGCTGGAGGTCAACGAAGGCTTCAGCCGCATCACCGGTTTCAACAGTGCAATGTCCCTGGACCAGTCGACCCTGGACCTGGGCATCTGGGTGGACTTGAACGAACGCAGACACATGCTCGACCTGCTGCACCGCGACGGCCTGGTGCGTGATTTTGTCTGTCATATCCGACGCAGTGACGGCCAGATTCGCCTGTGCGAAGTGTCCAGTCGTCCACTGCCGATCGGGGATGACGACTGTATGCTGACCATCGCCCGCGACATTACCGAACGCCAGTTGATGCAGGAAAAACTGCAACAGGCCGCGACGGTTTTTGAAAGCACGGCCGAAGGCGTACTGATCACCGATACCGGGCAAAACATCAGCGCCGTCAACCGTGCCTTCAGCGAAATCACCGGCTACAGCGAAGCCGAAGCCCTCGGCCACACCCCGCGCCTGCTGGCCTCCGGCCTGCATGACAGCGCGTTCTACGCGGCCATGTGGCATCAACTGACCGCCAACGGCCATTGGCAAGGCGAGATCTCCAACCGACGCAAGAACGGCGAGTTGTACCCCAGTTGGCTGACCATCAGTGCCGTGCGCAACCACGAGCAGTCAATCACCCACTTCGTGGCGGTATTTGCCGACATCTCCAGCCTCAAGCACGCCCAGGCGCGGCTCGACTACCAGGCGCATCACGATCCGCTTACCGGGCTGCCCAACCGCACCCTGTTTGAGAGCCGCCTGCAGACCGCCCTCACCAGCCAACAGGAAACCGGCAGCCAGGGTGCGGTGCTGTTTCTCGACCTCGACCGTTTCAAACACATCAACGACAGCCTCGGCCACCCGATTGGCGACCTGCTGCTCAAAGACATCGCGGTGCGCCTCAAGGAGCAACTGCGCGACATCGACACCGTGGCCCGCCTGGGCGGTGACGAATTCATCATCCTGCTGCCCGGCCTGCAACAAGCCAGCGACGCGCAGCACCTGGCCAATAAACTGCTGACCTGCTTCACCCTGCCCTTTCAGGCGGGCGAGCACGAGTTCTTTATCAGCGCCAGCATCGGCACCAGCCTCTACCCGCAGGACGGCATCGACGTCGCCACCCTGGTCAAAAACGCCGATGCCGCCATGTACCGTTCCAAAGCCAAGGGCCGCAATCGGGTCGAACGTTACACCCAGGACCTCACCGCCCAGGCCAACGAGCGCGTTGCCCTCGAACACGAACTACGCCGCGCCATAGAGCGCGACGAACTGTTTCTGTATTACCAGCCAAAGCTGAGCCTGGAGACCCAGCAACTGATCGGCGCCGAAGCCCTGATCCGCTGGCGCCACCCCACCTTTGGCGACGTGCCACCTGAGCACTTCATTGCCCTGGCCGAAGAGAACGGCATGATCCTGCAAATCGGCGACTGGGTCCTGGAACAGGCTTGCCGCCAACTGCACCTGTGGCGCAAAACCTATGACGACTTTGGCCCGCTCTCCGTCAACCTTGCCGGTGCCCAACTGCGCCACCCCAACCTGCTGGGGCGCATCGAGCAACTGCTGCGGGACAACCGCCTGGAGCCGGACTGCCTGCAACTGGAGATCACCGAAAACTTCATCATGAGCCAGGCCGAAGAGGCTCTTGAAGTGCTGCATAAACTCAAGCGCCTGGGCGTCCAACTGGCCATCGACGACTTTGGCACCGGCTACTCGTCCTTGAGTTACCTCAAGCGCCTGCCCCTGGACTTCCTGAAAATCGACCAGTCCTTCGTCCGCGGCCTGCCAGACGACCCCCACGATGCCGCCATCGTGCGCGCCATCATCGCCCTGGGCCACAGCATGCAATTCACCATCATCGCCGAAGGCGTCGAAACCCCCGCCCAGCAAGCCTTCCTCGCCGACGAGGGCTGCGAACAAATGCAAGGCTACATCGTCAGCCTGCCCCTACCCGCCGACATCTTCGCCGCGACCTTCCTTCACATGACCCATTCAGACTTTTCGGATAGCACAGTGGAGAAACCATCGTTATAATCCGCCACCTACTGAGGGCCTATAGCTCAGTTGGTTAGAGCAGGGGACTCATAATCCCTTGGTCGTAGGTTCGAGTCCTACTGGGCCCACCATACTCAAAGCCGCGCATTGCGCGGCTTTCGTGTTTCTGGATGGACCACCGCAGATACACGGAGGCGCCTCGGCCTAACGTCTCCAAAACCGACGCATTCGATGTGTTGTTATCGGGGAGTTGGCTTGCTGGCGATGAGACCCATGCAGACGTCAAATTCCCCGGGGCCTCACATCAAAGACTGTTTGCATCTTAGTCACCGCTTGTAGAAAATCGTCGTCTTTTTGCACGAATGGATACGCGCATGAAGTTCGAGAAGACCACGCAGTACAGGTCCGAGGAGGGGATCGTCTTCAATCTGTCTCAAATCACCCTCATGGAAAGCGACCGAGGTCGCCTGCGCGAGCTGCACTTTGGCGAAGCGAAACGCGCCCATTACCAAGTCAACAGCATGGTCGTTGATATGTACGACCGAATGCAGGCTCGAAACCTGCCATGCCTGCTGACAGTCTGCATTTCCAATCCACTCACCCGTCAGCAGGCCGATGCTATCAACACTATGCGCGGCAACGTCGCCAAGGGAATTGCTGCGGCCTCAGGTGGTGTTGCCGGGAGGGTAGGTGCGTTGGGCGGGCCGCTCATTGGCTGGGCTTCAGGTGCAGTCGTGACGACAGGTGTCAGCTGGTACCTCAAAGGAGCCCTGCCGACCCTGCATGCAAGTGACGTGCTGGTCAGCATCCAGGGAGAGGTCCATGGCGAGATTGGCCCACAGCGCTCTGTCGTGACGCTGGTCATCAAGGTCTGAGGAACTGCACATGCCCTACATCATGCAAACTGTCGTCCTTCTGGTGCTGGGCGCGATTCTCGTTCAGTTTCTGAAACCATACCCGCTGCGCAAGTGGCTGGGTTTGGCGCTGCTGGCAACGGGTTTGGTCAGCCTCTTCAAGGTGGGTGAGCAGCAGGTGCTGGGCTTTGACCTGGAGCTGCTAGCACTGCTGGCCGTGCCGCTGGGTGTGGTGCTTTTCCTGACGCGGCGGCGGTTCACGGAGGGGGACTGAAGCCCTGGCACGATTTCTCGGTGCCGTCTCTGCCCCAAAATCAGATGGGACAACAGTCGATCAACAGCGCGTTGATCGATGATCTTAGCGCTGGACCTCGCCGGCGGATTGGGGGGTTACTTTGAACATACTGGTAACGCCTAACGTAGGTTAGATGCCGCCAAAATCACTGCTAAATGATGGGTGGCGGCTGTCACGCAGGCCAGGTGCATCGCAAATGTGTAATGCCACATTGGCCAGCCTCGCCAACTCTGCGGGCGCGGCCTAATTCTGATCCTAGGCAGTCCGGATCTAGCGCACATGAAAGGTCACCGCAATCGCCACCCGCGAACACGAGCCTGTAACATGCTCCCCCATTGCCACCCACGCCGGAGCCCATCTTGTCCGCCCCCCGCCCTCCCGTTCTCGATGAGATCGACCGCCAGTTGATTGCGGCCTTGCAGATCAATGCCCGTGAAAGCGTGGCCATGCTCGCTCGCCAGCTGGGGATTGCCCGCACCACCGTGACCTCGCGCCTGGCGCGCCTGGAAAAGACCCAGGTGATTACCGGCTATGGCGTGCGCCTTGGCCAGCGTGTGGTGGATGGTGGGTTGCAGGCGTATGTGGGGATTACCGTGCAAGCGCGCTCCGGCAAGGAAGTGCTGCGTCGCCTCAGCGCCATGGCCCAGGTTCAGCAGTTGTGTGCGGTCAGTGGTGAGTTTGACTATGTGGCCTGGCTGCGTACCGATTCGCCGGAGCAGTTGGATCAACTGCTGGACCAGATCGGCAGTGTCGACGGGGTAGAAAAGACCACCACCTCGATCATCCTCAGTAACAAATTGGATCGCGGCCAACCAATCTGACCGCCAACCTCGTCACTTCGACTAAAAACAATTCAATACGACGACACATTGCGTCTTATTAACGAGCGCTACGCTCCCTAGAATGGCTGCCATCTTTTCCTATACTTCACGGGTCGTGCCCCGTCGAGTGCCAGCAAGGTCAGCCATGAACGCCACCTACAAGAACAATCGCCACCCTGCAGACGGTAAAAAACCCATCACTATCTTTGGCCCGGATTTTCCGTTCGCCTTTGATGACTGGATCGAACACCCCGCCGGGCTGGGCAGTATTCCCGCCGCCAACCATGGCGCCGAAGTGGCGATTGTCGGTGCGGGTATCGCCGGCCTGGTGGCCGCCTACGAGTTGATGAAGCTGGGCCTCAAGCCGGTGGTGTACGAAGCCTCGAAAATGGGCGGGCGCCTGCGCTCCCAGGCTTTTGAAGGGGCCGAAGGCATCATCGCCGAGCTGGGCGGGATGCGCTTCCCGGTGTCATCGACGGCGTTCTACCACTATGTGGACAAGCTGGGCCTTGAAACCAAGCCGTTCCCCAACCCGCTGACACCAGCCTCGGGTAGCACTGTGATCGACCTGGAAGGCCAGACTCACTACGCACAGAAAATCTCCGACCTTCCTGCGCTATTCCAGGAAGTGGCTGACGCCTGGGCCGACGCCCTGGAGGCCGGTTCGCAGTTCGGTGATATCCAGCAAGCGATTCGCGACCGTGACGTGCCACGGCTCAAGGAGCTGTGGAACAAGCTGGTGCCGCTGTGGGACGACCGCACGTTCTACGACTTCGTCGCCACGTCCAAGGCATTCGCCAAGCTGTCGTTCCATCACCGCGAAGTGTTTGGCCAGGTAGGTTTCGGCACCGGTGGCTGGGACTCGGACTTCCCCAACTCGATGCTGGAAATCTTCCGCGTGGTGATGACCAACTGCGACGATCATCAACACCTGGTGGTCGGTGGCGTGGCGCAAGTACCCATGGGGATCTGGCGCCATGTGCCAGAGCGATGCGCCCATTGGCCGGCCGGCACCAGCCTCAGCTCCCTGCATCACGGCGCGCCACGGGCAGGGGTCAAGCGCATTGCCCATGCCGCCGATGGGCGTTTTGCGGTGACCGACAACTACGGTGACACCCGGGAATACGCCGCCGTGCTGACCACTTGCCAGAGCTGGCTGCTGACCACCCAGATCGAATGCGACGAAAGCCTGTTCTCGCAAAAAATGTGGATGGCCCTGGACCGCACGCGCTATATGCAGTCGTCGAAAACCTTTGTCATGGTCGACCGGCCTTTCTGGAAGGACAAGGACCCGGAAACCGGCCGCGACCTGATGAGCATGACCCTCACTGATCGCCTGACCCGTGGCACCTACCTGTTCGACAATGGCGACGACAAGCCGGGGGTTATTTGCCTGTCTTACTCGTGGATGAGCGACGCCCTGAAAATGCTCCCGCAGCCCATCGATAAACGGGTGAAGCTGGCCCTCGATGCGCTGAAAAAAATCTACCCGAAGGTCGATATCAAGGCGCGCATCATTGGCGACCCGATCACCGTTTCCTGGGAAGCCGATCCGCACTTCCTCGGCGCGTTCAAGGGCGCTTTGCCGGGCCACTACCGCTACAACCAGCGCATGTACGCGCACTTCATGCAAAAGGATATGCCGGCCGAGCAGCGCGGGATTTTCATCGCCGGCGACGATGTGTCCTGGACCCCAGCCTGGGTCGAAGGCGCAGTGCAGACCTCGTTGAACGCGGTTTGGGGCATCATGACCCACTTCGGTGGCAGTACCCACCCACAAAACCCGGGGCCGGGGGATGTGTTCGACGAGATCGGCCCTATCGCCCTGGCCGAATAAGGAGCCAAGCCATGCGTGTTGCCCTGTACCAATGCCCGCCATTGCCGCTGGATGTCGCTGGCAATCTCAAGCGTCTGCACAGCGTTGCGCATGAAGCATGCGATGCCGACGTGCTGGTGCTGCCGGAGATGTTCCTCACCGGCTACAACATCGGTGCTGAAGCAGTCGGCGCCCTGGCCGAAGCGCAGGACGGGCAGTCGGCCCAGACCATTGCCGAACTGGCGCGCAACACGGGCCTGGCGATTCTCTATGGCTATCCGGAACGGGCCGAGGACGGCCAGATCTACAATGCCGTGCAGCTGATCGACGCCAATGGCCAGCGCCTGTGCAACTACCGCAAGACCCATCTGTTCGGCGACCTCGATCACTCGATGTTCAGCCCCGGTGGTGACGAGTTCCCTGTCATCGAACTGAACGGCTGGAAGCTGGGGTTTCTCATCTGCTACGACCTGGAGTTCCCGGAAAACACTCGGCGCCTGGCCCTGGCAGGTGCCGAGTTGATCCTGGTACCGACGGCCAACATGGTGCCCTTCGACTTCGTCGCGGACGTCACCGTGCGCGCACGGGCCTTTGAAAACCAGTGCTATGTGGCCTACGCCAACTATTGCGGGCATGAAGACCAGATCCACTATTGCGGGCAAAGCAGCATCGCCGCGCCGGATGGGCAACGCGTCGCCCTGGCGGGGTTGGATGAGGCGCTGATCGTCGCGACCCTCGACCGCCAGGTGATACACGCCGCGCAAGCGGCCAACCACTACCTGGCGGACCGTCGCCCCGAACTCTATGCCGCGCTGCATAAACACTGACCACTGCGCTTTGCGCTAGCATAGGCACTTCCTACGTTCTGGAAGTGCTCATGCCTGTGCCGGCCCACCCTCATCACCTGCAACTGACCCTGGCCAATGGCCTGCGGGTTTCCCTGTGTCATGCCCCACGTCTCAAGCGCTGTGCAGCTGTCCTGCGGGTAGCGGCGGGCAGCCATGACGTGCCGTTGGCCTGGCCGGGGCTGGCGCATTTTCTGGAACACCTGCTGTTTCTTGGCACCGAGGCTTTTCCTGCACCGGACGGTTTGATGGCCTACGTGCAGCGCCATGGCGGACAGGTCAACGCCAGCACCCGTGAGCGCACCACGGACTTCTTCTTTGAAGTGCCCGCCACGGTGTTTGACGGCGCACTGCAGCGCCTGGCCGATATGCTCGCTCATCCCCGCCTGGCCATGGACGATCAACTGCGCGAGCGCGAAGTGCTGCAGGCGGAGTTTATCGCCTGGTCCCAGGATGCCGAGGCACAGCATCAAGTCGCGATCCTTGAAGGCCTCGCTGCGGGGCATCCGCTGCGGGGTTTTCATGCGGGCAACCGCGATAGCCTGCCGGTGCCACAGGAGGATTTCCAACAAGGCTTGCTGGGGTTTTATCAAGACTTCTATCAAGCAGGACAGCTGATCTTGAGCCTTGCCGGCCCGCAATCGCTGGAAGAACTGCAAGCCTTGGCCGAGCGCTTTGGCGAGTGCCTGCGCCCGGGCCCGCTACGCCCGCAGCAGCCACCACCGGCCTTGATGGACGGCGATAAATATCGCTATCAATACCTCAACAACCAGCACCTGCATCACCTCATCGCCTGTAACGCGCCCCGCGAAGCCCTGGATTTCCTCTGCACCTGGCTGAATGCCACGGCACCCGGTGGTCTGCTGGCCGAATTGAAAACCCGGGGCTGGGCAAGCGCGCTGCACGCCAGGGTGCTGTACTCGTTCGCCGGGCAGGCGCTGCTGGATATCGAATTCACCCTGGGGCCACAGGGCTCACAACAGTCCCTGGCAATCGAAGCCCTGTTGAACGACTGGTTGAGCTTTTTCGCCCACAGCGATTGGACTGCGTTGCGCGAAGAGTACGCGCTGCTGATCAACCGCCAACAGCAGATCAGTGGCGCCTTGGCCCTGGCCCGCCATGACAGTGAGAACCGCGAAGCGCTGTTGTCAGAGCAGCATTGCCAAGCGCTCAAGACCCTGCTGAACCTGCTGCAATCGGCTCCTGCGCAACAGGCCTGGCAGTTGCCGCCGGGCAACCCATTCTTGCGACCGCAAACCCAGGAACCACGCCCCGGACTGATTCGCGGCCAGACCAGCGCCCATCGTGGCTTGCGCACCTTTGCCCAGGATCGCTCCCGTGGCCGGCGCGAACTGCCAGGCCTTTCATTCAGCCAAGCGTTGCCCGCCGATCACGATGAGGGCGCCCTTTACCTGTGCTGGCAACTGGATTCGGCCGCCCATGGCATAGGTAACAGCCTGCAAACTTTGCAGACCAACGCCCGCCAGGCCGGCGTGGAAATGTCCTGCGAAGCTGTAGGCAATAGTTGGCTGCTGAAAATGAGCGGGCTGCATGACCCCATGCCCGCTATCGTCGAGCAACTGGCTCGCGAACTGACCCAGGCCGACGCCAACCTTGAACAAGACGCGCCCGCCAGCCCGACGCCACAGATGGCCATCCGCGAACTGCTCAAGGCATTGCCAGCCTGCGCGACCCACATTGCCTCCACTGGGCACCTCAATCCATTGCCCAACAGATGGACCACTGCCACGTGGCAAGGCCTGGGCATGGGCCTGCCGGCTGCGTGCGAAACGGCGATCAAACATGCGGCCGCACGCCTGCCCGGGCAATGTGCCGAAATTGCCCGCATCCCCCACCCCATCAATGGACTGTATCGCTGGCATCAGCTAGACACCGCTTCCACCGAAGCCGCCTTGCTGCTGCTGTGCCCGGCCCCGAGCCAATCCCTGGCCGACGAGGCCGACTGGCGATTGCTCGCTCACTTGGCCCAGACCCCGTTCTACCAGCGTCTACGGGGCGAATTGCAGGTGGGCTACGCCGTATTCAGCGGTATCCGACAGTTCAACGGGCAAACCGGTCTGTTGTTTGGCGTGCAGTCGCCCGATGTGGCGCTGGCGGACCTGCTCGATCACATCCAGGCCTTCATCAAGCAATTGCCGGCCTTGATCAATGGGAGCGACGAGCTGGGCAACGCGGCCCTGGCCCGGCAATTTTCGCCGCAGGCGCTGCCCACATCCCAAGCCGCCGAGCTGCTCTGGCAGGCCAGGTTGGCCGGGCATGGCGCGAACTATCTTGAACAATTACGCGAGTTGATCCAGACCCGTACACGCCAGCATCTGGTGGAGGCGGCGGCGCAACTCAGCCAAGCCGCAGGCGGCTGGCGCTGCCTGGCCAATGGCGCGGCAGCGGGCGATCACTGGCAGATATGACGTTGATCGTTGCCGATGCTGCAACAGGCTTTTTCCACCAAGACAGCGCTAGCTTGACCAGAAATGAGTAAAATCGCGCCACGCATCTGAACATCTCCGACTGGAGGTGGACTATATGTATTACTTGGTAGTAAACGTCCCATCCCTTCGTAGGAGTATGAATATGACCTGGTCCAAACCTGCTTACACTGATCTGCGTATTGGTTTTGAAGTCACCATGTACTTCGCCAGCCGCTGATTGCTTTTGTATTGCAATGCAACGCCTCGGCTCGCCGGGGCGTTTTTATTTTGAGTCTTGTGTAAAGGAGCAGCGATGTTCGTCCAGATTCTAGGTTCGGCGGCCGGTGGCGGTTTCCCGCAGTGGAACTGCAACTGCGTGAACTGCGCCGGCTTTCGCGACGGTAGCCTGCGGGCCCAGGCGCGCACCCAATCGTCCATCGCCCTCTCCGACGATGGCGTGAACTGGGTGCTGTGCAACGCCTCACCGGATATCCACGCCCAACTGCAAAGTTTTGCGCCGATGCAACCTGGCCGCG
>Ga0265296_1004812_pt1 | contig 11522 bp, 9 predicted proteins | sample MunlanPumphouse1_FD_189073 | JGI IMG/M metagenome (GOLD analysis project Ga0265296, IMG submission 189073) | Groundwater microbial communities from a municipal landfill in Southern Ontario, Canada - Pumphouse #1 | ecosystem: Environmental > Aquatic > Deep subsurface > Groundwater | place: Canada...
TTTATCTGAAAGAATCAGAATTCAGGTTTAATAATCGTCATCAAGATCTAACCGAATTACTCACTAAAGTTCTCCGGAAGACGAAAATCTTCTAGGCAAGACCCTTAAATTAACACGGAAAAACGAGCCCCAAAATCTTCTATCTCATGTGAAGCATTGGTTAACCCCATATGTGACTCCTGTGTCCCCGTATCCCAAAGAGCGTAAGGAACACCGGTAAAATTCCCCGCACGATGAGCAGAGTGGGGGAAAAAGGATCCTATTAAACAAGAAGAGGTACTTTCTGTTGTTGGCCAAAGATCCAAAGGTTCTCCGGTTTCCCAAAGCTGGGTCATAAAAGCAATGATCCAATCTTCCGGGGTCATGCCTGTTTCTTCGCGGTAAGGAAAAGAAGGATCATGGAGAGCTTCTTGCAAAAGACGGAGGTATTGACGCGATGATTGTCCGCCTTCGACAGGAGGTCGAAAAAGTTTTCTTTCCTGATCACCTCCCTTTCCTTTTTGATAAATAGGAGCAAACCCTGGAGATTTTGGATTACCGGGATCTCCCGGTTGAAAAAGATGAACCGTCCAGCCGGGGAAAGATGCATCAAGATGTGTTGCTTGTCTTTGTAAGATTTCCATTTTACTGTCTCCGATAGAATCGAACGATTGGGGGTAATACAAAATTTTTGGAGAAATAAAATTGTCGCATGTCTCAAAATCAAGCCCTATGTCAAAAGGATTCCATCGTTGACTATCGGTACCATCTCGTACCGTAGGGAGCCGTCGTCCGAATTCCGGGTGATCTTTTTTATAGCATTTGAGAAACGTTCTGAAAATTCTTGCCAAGGTATCAAGGGACATCCCAAAGGGAACGAGGAGGAGTTTGGTAAAGCCTTGATCGCGTTTGACAGAAAGTTCATATTCTCGTTCAAGAAGTCTTCGAGCAATATGTTCAAGCGTCGGAATCGGATAACGATTGCCGTCTATTCCTGTGATCGTTCCTTTTTTGAGAATACCCGCTTGTTCAAGAAGGGAAACTTGAGCGTTGTATTGTTCCGAGAGGTGATAGAGACGTTCTATTTCTTGGAGATGTTTGGGGAGAGTTTCTTTGAGGAGTTCCTTATGAGTCACGAGATGATTGAAACGTTCAAAAAATAAAGCGGCTTCCGCTAATCTTTCCGGAGGAATCTTTGGGGAAGCAAGATAAGTTCCAAGCAGTTCTTTCTTTCCAAGGGCCTCTCTTGGAATCTCAAACTCATCACAAAAAGCAAAGATATTCTTTCGCAGTTCATCAAGATGCGTACGGTATTTTTTGGGAAGAGATTCACGGGTGCGATCAAAAGCGGAAGCATCAAAAACGGCTTCGGATAAAGAAACGGGAAGTGACTCTTCATTTGTATGAGGGCGAAAAAATTCCGAAGGGTGAGAAGAAGGAAACATACTCACTAATCCGTCGTTTCAAAAATAATGGACTCTGATTGATCCAAAACTGACGGGATTGCTTCTCCCAATGGCTGGAGCAAAACCGAGCGTTCGTTGGTGGTGATAATTTCCGACCAATTCCAACCATAAGCTAAGAAGGTGGATTCATCCGGGATGGGACGGCGCTGTCCTTCAGAAATGACAAACACATCAGGAGAACCTTCGGCCAACACAAGCGTTCCGTCCGGAAAGGTGACGTAATCACCTGTGGGATAAGCGGCTAAATCATCAGGGGATTGAGGCAAAATGGGCCAACCGTCAAAACGCGCTTGAAGGAGTTGTTTAGATACGATCGGATGTTTTTCTCCTTCTTGCACAAAATAGACTCCGCCGGTTGTCGAATCCTGCATCAAAGATCCGTTGGGGTAGACGGAAGCGATCGTAATCGGCTCGCCTTCTTCATACACATTGAGATCATCCCACGTCACATCAATAATTTCGTCCGCATTAAAACCGATCGCACGGAAAGCTTCTTGGGAATCAATGCCGCGACGCGTGTCATCCACAATCAAATAAACCGTGCCGCGAGGGGAGCACAAGAGGGAATAGTTTGGAAAGCTGATGGGATCACCCTGTGGATATTGATTGATCACGGATTCAGAGGCCGGGATCAAAGGCTGGGTGGAAAAGCGAGAGAGATAAGCGGAACGTGAAGTGATCGCGCGGCGATGACCGAACTGGAGATACCAGATGCCACCGGTTTCTTTATCTTGGAGAAGCGTTCCGTTTGGATAGGTATGGGTAAACCAACGATCCCAGATCAAAGAAAAGTTTTCATTGCCGTGAAGGTGCGGCGTGTAAGCGTAAAGGACCGAAGTGGCGTTGTTTGCCGGGACGACCAAGGCGCCGTCAATATCCATGGCAATACCGGGGCCGAAACCGTTTTCGGTATACCCGCGCGATTCAAGATCGTCCAAGAAAGATTCTCGAATGCGCTTGGCGGCATAATAAATTTGGTTGCCAAACCCTTTATATTTTTGGATGAGCGGATCGGATTTGGAACAATCATCACAGACGGCATATCCCATGGCCCAAGCAAGCTGATCTTCCGAAGGGTCGGGATCTTCCACCAGACTTTGTTCTTTTTGAAGCATGGTCAGGATGAATTGCGGGTTGAGATCAAACGCTTGAGCCGAATCCCAGATGACTTGCGCGGCGGATTCCAGATGACCGTTTACATCTTCGGTTTCATAATCTGTGAGAGATCCGCGGGTCAAGAAGGCTTCCAGCGTTTCAAAATCCATGGCCGTCATGTCAGTGAGCTCATCATCTCCAAGGAGATAATTATAATCCACTTCAGTTTCAGCCAAGACACGAAGCGGAAGAAAAGAAGCGATAAGTGAGACAACACTTAAAAAAGCAATCCATTTTCGCATATGAGCCTATTATAACATGGATTGACTTGATATTTTTTGTTTGGTTTAAAGCCTTTTTTACGCGTTTATCTTGACAAAAGGGCCATTTTACGGCATAGTGGAGTTGCGCTCAGTCGCCATCTGGCCTCCCGCCGCGCAACCTCACCTGGAGGAAAACATCATGTAACGCGCCCCACCATGAAGAGCTCATGTGTGGGGCTCTTCTTTTTTGATAAAATTGTAAATTTGTTTTTCATGATAACGGTCCTATTTTCGAAAGAAGGGGGCACAAAGATTCTTGAGACCTCTGAAAAAGTTCGTATTTCATTTCGCCTGTCTTTAGAAGAACAGACGGGATGAATCGCGCGCTCTTTCAACATTCGAAATGGAATGTTTCCATGGGTTGAATGGTGTTTCTTCTCTGCGAAATTCGTTTTTACGAATACGAGAGAACGGAAACCAACCGTTTCAGATTATAGGCGGTACAGACAAGGGAGATATGAAATGTGTTCTTTCTCAGACCTCGAAAACGGATTCCTTGAAAGTGCATGGTTTGTTTCATCCAAGCGAACGAATGTTCGACATGGGATCTCACCGATGACTTTTGTTTGTTGTCCTTGTCTTGTTTGGTTGAAAGTTTGTGTCCTCGGCTTCCCCTGTCGAGAACACCCCAGAAGACATCGCGTTTTCTGAAGTCTCGTTTCTTTTCTTTGTCGATATACGCCTTGTCCGCAAAGACCGCTTTTGTTTCATGTTTTGTCAGATCGTCGAATGCTTCGTTATCATGTGTTGTCGCGGAAGTCACGATGAGATTTTCAATGAAATGTCCTTTTGTATCCGTACCTACGTGTGCTTTGTAGCCGTGAAAGGTTTTTCCGTTTTTCTTCGTGAATTCCGCGTCTTTGTCTCTCGTGCTTGTTCCGTCAATTCCTTTACGACCTTTCGGAGCATCTACAATAGTCGCGTCGACGATCGTTCCTCTGTTTATGCGAAGACCATGTTCGTCAATCATTGTTTGAACGAGTTCGAACAGTTCTTTCTCCGCGTGAAGTTCAACAAGTTTCCCCCGGAAACGACAGATGGTTGTTTCGTCCGGAATGTCCGAACGATTTCGTACACCGAGAAAATTCATGAATGACACACGATCTAATACCTGTTCTTCAAGCTCAGGGTCTGAGAGTCCGTACCACATTTGAAGAAACAATGCCTTCACCAGAACATGCACGGGAAATCCCGGACGTCCCATGTGCCTGTCATACAAAGCACCGTCAAGTTTATCTCCGATTTCTTTCCAAGAAACAATCTCTTCCATCTTTCGAAGAAATGATCCTGTTCTCTTTCCTCCTTTATCCTGGAGCGCGTAGTCGAACAAGGAACTCGATTGGTTGTTTTGCGAGAGCATAAATGTGATGAAATGTTGCTTATTACAGCTTCATTTTACCACATTTATGCTCTCGCAAACAGATTAATTCAGAGGGAGTTTCGCAGAGGTCTCTCTTGTAACATGTAGGGGGAAAAGGTACTCTGATTTAAGAAGTTTTTTTATTTTTGGCAATTACTTTTATGAGTGAATCTTTTACGCATTATCCGGAAGGATCTCAACCAGAGCGGGTTGAACAAGAAGGGGGTAAATTTTCAGTGGAGAGAAAGTTTTCCGTGATGCACTATGAATCAGATTGGCCCTCGTATGATCAGAGAGAACGGGGTGTTAAACCGGAAAATAAAAGTAGATATATGAGCGATTTGTTGACCAAAAAAATTATACGCGGGTTACGCGAGGAAATTTCAAGTCGAATGTTTACTTCCGTTGAAGAAGTGAAAGAATTTATTACCAGATTTGTAAAACAACGTGTCACCGAGCAGGACTTTGGGGAAATGGCTCGTGTTGAACCGACTCTTACCGAAAAGGTTGGACGAGGTAAAAAATTCGTTGAAATAAAAATACAGTGGCTTGATCCGAATAAAGATAAACCGGAATATAAAGATGTAGGATCTTATCAAAGGAGACATATCAGTGATCCATGGTTTTCTGTTCGAGTTGTTGAAAAACAATAGAGAATTTTTATTGCCGTTATGTTTGGAGAAATGAGACCGCGACCTCCGATCACGGAAATCAGTCGTGAACAGAAAGAAAAAAAAGAAAGAGTCACGGCGATGATCGGTAGTATTTTAAAATGGACCGATGCACTGACACGGATGCACCAAGAAAAACCAAGGGGAACATTTTCACTGCCGTTATCTCGTGAACGGGGAGCCGCGTTTTTACCGGCATTCCTTTTTACGGCGGCCTTGGGGGCGACGGGATGCGGGTGGCAAACCCGTGATTGCGGTCCGCAAGAAGAAGAATTTATCAAGGCCAGTATGACTTGGATGGCGCAACATCCGAAGGAAATTCAGGAACAAATGAATCTTCTTTGGCCAAACACCAGGGTCACAGCCGAGGATTTAATCAATACCATGATGACGGTTCCCGTGGTGTGCGGTTCACAAACAAACGAGAAGGAACTTAAAAAAAACGAAGATGCTCTTGGAGCGGCTTTCCGTAGGAAGGATTTTGTCATCGTTGATATTTCAGAGGAAGAATTCAGAGCATCTTTAAGAACTTACGAGGAAACAAAGTGGGTAAAAGATTCTTCCTTGTCTGATTTGGCGGAAATCGTACAGACCGAACAAGATGTCGAAATGGCTGATGAGATTCACGGATATTTTACAAGTCTTTCTTGGAACACCTTGGTTCTTGGTCATGAATTGGCGCACATCGTATACAATCGTGGGCATGAGCCGGGGGAGCAAGAGCAACGCAATGATATTTTTTATACGTGGGGATTTGCGGCAAATGATGCTTGCCATGAATACGCCTATGACATAACCAATCCGATTTACGACACCATTCTTCCGGAAACTTGGGATGAACATATTGAAGAAGAAAGCGGTAACTGAATTTTTTTCAAAAATCACCCTGAGCTTGTCGAAGGGTGATTTTATTTTTTCTTGAACTTCTGTTTTATTTTGTGGTGATCACAATATCTTCTCCTTTGACTCCGATCGTGACCTTTGCTCCTTCCTTCACTTCACCGCTCACAATCTGCATGGAGAGGGGATCGAGGATCAAATGTTGAATGACCCGTTTGAGCGGACGGGCGCCGTAGGCGGGTTCATAGCCCTTCTTTGCCAGAAGTTTTTTTGCCGCCGGGGTGACGATCAGTTCAATGTCGCGTTGCTTTGTGAGTCGTGCGGCCACACGTTTGATTTGCAGTTCCACAATGTCCGCAATCTGATCTTCACTCAAAGAATGGAAGACAATGATTTCATCCAAGCGGTTCAAGAACTCGGGGCGAAAATGTTCCCGCATCCGTTCCATAATCATTTCCTTGGACTGTTTTTCTTCCTCTTTTTCTTCACTTACAAATCCGACGGTCCCCAAGGCATGACCCGAGTGTTGAATAAGATCGGTGGCGATATTGCTTGTCATCACGATAATCGTATTTTTGAAATTGACTTTGCGACCCTTGGCGTCGGTTAAGTGTCCCTCGTCCATGATTTGAAGCAAGATATTGAACGTATCCGGATGAGCCTTTTCGATTTCATCAAACAGAAGCACAGAATACGGTTTGCGTCGCACAAGTTCGGTCAACTGTCCGCCTTCGTCATAACCGACATAGCCGGGAGGGGAGCCGATCATTTTAGAGACCGCATGTTTTTCCATGTACTCGGACATGTCGAGCCTGATCAGGGCTGATTCATCATTAAACATAAACTCGGCCAAAGCGCGCGCCAGTTCGGTTTTACCCACGCCGGTTGGTCCCAAAAAGATGAAAGAGCCGATAGGGTGATTTTCCTCCGCAATACCGGCGCGAGAGCGTCGCAGGGCATTACTGACCGCGACAATGGCTTCCTTTTGACCGACAACACGCTTTTGAAGCTCTTCCTCCATACGTGTGAGTTTTTGCAGTTCAGATTCCAACATTTTGGAAACAGGGATATGAGTCCAACGGGAAACCACATGGGCGATATCTTCTTCGGAAATGACCTCCTTCAAAATACCGCGTTCCTTTTGCAAACGGGCCAATGCTTTTGTCACTTCGTTGAGTTTGCGTTCCGCCTCTGGAATCTGGGCGTAACGAATTTTTGCGACCAGCTCCAAATCTCCTTTGCGCTCTTGCATTTCCGCTTCGGCGCGCAATTTTTCCACGTCGGATTTGATGGCGCGAATTTCGGTAATTTTTTCTTTTTCATTTTTCCATTTGCCTTCCAGGGCATCGGTTTTCTCTCGGAGGTTGGCGATCTGCTCTTCAATTTCTTTACAGCGTTCTTTGGAATGTTTATCTTCTTCGTTTTCGAGCGCTTTGCGTTCAATCTCAAGTCGCATGAGATCACGCTTCATGAGATCGAGTTCTTCGGGCATGGAATCGATTTGCATACGCAAAGCCGAGCTGGCCTCATCAATCAAATCCACGGCCTTGTCCGGAAGAAAACGGTCGGTGATATAGCGATGGGAAAGTTCGGAAGCGGCGACTAAAGCGGGATCGCTGATGCGGACCCCGTGATGCACCTCATATTTTTCTTTGATGCCGCGCAAGATCGCGATCGTATCTTCGACCGAAGGTTCCTCAACCAATACAGGTTGGAAACGACGCTCCAGCGCTTGATCTTTCTCAATGTGTTTTTGATATTCTTTGATGGTTGTCGCTCCAATGGCATGCAATTTTCCACGAGCCAAGGAAGGTTTGAGCATATTGGAAGCATCAAGCGGGCTTCCTTCGGATGTTCCCGCACCCACAAGGGTATGAAGCTCATCGATAAAGAGAATCATTTTTCCGGAAGATTGCTCGATTTCTTTGATGACGGCTTTGAGGCGATCTTCAAACTCGCCGCGATATTTTGTTCCCGCCACCATGGATCCCAAATCCAAGGAAACGATTTCTTTTTCTTTGAGCATTTCCGGAACATCGTTTGCGACAATGCGCTGAGCCAGTCCTTCCACAATCGCGGTTTTTCCCACACCGGCTTCGCCGATCAAGACAGGATTATTTTTAGTGCGACGGGAAAGGACTTGCATGACGCGACGAATTTCCGCGTCACGGCCGACAATGGGATCCAGTTCGCCTTTGCGCGCCATCTCGGTCAAATTCAAACTGTATTTTTCAAGCGCTTGATAGCGAGACTCCGGCTCGGGAGAATCCACTTTTTGATTGCCGCGAATATCTTTGAGCGCCTGCATGACGGTTTCTTCGGTAATGTTATGACGCGTCAAAAGATTGTTGATGGGTTTGTTGATGAGAAGACCAAGGAGAAGATGCTCCGTGGAAATAAATTCATCTCCAAACTCTTTTGCTTTTTTTGCCGCTTGTTCAAAAACGCTTACTACCTGAGGGGAGAGGAAGACTTGACCAAGACCCCCTTGCGTCTGGATTTTGGATTTTGGAAGACCGTCAAGAATGTTATCAATGTTGGCACGCAGATCAGAGAGTTGTGGAGCGATTTTATTGACAACCGCGTTTACCACTCCATCGTCCTGTTCAACAAGAACGGCAAGCAGATGAATAGGATCAACACCTTGTTGCCCGTTTTCCACACCCAGATTATGAGCGTTTTGAATCGCTTCCTGCGCCTTGTGGGTAAAATTGTTTGGAATCATAAGAAAAAGAAGGTATTTAGCACTCTCAAGTATAGAGTGCCAAGTCACGATTGTCAAAAATTTGGTACACTAATGCGTGGATAAAGAATAACCATTGTTGTGGAACCGTATGTCAACGAAACAAACCGATCAGCAATTTAGAGACTTATGGAAAGAGGCAAAAGCTAATCCGGATATTATCGGCTTCTTTCTTGGCGGTTCGCGCGGGAAGGGTTTTCAAAATAGTCATTCGGATTATGACCTTCGCATGATCGTCAAAGATGAGAGTGCAAAAACATATCAGAGGAAATACGAAAAAATAACGTTTAAAGAAATTGACTTGGTTGTTCTGTCACTTTCTGAATTTCGTACCTATGCCCTATGGGGTAGTCCTGAATCTTGGGACAGGTATGATTTTACCCATGTCAAAGCGCTTGTTGCTAAAAGGAGTGAAATTCAAAAGATCATTGATGAAAAAGGTTCCATTCCAAAGGAGAGACAACACGACTTCATTGTCTACAGTCTCGATGCCTATATCAATGGAGTTTTTCGTTCAGTGAAATGTTTTCGCAATCAAAATGAAACGGGTGCTCGCCTCGAAGCTTCAACATCTCTTCCGTATTTACTGGATTTGGTTTTTGTCCTACACCGTCGACCAAAACCTTTTTACGGGTATTTGGAGAGAGAGCTAAAAAAATATCCGCTTAAAAAATTACCATGGAGCGGGAAAAGTTTTTCTAAAATGTTACTCACCATTTTAAGTACTGCCGATCTAAAAACACAGCAAAAAATGCTAAAAGCGATTGAAAAACTTTTTCGCAAAGAAGGTTTTGGCCATGTGTTTGATGGTTGGGAGGGAAAAGATACGTGGACGATGAATTATCATCAAAAATTTGGCACACTAATGCGTGGATAGGTGGCCGAGGACGACGGATGCGTCGCATAATCAATAGTTATATGACATATGCTTTTCTTTTTTACGGCTATAACCCAACACTTTTCCATAATGAATAAATTTTAAATTTATGAAAACAATTTACGTTTTTGTGTCCGAAATGGACAATTCAACGATAATCTGCAATTCTGACAATCGGAATAAATTCGAACAAAGCAAAAATAAAATAATCAAAGTTTCCCCGCAATTACAAATAAAACCATGGTCATTGCTTGGTCAATTCGAATTTCAAAGAGAACAAACTGCCCAGGATTTTGAACATTTTCTCAAAACAAAAGACGGGTTTGAGTTCATCGATAAACACGTTTTCTTCAATCCACTTTCTGAGTTTAAAAAATTATTGGCCGTCCTGCCAAAATCATGCGAGTTATATGTCATGGGCGGATTTGCCTTAGACGGCCATTTAGGTAAATTAACTCGCAAACATAATGACATTGATTTGATTTGCTGGCGAAAAGATGTGAATCTTTTAAAAAAAGCTTTAAAGCGGATTGGCTATAAGGTCAGAGAAAAATACGATAAGGATAATCCCAAACTGCCCATATTATTAGAAACAGACGAAGAAAATCCCGCCATGGAGGTCAAAATCATCGATGAACAGCCGAATAACAATTTTAAATTTAATTTTAACACTCCTGGCCAGCAAATTTTTCCCAAAAAAATGCTCGGTCCGGTTCAGGTTTCACTCGAGGGAATTAAAATACCAGTCATTAGATTAGAACTGATTGCAGAATTGACCAAAACGGGTACACAAACTTTGAAGCGGATAAAAAAAGAAAATCCAAAATTATATAAAGTGCTTGGAGCAAAAATTATCAATAACAAGAAAGACCTTGAACTCGTTGATAAATTGATGAGTAAATAGATTTAAAATTTATTCATTATAGAAAAGTGTCCCGACTGCGGTCGAAAAAAGAAAAGCATACGTCATATAACACGGCATATACGGCTACGCTATGCTTCGCCCATATTGCTATCGCAACATCGTATATGCCGAAACGTTAAGTGAAAAAAATTTATGTACCAGATTAAGACAGACAAAATATTTGAGCCGTACATAAAAACCTTTAATGCAGGCATACTTTCTTTATGGGCAGTAGGTCAGCCATTCTTTTTAGAATGGGTTCAACAATATGAAGAAATGCCGATGGGAGCAAAAAGCGGTCAAGCATCATCAATCCGTGTAAAACCACTTGTTGCAGAAATCAAAAAAAATAATCTTCCAGATGATAAAAAGGGGCCATTTTTTACTGAATTAATTCAGAACTTCTGCATCCTTTTCTGTACGGCCGCCTTTGACAGACTCAAAGAAGATGATCGCTACAAAAAAATCAAAGACAAACCCGTAGTCGAATTCTTCCGACATATCAGAAATGGCTGTGCTCATGGAAATAAATTTTTCTTTAAAACTTACAAAGATAAAAAAACTGACAAAGAAATAAAAGAACCAACAAAAATAGCCAAATTTAGAAACTTAGAAGTTACCAGAAAACTGATGGAGGATAATCAAAATGTTTTTTTTGATTTCTTCTCTGCAGGAGATATTCCATACCTAATAGAAGACATTTCAAAAGAATTGACTGACCTTACATAAATTTTAATTCTTTTACTTCCTGGAGTCAATAATCTAGTGCAACGAGGTGATACAGTTACCTCGTATGCAACCATGTTCATATCAACGTCTGTCCAGTAGTGAACGAGAGGAGATCAGTCTTGGACTTGCTTCCGGTAAAACTTTTTGTGAGATAGCTACATATCTCCAAAGAAGTCCTAGCACTATTTCCCGTGAAGTAGGAAGAAATGGCGGAGTAAACGGATATCGGGCCTTTCGAGCGAGACATAGAGCACAAGCTTCCGCTTCCGTCCGCAAGAAAGGTCATCGACGTCTGTTTGAAGAAGAACATCTGCTCACCTTTGTCCTTTCGGGTCTTCGTTGTCGCTGGTCTCCTCGGGAAATCGTCAAACGTCTAGAGATGACGTATCCTCAAGATAAGGTTATGTATATTTCTCACGAAGCCATCTACCAGTATGTCTACGTCCTACCCAGAGGAAGTCTCAAGAAAGAACTTCTTTCTTGCCTGCGTCAGGAGAGGAAACACCGAAGGAAGAAAGGTGGAAGGAAGGGAAAA
>Ga0265296_1004813_pt1 | contig 11521 bp, 10 predicted proteins | sample MunlanPumphouse1_FD_189073 | JGI IMG/M metagenome (GOLD analysis project Ga0265296, IMG submission 189073) | Groundwater microbial communities from a municipal landfill in Southern Ontario, Canada - Pumphouse #1 | ecosystem: Environmental > Aquatic > Deep subsurface > Groundwater | place...
ATCCGGGCGAGTTTATGTTGATTAATTCCGGTCAGCATGTACGGCTTCCTCCAAATATTGCTGGCGAGATTGCAGAATATTCTGGAGATGCGGGTGATATGAAATCACATTATGCTGGTTTGATTAATGCATCCCATGGATACGATCCTGAGAAGAAAAATACGCCTTCAAGGATTGTGTTTGAAATTAGAGCAAGGGATGTGCCAATTGTGATTAGGCATGGTCAGCCGTTGGCAAAGTTTATGCTCTATGAAATGATTGGACCGGCAAAAGGAAGGTATATGGAAAAGAGAAGTACAAACTTCGATAGTTTACCTTCAATTTTACCAGTCATGTTTAAGAAATATGATCAAGCAGAAAAAGGAGAAACAAAATGAAAATTTCAGCAATAAAAATATTAGAATTAAATGAAAAGTTCGATTTAATTAATGATCTTGCAGAGAGAGAACTCAATAATCCTGAAGGAACAGGTATTGATCTCAGAGTGGGTTCAGTACATAGAATTGTGGGTAATAGCTTTCTTGCGGCAGATGGAAGTAGTAGGGAGAGATATTCTCCAAAGATTGAGGAGATTGGTGATGTAAAGAAAGAAGGAAATAAATTAATTACAATTAAACCTGGTGAATATCTTTTAGTAACGACAATGGAAAGTGTGAATTCTCCTGCTGAAAAAGTAAAGTTTGATGCTAATCATCCGGAAGGTTTTCTTATTCCGAAAGTATGGCCGCGTAGTTCTTTGCAAAGAGGAGCGGTAAGTTTTCATGCAACAAAGATTGATCCTGGTTGGAAAGGTGTGTTAACATTTGGAATTAAAAATCAAGGGACGCATGACTTTAATTTTGAATTAGGTGCAAGAATGTTTAATGTTGAGTATGAACCAGTCATTGGTGATATTAAAAGAGCATATTCTGGTCAGCATCAAGGTGGAAGAATTACAAGCGGGGGACAAAAAGAGGTTCAGAATTAAAGTGAGAGGTGAATTGGTTCCACAAGAAAAAGATAATTATTGTGTATGCTCAGTTGTACAAGCAATTTTAAAAGGTTATGATGTTGATCGTTCTCAAAGAGAAATTGCAGATAAATTAACACCTGGAAAAGAAGGATTTCTTGTTCAGGATGGGGAAATAGAAAAATTTTTGGAAGCAAACGGGGTGGAATGGAATTTTTATTGGTATAATGAAACTCCCTTTAATGAACCTTACAGTGTTTTAGAAGAAATGAGCCAGTACAGAGGCATGATTGGAATAGGGAACCATACTTATTTGTTTAGAGATTTTAAAGGAAACGAAGTAAATGTGATCGACCCTAAAGATGGAAGTGAAGTAAAAAAGGATTATTACGACTTGTTAAGGGAAATGAAAACTTCAGAAGGTTTTTTTGGTATAATTAAAAAAGCAGCTTAAACTAGATATTAAGTTACAATTATCTTTATAAGAGAGTAAATTTTTAGAGTGTAAAAATGGTGCAACAGTATTTAGAGCATTCAAAAAGAATCCTTACGGATAAACGTTCTAATTTTAAAGGTGGAAGTAAAGGGATGGCATTAATCTCCTTGTTTGGGCATCAAAATGAATATGATCTAAGGGACGGTCTTCCATTGCTTACTACAAAGAAGTTGCCATTCAAAGGAATTGTTCATGAACTCCTTTGGTTTATAAAAGGCGAAACAAATCTAAGATATCTTGCGGAAAATAATGTTCACATATGGGATGGAAATGCTTTTGATCACAATATTGAAGGAATGGTAAAAGCAGGAATTTTTCCGAGTGTCGATGTTGATCGATATAAAACGGATAAATCGTCAAGCGAATGGAAAGGCGTGCAAGATGAGTATGTTCAAAAAGTAAAAGAAGATACAGAGTTCGCAGCACGATGGGGAGATCTTGGGCCAGTGTATGGCAGTCAGTGGAGAAAATGGAGATTTACAGATGAGCACGGAAATGAAACCCAGATTGATCAGTTAGAAAGAATGCTTGAAGGTCTTGCAAAAAATCCAGGTGGTAAAGGTAATATTGTTACAGCATGGAATCCGGGAGAAGTACCACATATGGCGTTGCGCCCTTGTCATGTGATGTACCAAGTTACGTCCAGTGAAGGAAATTTAGAAATGCAAATGTATCAAAGAAGTTGTGACCAGTTTCTAGGTGTTCCGTTTAATATCGCTAGTTATGCTATGCTTGCTCAGATTATTGCACAGCAAGCAGGATTAGTTCCCAAGACATTAATCCACGCATTTGGAGATTCTCACTTCTATGCAGGAGATGGAGAACGAGCTGTGTGGCATGGAAAAAATTTAAGCCAATTAAGAAATTTATTAGGTAAAGCAAGTTCGCCGTCAGATTATTTAGGAATTGTAGACTGGATAAATACGACTGCCCCAAAAGAAAGAGAAGAGATGGTAGGTCAAGATCATGTAACAGCAATTATCGAACAGTTAGCAAGAGAACCTAGAGAGTTACCTCGATTACAAATCGCAGATAAACATTATAGTAAACTAACAATTGATGATTTCACATTAACAGGTTATAATCCGCATAACACAATAAAAAGAAAAATGGCAGTATAAGCTGAGTTTAATACTTATAGCTGCAGTTTCTGAAAATAATGTAATTGGAAATCAGGGAAAAATTCCTTGGCGTATTAAAGAGGATGTAGCAAGATTCAAAGAGCTTACAGTATATCCTCCTGTAATCATGGGAAGATTAACGTATGAATCAATTCCTCCCAAGTTCAGGCCACTTTCTGAGAGAAAGAATATTGTAATTTCTTTAACGATGCAAGCAAGTGAAGGCATGTATGTTGCAAGAACGATAGAAGAGGCGATTGCATTAAGTGAAGGAAGAGATACATATGTAGCTGGAGGCCAGAGAGTATATCAAGATTTTTTGCCCCATGCAGACAGAATTGAGCTTACGCAAATATATCGATCCTTTGAAGGGGATGCTTTTTTTCCTCAAATAGAGATGGAAAGATGGAAGCCAACAGCAGTGAGTGAGGTAGCGAGAACTCAGGACGGTCTTGAATATCAATTTTTTTCTTATGAACGAACGGAAAATAATCCTTAATAAACCAGTATCACTTCCTAGTACAAATTCATCATCACTAACCTCTAATTTCACGTTTACAAAATACATGTTGTCATGCTACTTCTAAAAATGATAAATGTTTATAAATGTCAATAAGTGGTACAAGATCCTACGCTTTTTTTAAAAGAAAGGTGGAGAAAACGGGGTTAAAAATTGAGTACTAAAAAAGAGACAAGTAGTGAAATGTTATCTAATTCTATTCTTAAAAAACAACGAAAGGGAGTGAACAAAAGATGATGGAGAAAAAGAGGGCGCCGATTCAGTTAACAGAAAATCAAGAGAAAGTAATTAAAGATAAATATCTTAAGGACGCTCCGAGTATTGAAGCTTGGGTTGATCTTGTTGCGAGTAATGTTGCGTTAGCTGAAGTCTTACATCATCGTCTCGCTCCGATTCACGAAATTTATAATGGAGTTAATTATAAGATTATTGAAAAAGAAGTATTTGATAAGAAATCTACAAAGATGTTTTTAGTGCATGCAAGTTTAAAGACTTCAATGGAGCGTCGTGCTAATTTTAATAAGTTCTTAAATAATTTACAATTAATTGTAAGAGCTAATCCTGCAATTGCTGCTGATTATGAAAAGACAAGAGATGAATTTTATAATCTCATGGCGAATTTTGAGTTCTTACCAAACTCTCCTACATTAATGAATGCGGGTAGACCCTTACAACAATTATCTGCGTGTTACGTTCTCCCGATTGAAGATTCGATTGAAGGATGGATGAAGACTGTTTCTGATACTGCAATCATTCATCAGTCTGGCGGAGGAACAGGGTTTTCTGCCTCGAGAATTAGACCGAATGGCGATACTGTACGTAGCACTTCCGGTGTTGCATCTGGTCCATTGTCTCCGTTAAAGATTATTGATGCGACAACAGAGCGCGTTAAGCAAGGCGGACAAAGAAGGGGTGCGAATATGGGTATCTTGTCTGTCTATCATCCTGATATTATGGATTTTATTCATTGTAAAAAGGAAAAGGGGTTTTTAGAAAATTTCAATATCTCTGTTGCGATTGACGAACCGTTTATGCAGAAAGTGAAAAAGAATGAAGAGTTTGAACTTGTTAATCCGAGAAATGGAGAGGTTGTAAAAAAGTTAAATGCGAAAGACGTGTTTGATGAGATGGTACATTCTGCGTGGCAGACTGGTGATCCTGGTTTTGTGGTGATCGATAGGATTAATAATTCTGATTCGAATCCTACGCCTCATGTGGGGTTGATTGAGTCGACGAATCCTTGTGTAACAGGCGATACGTTCGTTTCTACAGAAAAAGGGTTAGTAAGAATGAGGGAACTAGTTGAAGGATATGGGAGTGGAGGAATTAAGATAACAACAGATAACCGGGTTTCAGTTCAGTATAAGAATAGTGATGGAACCATTCAACTACAACAGCAAAACCAACAAGGTGTTTCATTTGATGGAATTACAAGAGCTTTTTCAACAGGAATAAAGGATGTCTATCAAATAACAACTCATGCTGGTTACGAGTTGACTGCAACAGCAGATCATAAAGTTTTAGCTCGAGAAAAAGAAAAAGTTGATTGGGTGAGCGTTGAAAATCTTGATCCTGAAAGGCATATGATTTTAATTCAAGGTGGAGAAGGAAAGTTTAGCACTGAATATAATCTACCTTTTGAAGTTAAAAATGGAAAGAATGAGGGGAAATACAAATTAAATCTTCCTACGACATGGTCAAAAGAATTAGGACAAATATTAGGATGGTTAATCGGAGACGGATGGCTAAAAGAAGGAGATAAGAATTGCAGAGTGGGTTTCACATTTGGTAAAGATGATGGGTCTGTATTAAATTATTTAAAACCGATTCTGAATCAGATGTATGGGAAAGAGATTAAAGAAGTAAAAAGAAAGAGAAATACGATACACCTTTCTTATCATTCAAAATGGTTTGGAGAATTTTTTAAAAATTTGGGAGTGCTTGCAAAGGGAGCTGAAGAAAAGGTTGTTCCAAAGCAGATCTTTACTGCGCCAAAAGAAGCTGTAACCGGATTCTTGCAGGGGTTGTTTAGTTCTGATGGAACAATCGGTATTAATGAAGAGCATGGAATGTATTATATTCGATTGACATCAAAGTCGGAGAAATTGTTAAAAGAGACGCAGCTATTACTATTAAATCTGGGAATAAAATCAAAGATTTATGACAGAAGCAGAAAGCCAAGAGAGAAGTTATTTACATATATTGCAAAAAATGGAGAGGTAAGACATTACAAATCAGATGGTGTCTGTTATGAATTGCAAGTAAATAAAAGTAATACACACCTATTTTTGCAGGAAGTTGGATTTATTGGCGTGAAGCATGAAGTAAAAGTGGAATTGCTTAAAGGGAGAGATTATCAGGAAGATTCTTTTGAAGAAATGATTGCAGCAATCGTTCCAAAAGGAAAAGAAGAAGTCTTTGATTTAACAGAGCCAAGAACATTAAGCTTTATTACGAATGGATTGTTATCACTGGATTGTGGGGAACAACCGTTACTACCATACGAGCCGTGCAACTTGGGATCGATTAATCTAAGTAAGTTTGTAGATGTAAAAGCAGATGATTTTAATTGGAATGAACTAAAGCGTTGTGTACATTCTTGCGTACACTTTTTAGACAGTGTGATTGATGTGAATAATTATCCTCTTCCAGAGATTGAAGAGATGGCAAAGGGAAATAGAAGGATTGGATTAGGAGTAATGGGCTGGGCCGAGTCCTTATCGACGTTAAGAATTCCGTACAACGCAGACAAAGCTGTTGCTAAAGGTGAGCAGGTGATGAAGTTTATTGATGATGAAGCGTTGGTTGCTTCTGAGCATTTAGCACAAGAGAGAGGCGTGTTCCCGAATTGGAAGAATAGTATTTTTGATGGCAAAGGACAATTCTTTAGAGGTCAGGCAGCAAAGCCTAGACATTGTGCGAGAACGACAATTGCTCCGACAGGTACGATTGCGATTACTGCAGGACTTCAAGGGTCAGGTATTGAACCATTCTTTGCGATTGTATATGTAAGGTACAATGCGAAAGGGATTGATATGTTGAAGAAGGGAGAGAAGCCTCTTGAGAAGGATACGTTTTATGAGATTAATCCTATTTTCAAGAAGGTTGCTTTAGCGAATAACTTCTTTGGGTTGAAAGAGCAGGAGCTGTGGGATAAGATTGAACAGAATCATAAGTCTGTATTAGGAATTAAAGAGATCCCTACAGAAATACAACAAATATTTTTAACATCCCATGATCTTGGACCGAAGGATCATTGTATGATGCAAGTTGCATTCCAAAGGTACACCAATAATGCGGTAAGTAAGACGGTAAATTTGAAACATGATGCGACTGAGAAAGATGTGTGCGATGTGTATATGTTAGCATACGAACAAGGTTGTAAAGGGGTTACGATTTATAGGGATGGAAGTAAGTCAGAGCAGGTGTTGAATCTTTCTGAAAGGAAAACTGAAAAAGCTGAAACAAAAGCAGAAGTGCAGTCAGTAAAGATGAGAAAGAGAAACTCTATCGAAAGTTCGGATTATTACGAGATCTTAACAGGGAATGGACCGCTGCATGTGCATATTAATTATGATGAGATTGGTCCGACAAAGATTTTTGTGAATTTATCTCCATCCGGTACTGAAACGTCAGGGTTAGCGTGTGCGTTAGGAATTATGATTTCTAAGTACTTGCAGACTGGTGGCGATCCGATTGGGTTATTAAAACACTTAAATTCAATCAAAGGAGATAAGCCGTTTGGGTTTGGTGCGAAGAGAGTAGATTCCATTCCGCATGGGATTTCGAAAGCATTAAGGGACCACTTAATTAAAACGGGAAAGCTTCCAAGTTTGGATGGACAAATGAAATTAAGCACAATAAGCTCTGCGACAATGCCAGTAGAACAATTAGAAAATCAGCCAGTATCTAGTGGTTCGTTTATTAGTGTTGCGCCAGAGAATCCGAAGAAGGCTGCATTTTTAGCTGCGATTGAAGGAACGTATTTGACGAGCTCTCTCTATTGTCCAAAGTGTTTCAGTGCGAATGTGGAGATCGTGTCTGGCTGTTCTAAGCCTACGTGCTTTGACTGCGGTTTTAGCGAGTGCGGATAAATTTCTTTTTCTCTTTTTAATTAATTTTTAAATGCTTCTGCGACAATCAATGGAAATAAAATTGTTGCGTCTCCAAAGACTTTTACATAAGATGATTCTTGACTGATTTTTCCCCAACTAATTGCTTCTTCTGGTTTAGCTCCTGCGTCCGACCCATCAAATTCTTGAGAGGTGTTAATGTAAACTGCGTAGTCGCATCCATTTCTGAGCATATTTGTATTAAGAATATGATGTTTAACTAATCCTGCTCCTAAAATAATTAATCCTGTTTTTTTTGCATCTAGTGTAATGTCATTTAATTTTCTCATATCTTGAACTAAGTCTATTTTAAATTCCGGATGTTTATAATTAAAAAAGTAAATCATATCTCCAATGCTTCCGTCGGTTAATGCTGGGCAAAAGACAGGTATATTATTTTGATTAGTCCAGTAGTAAATGCTTTCTTTATTATTAATCTCTATCCCCAAAACATTTACAAATTCGGAAGGTGTGATTATTTTTCCGGTTTCTGTTTGTATGTCATTTATTTGTTCTAAAAGTGGAATCATAAATTTTTCAAATTCAACATAGCGAGAGTTTGGAACAAAGATGTTTCCAGTCCGGTTAATACCTTTTTCCCGTAAGTCGTGTCCGTCTGCGTCAAAGCTTCCTAAGACAAAGGGTTTAATGCACTTGATAATATCTTCTTCTACGCCGCCTGCAGTTGTGACAATAACATCAACTAATTTGTGTTCAGCTAAGTATCTAAAGATATCTCGTAATCCCGAAGTTACCATGCTTGAAGTATATCCTAGGTAAATAGTACAGTTTTCTTCTCTCATTTTTTTAATTAATTCGATTGCCTTAGCTAAGTTGCTTGCTTGAAATCCGGTGGTAGAATAGCTTTTAATTAAATCAGAGTAATTTAGTGTATTATTGAAGTCGTATCCTTTGATAGAAAGTCCTTCTGGTTCTTCTGACTCTCTTAAGATATTTTCCTTTCCTCGTTCAATATTTGTCATACTAGGCTTCAAGAGGAAAAGGTTAAAAAGCTACCGAGAAGGAGTAAAAAGCGCATGGAGAAAGAATATCTTATCTTTATTGATCCTGGAAAAGAAGTTTCGCAAAAGATAGAAGAAATGAGTTTAAAGATTGGTAAATTGCACCCAAACACGTATTCTTCCCGCATTCAAGGAGAATGGATAAGTCACATTGCATTGTATTTATTCCAGGTGCCTAGGTTAGATAAAGCACTGATCAAAGAGGTAGAAGAATATTTTAAGAAAGTGAGAAGATTTAAAGTAAAATTAGGGAAGTTTAAAGTTAAAGGCTCGTATGTATTTGTAGAAGTAAAATCTGAGAAGGTAAAGCAGATTAATAAGAAGTTAGTGGAGATAATAAAGCCATTTAGGAGAGATTTTTTAGGAAAATATAAAGAAAGATGGGACGGATTAAGTGGGAAAGAAAAAATGTTGATAGAAGAGACTGGTTCTCGTTATGGATATGATGCTCATGTAACTGTTGCTTGTGTAAAAGAAGTGGAGAGCGTATTAAATTTGATTAAAAATGAATCGTTAGAGGAGAAAGAAATAGACGTGAAAAGAATCTATCTTTTAGAGTTTGAAAATGGAGTAAATAAGTTGCTCAAAGAGTTCGAATTAAAAAAGAATTAATTATAAGTAAAGACGGTTTTCTTATTCTCATTTAATTTATATCTAGAAAAGAATTCTTTTTTAAAAGAACTAAATCTATTTTCTTGAATTGCTAGCCTAGCTTCTTTCATAAGTTGTTGTAAGAAATGCAAGTTGTGAATATTTCCATATCTATCTCTAATAGGTTCGAATGTTCTGTATAAATGATGTAAGAAGGCTCTGCTATATTTTCTGCAAACTAAGCAAGTACAGTTCTCATCCAAGGGTCGTTCGTCATCTTTAAAGGCTACTTTTCCAATGTCAATTTTCCCGTTCGAAGTAAAGATGCCTCCGTGTCGAGAGTTCATGGTTGGAAAGCGTGAATCAAAACAGTCTATTCCTAACTCAATCGCATCAATGAGATCTTCCGGGCTTCCTACACCCATCAGGTAGCGGGGCTTATCTGTTGAAATTTCTGAGAGGCTTGCTTTGACTGATTGTGCCATTAAAGTTCTTCCTTCTCCGATTCCTAGTCCTCCTAAAGCGACTCCATCAAAATCTAAATTATTAATAAATGCAGCGCTTTTTGCGCGCAAGTCAGGAATATTTCCTCCTTGGCAAATACCAAAAAGTAATTGTTTGTCATCCTTATGACTTTTAACACAGCGTTCTGCCCAGAGATGTGTTAATCGTGTACATTCAGCGATATACGCTTCATCTTTTCCATAATGGGGAACAAAGTCTAAGGCCATGGCTACATCTGATTTGATTGTTTCTTCAATGTTCATGACATCTTCTGGTGTGAGGAATTGTTTTTGTCCAGTATAGGGATTTTTGAACGTGACTCCTTTTTCAGTTGCTCCGTGTAAAAAGGTTTTGCTTAAAATTTGAAATCCTCCAGAGTCAGTAAAGATCGTTTTATCCCAGTTCATAAAATTGTGAATGCCTTTAAATTTGCTTAAGATTTCTAAGCCAGGTTTTAGATAAAGAATAAACGCATTAGCAATAATTGCTTGATTTCCAATTTGATGTAATTCATCTGGACTGATTTGTTTGACTGTTCCTTTTGTGGCAATAGGCATAAAGAAGGGTGTTTCTACTTTTCCGTGTTGAGTGGTTAAAATTCCTGCTCTTGCGTTGCTATCACTATATTCTAATTGAAACATGAAAGAGGAAAAAGGGAGAAGTTTATAAAATCATCTTTAAGCATCAGTTTTTACATGTAATACTAATCCTGTTTCTTGTACAATGCGTTGAGCAAGGCGTTCTCCTTCAGGGGAATGTTTCCAATAGAAAAGAACAGGCTTAATTGGAGAGGCAGCGGTAATTGCGGTGAGAGTTTTTACAAAAGCAGTAGTAGCAAACCCATTCCCTCTATACGCGGGAAGCAAGACCGTATCAGAAAGATAAATTGCTTCTGGAGGTTGAGTCAAGTCGAGATATTTTAGTTGTTCAAAGAGAGTTGCTTCTGTTATGTTATGCGTAATAAAATCTTTCATTAAAGAAAGAGTGGAAGGAAGCATAAAGGTATATCCTATCATTATTCCATCAAGACGGATGATATTGAGATATTCTTTAATATGATCATAAATCCATTGACTGTTAAGAGTGCTTGTTGGAATTTGAGTAACATCTTTTTCTGTACTAAAATATGCTTCGCAGAGAGCGCTTGCTTTTTTTACATCTTCTAAAGCGAGAGTATCTCCATCGGAAGAAAAGGTAATGTTCATGGTCTATTAAATTTCAGGAGAGCAGAAATAAGGAAGAGGACAAAGGAAAGGAAAGCAAGGTAAGATAAATATTTACATACCTTTTCTAAATGCTTTAAGAATACTACACTTCCTTGTACATTTTTAGGGAACAAAGCAATTTTCTTTTCATTCAAGTTAATGAGAAAATGGTTATTACTCATAATTAAAAAAGGCCAACCGCCTGGAATGATATCGTATAATTGCTTCGAGCGAGTTGTTTTGAGAGTTAGCATATCCCCTAAATTCATCTTTGTTCTAAAAAGAAGAGGAAAATAGACAACATAATTAATAAAACGTAATAAGATAATGAGAAGAGCAAAAAAGATCATGAGATCTAAGGGCATAAGAACGAAAGAAAAAATTCTCTGACTTGCAACCATAACATACAACAAAAGTACACCTAGAAGAAGTGCAATCACATAAGCCCATATCTGCATTTTCTTCATGGTAATTATTAAAAAATATCCATTAAGAAGATTATAAATGTTCGGTTATTGGATTTTGTAGAATTTCTCCGCATATCTCGTCTTATTATGAAAGCCTGCAACGTATGCTCGTACATAGGCTGGAATTAAGAGTGTGTAAATAAAGACTTTTTGACTTTTGAATTTTTTCATAGCTTGAATTTTTTTAGCAAAGGTAGAGGTGATGTCTACATACAGCACGGGCGCTTGCTCAGGTAAAGCGTTCCATACTTCAAAGGTATAGACCGAGTGTTTTCCATCTAATTCTTTGACTGCTTTTAAAACCATTTCGTTGACTGCTCGGTGGTCTGCATGTGCGTCTAAGTGGGAATGAACAAAGATTTTACTGGGTTTGTAACGGATAATGATTTTTTTTAGGATTTCTTTCATTTTGACGTCATGAACATGTGTTTGTAAGGAGCCATCTTTTAATCCTGCAAAGATCGTATCCTTGCATCCCATGAATTTTCCAATATCTTTTGCTTCTTTTTTTCGATCTTGAACTAAAACTGTTTG
>Ga0265296_1004814_pt1 | contig 11520 bp, 7 predicted proteins | sample MunlanPumphouse1_FD_189073 | JGI IMG/M metagenome (GOLD analysis project Ga0265296, IMG submission 189073) | Groundwater microbial communities from a municipal landfill in Southern Ontario, Canada - Pumphouse #1 | ecosystem: Environmental > Aquatic > Deep subsurface > Groundwater | place: Canada...
CGCGCCGCGCGGGTCGGCCGGCCTGCGCGCCTGGCTGCTGCTCGGGGTCGCCGCCGCCGCCGTCATCGCCGCTGCCCTCTACCTGCTGCTTTCGGGGCGCGACGTGCTGGGCAACTCGCTGGCGGCACTCGACCTGGCCAAGCTCTCGGGCAGGGTCCCCGGCTGGGCGCTGGTGGCCGCGCCGGCACTCGCCGCCGCGGTCCTCGTCGCCGTCGCGGTCTACGTGGCTCTCGGCCGCCACCTGGCCCTCAAGCTGCTCGCCGTGGGCGTGGTCGTGGTCGCCCTGGCGGCCCCTGGCCTCGCCTTGGGGTGGGCCAACAGCACCGTGGCGACGGTGAGCCACCGCAGCGCCGAGGTGGAGGCGGTGGTCGCGAAGACGCAGGAGCAGCTCCGGCCGCGGCTCCCGGGCGAGCCGATGAACATCCTGCTCATCGGCTCCGACCGCACCGACCTGCCGGGCGACCCCGGGCGCTCGGACACGCAGATGCTGGTCCGCCTCGACCCGGCGACGAGGAGCATCTCGATGCTCTCCGTGCCGCGCGACCTCCGCGTGATGATCCCCGACCGCGGCTACGACAAGATGAACACCGCCTACTCCTACGGCGGCCCGGCGCTCACCGTGCGCACGTTCATGGAGCTCACCGGGCTCGAGATCAACCACTTCGTCGAGATCGACTTCGCCGGCTTCTGGCACACGGTGAACGTCCTCGGGGGCGTCTACATCCCCGTCGACCACCGCTACTACAACCCGGAGAGCAGCGACTACAAGTCGATCGACATCAAGCCGGGCTATCAGCTCCTCGACGGCCACGACAGCCTCGATCTGGTGCGCTTCCGCCACGATCAACGCGGCGATTTCACGCGCATGGAGCGGCAGCAGCTCTTCCTCAAAGAGCTGCAGCGCCAATCGGGGCGCTGGAGCAAGGACTGGGCCAAGGTCCTGCGCCTGATCAAGGCGATCACCGCCGAGACGACGTCCGACATCGACTCGTTGAAGCGCCTCAAGCCGCTCGTCGAGCTCATCTTCCAGGTGGATACCTCCAAGGTCTCCAGCGTGCACCTGGAGGGCTCGACGCCGATGATCGCCGGGGTCTCCTACGTCGAGGCGACGCAGGCCGAGATCGACGCGGCGGTGGAGGAGTTCACGCACCCGACGCGAGCTCCGGTCAAGTCGGCGGGCGTCAGGATCACCAAGAAGATGTACGGTGTCCGGGTCTACAACGGCAGCGGCATCGCGGGGAAGTCGGCCACGGCGGCCGACCAGCTCGCGGCGCTCGGCTACGCCGTGACGGTAGGCCCCGACGCGCCCGAGTTCCCGGGCACGGTGACGCTGGTGTACGCGCCCCCCGGCCTGGCCACCCAGGCGGAGGAGCTGGCGGCCATGTTCACACCGTCCGACGTGGTCCTCGTCGACCGTGCCCCGGGGGGGAGCGGGGGCATCTCGGTGTTTGTCACCTCGTCCTTCGGCGGCACGCTCATCCTCCCGGAGAAGACGGTCGAGCCGCAGCAGACGCTGGAGCAGGACGTGCGCTACGACGCAGCCGCCTGGGCGGAGTCCGCCACCAAGACGCCGTTGCCGCTGGAGATGCCCACGGCCTGGTCGCCGGGGTTCTCCTACGACGAGTTCCGCACCTATCGCATCAAGACGCCGACCGGGACGAGCGCGGCGGCCGTCGCCGTGGCCCGCACCCCGAGCGGCGGCTACTGGAGCATCCAGACCCTGCACTGGGCTCGTCCGCCGGCCATCACCGACCCTGATGCGGCCAAGACGGTCAAGGGCACCAAGTACCTGCTGTTCTATGAAGGCGACAGGCTGCATATGGTCGCCTGGTCGCGCAACGGGACCCTGTACTGGGTGCTCAACACGCTGGACGACGAGATCTCGAGCGACGTGCTGCTGGGCCTTGCCACGTCGTTCGCTCCCGTGGAGTGAAGTCCCTGCGCGCCGTGCTGCAGCGGCTCGACCCGTGGGCAGCCCTGGTGATCGGCGTCCTCATCGCGCTGGCGGTCGTCATCCTCCTCGCCACCCCCGGCCCCTGGCTCCGCGTCGTGGGGCCGGCGCCACCCGTGGGGCTGGTCTCCCCGCCGCCGGCCGACGTGGCGCTGTTCGTGCTCGCCGACGACACCGGCGCCTGCACGGGCGTGGTCTGGGTGCACGTCGACCACACCCGGAAGTCGCTGACCGCGACCGTCGTGGAGTCCGACACGCAGGGCACCGTGCCGGGCGGCGGGCTCACGTCCCTGCGGCGCACGGTCGACGACGCGGGGCCGGAGGCGGCCGCCGGCGCGCTCGGCGCGGCGCTTGGCGTTGAGATGGACGCCTGGGCCGCGCTCGACCGCCAGGCGCTGCGCGCCGCCGTGCCCACGATGTTCCCCGTCGGCGAGGACCGCACCAGCCTCAAGGTGTACCGGCGCGCCACCGCGGCCTGGGCGGTGCGCGCGGACCCGGCACGCCGCTGGCCGGAGCAGTACGCGGCGCTTCGCGAGGCGTTGCCGCGCGTGCAGTACGAGCAGCTCAAGGTCGTGGCGTTCTCCAACTACATCCTCGGCTTCGGGGTGGTGCGCAGCGACCTCGACCTGCAAGGCGCGACGTCGCTGGCCGCGACTCTCGGCGCGCTACAGCCCTCGCAGGTGCGGGTCCGCGCGGCGGCGGCGCTGGTGGAGACGTGCCGCGGGGCTCGGGTGTGGAGCGTCGACGGCGAGGCCCTGGAGCCCGTGCGGGAAGCGCTCAGCCTGGGCCTGGTGCCGCCGGCGCTGGGCCCGACGGTGTCGTACCGCTCGCGGCCGGCGCGAGTGCTCGTCGTCACGCGGGGCGGCGGGCCGGCGGCCGGCGCCTACGTGGGTGAGGTGCGCCGGCGCCTGCGGCGCTCCGCCGGCGCCCCGGTGGCGGTGCGTTCGCTCGCGATCCTGGACGCCGCCGGGTCGGCGGACCGCGTGATGGCCGTCGTGGACGAGTGGGGGCCGCTGGCGGTGCTCCTGGCGCCGCCCCTGAGCTCTGCCGCGCCTCCGGCGGACGAGCTGGCGGCGGCCTTCGAGGAGGTGGCCGTGCGGCTCCAGCAGCGCGGCCAGCCCGCCGTGATCAGCGCGCCTCTGCCGGAGGCTGACGAGAGCAGGGGCGCGGCCCGTCAGGCCGCGCTGACCGCGTCGGGCCTGCCCGTGTCGCCGCTCTCGGGCCTGGTGGCAGTGACTGCCGGGGCCCCCGAGTTCGGTACCGTGGTGCGTGCCCGGGAAGCCGCGCGGGCCAACGTCGAGACGCTCGTCCACGCCTGCTGGCCGGGGGCGCTGGCGCCCGGGCTCGCGTCCACCCGCCTCGGCGTGTCCTTCGCCGCCGCGCGGCGCACAGCCGTGGCTGTGGTCGGGCCGGCGACGGCGGAGCTCGCCGCCGCCCGGCTTCGCCTCTGGGGCTATCAGGCGGCCGCCGCGGACGCGGGGGGTTGGGAGGGGGGGCTGCTGGGGCGGGCGGTCTACTACCACGAGGGCCGGCGCCGCGCCGCCCTGGCCCTGGCCGGCGACCTGGGCCTGCCGCGAAGCGCCGTGGTCGTGGACGAAGAGGCGCCGGCCGAGGTCACGCTGGACCTGCGGCAGTAGAACGGGGCGGCCCCCCGTGAGGAGAGCCGCCCCGTCTCAGTGACTGGTTGTCGTGTGGACTGGGCTAAGCCCGGCGGCGGCGCAGCAGCGCGCCACTCCCGATGAGACCCGCCCCGGCGCCGAGGATCAGGAACACCTCACCGCCGGTGAAGGCGAGCTCGCCGCCCTGCTCCCCCGGAGCCTGCAGGCTGGCGAGGTAATCCTCGAGGACGCCCTTACGATCCGAGTACTGCTCGTAAAGCGGGTTGTCCTCGATGTACGCGAGTGCGGCGTTGATCTCGGCCGCGGACCAGGTACCGTCGATGGTACCGTCGGCGGCGTCCTCGATGATCGCGTCGATGGTGGCCTGCGAGACGGCCGCCATTGCGGCCACCGCGAACACGAGCACGAGCAGGACCGCGAGTGCGATGGCAATCAGAAGCTTGACCTTCATGTCTTCACCCCCCCTCAAGCCTTGGCCGGCTTTGGTGCCGGGACCCGGGGCGTCTCTGTCGCCCCTCTTACCGTAATGCTACCCCTTCACCCCCCTCGACGGCCATACCCGCGTCCGCCCAGGGTGGCGTGGCCACCATCGCCAGATGGTGTGACACTATAATGCCGACGATGCAGGTCGGAGTAAACACCCAGGCAGGCGATCGGCTGGCCGCAGGGAGCTTCCGCGACACGGTTCCCTTCGCTCTCGCCGTGGCCTGCGGCGGCGCGTTCTCGTTCCTGTCCGGTGGGTACATCCTGGCTCGCAGTTCGCCGCTCGCCGTCGGTTTCCTGGCCGCGGCGGCGGTCTGGGTGTGGTTCGCGGGCCGGACCTCGGGCGGTGCCCTGTTTCGAGTGTCGATAGCCTCATTTGGGCTCTTCGTGGCCTGGTCAGGGCTCTCGGTGGCCTGGTCCTACGGCCCCGACCTGAGCTGGGTCGCCTTCAACCTCGCCGCCTTCTACCTCGCCCTGGTGGCCGTGCTCGGGCTCACCCCGGTGCGCGGCCTCCAGCTGCGCGTCGCCGGCCTCGGGGCCCTCGCCGTGTGCGTCGCCACCGGCGTATACGCATTTCTCGGTAAGGCGGCTCCGGACGTCGTCACGCACGCCCACACCTACGCGCGGCTCGATAGCCCGGTGGGCTACTGGAACGTCCTGGCGCTGATGATGGTGCTGGGGCTCGCCGTCGCCCTGGCTCTCGCCGGCGACCGCCAGGCGCGCCCGGTCTGGCGCGTGCTCGCCGCGGCCGGCGCCGTGCCGCTGTGCTTCACCTTCTTCTTCACCTTCTCGCGCGGCGGCTGGCTGGTGCTGGCCGTGGCCCTGCCGATCTACTTCGGACTCACGAACACGAGGCTGGCGAGCCTGTTCAGCCTCGCGGCGATCGCCGTGCCGGTGGCTGCCGTGCTGTGGCGGCTGCGGAGCCTCGAGACGCTGTTCGCCACGAGCACGGATGACGCGCTGCGCGCCGCCCAGGGCCACACGCTCCTGCGCTGGGCGCTGGTCGCGCTGCTCGTCACGGCCGGCGCCCAGGCTCTCCTCACCCTGGGGCAGCGGGCCGTCCCCTGGCCACGCCGGCTGCGCGTGGCCGCCGGTGCGGCCCTGCTGGCCACGCTGGTCGTCGGCGTCGCCGGCGCCTCGTGGTGGTACCTGGCGCCGCGTGGCGGCCTGGGGTGGGTCGGCGACAGGGTCCACGTGCTGCTCACCGACGGCGACCCCGGCTCGGCCGGCGATGCCGCCGCCCGGCTGATCAACCTCAACACCGGCCGGCCGCCCTTGTGGAGGGAGGCGCTGCAGCAGTCCCGCGTCGAGCGCCTGCACGGCACCGGCGCCGGCACCTTCCCGCTCACCCACTACCGTTTCCGCGAGAGTGGCGGGGTGGTCAAGCACGCGCACAGCCAATGGCTCAACGTGCTCAGCGAGCTGGGCGTCGCGGGGTTGGTGCTGTTCGTCGCGGCCCTCGCACTCCTGGCCGCGGCGGCGGTGGGCAACCCCTTCAGCCGGCGGCGCGACCCCATGCGCCCGCTGCTGGTCGCGCTCCAGGCGGGGATGGCGGCCTTCCTCGTCCACCTCACCTGGGACTGGACCTGGGACATGGCCGCCATCGGGACGCTCTTCTTCCTCTTCGCCGGGGCCTGCTCGTCGTACCTCGCGACGGGCGCTGCCGACCGCCGCGCCGCGGCGCTCGCCGCCGTGGGCCCGCGGGGCGAGTCGGCGGTGAGTGACGCAGGTGGCCCACCGCCTGATCCGGCCGGAGATGCCGCCGCGGCGCCGCCCGTGCCGGCTCCTCGCCGGCGCGCCTCACTGCCCGGGCGCGCGCTCGCCAGCACCGCCCTGCTGGGGCTCGCGCTCAGCTGGCTGCCGCCGTATCTCGAGCTCCGCGCCACGAGCGACGCACTTGCGGCCTCCGGAGACGGCGATACGGCGCGGGCCCTGAACAGCGCCCGCGGCGCCGCCCGCTTCGACCCCCTGGCCGTCGACCCGCTGATCGTGGAGTCGCTCGTGCTGCAGCAGGAGGGCCGCCACCGCGAGGCCCTCGCCACGCTGGGCACGGCGGCTGCCCTGCAGCCCGACAACTACGAGGTGTACTACCAGATCGGCGTGCTCCAGGGGCGTGTGTTCGGCCGGAAGGCGGCGGCGGTCACGGCTCTGCGGCGCGCTCTCGCCCTCAATCCGCTCGACCGCCAGAGCCGCGACGAGCTCGCACGGCTGCTCGGCGGTTGAGCGCGGGAGGGCCTTCGGCCGGCCGCCGGTGCCCCCGGCCCTCCGGGGCCCTATGGTAGACTCAGCCCGCCACTCAGGCGCTCCCTGAAGCAACGCGGAGGTTCTCTTCAGCATGGATGCTGCCGCCCCGATCGGCGTCGTCGGCACTGGGTACGTAGGGCTCGTCTCGGCGGTGTGCTTCGCGCATCTCGGCCACCGCGTCGTGTGCATGGACGTCGACGCCGCCAAGATCGCGCGGCTCGAGCGCGGCGACGTGCCGATCTACGAGCCGGGCCTCGACAAGCTCGTCGACGACAACGCGTCGCGGCTTTCGTTCACGACCTCCTACGACGAGCTGCTCGAGCGCTGCCGGATCCTGTTCATCGCCGTGGACACGCCGCCCTCGCCCTCGGGCGACGCCGACCTCTCGCGCGTGCAGCACGCCACGCGCGAGATCGCGCGGCGCGGCGGCGAGCGGCTCATGGTCATGAAGAGCACCGTCCCGGTCGGCACCGGCGAGAAGGTCGTCGCCGACCTCGAGGCGCTGGGCGCCGCGGGCATCACCTACGCCTCCAACCCCGAGTTCCTGCGCGAAGGCGCCGCGATCCAGGATTTCCTCGAACCCGACCGCATCGTCGTCGGGGCCTTCCGCGACGAAGACGGCGACGCCGTCGCGGCCCTCTACCGCGGCATCGACACCGACGTGGTGCGCACCAGCGTCCCCACGGCCGAGATGATCAAGTACGCCTCCAACGCCTTTCTCGCCACCAAGATCTCGTTCATCAACGAGATCGCCAACGTGTGCGAGCAGGTGGGCGCCGACGTGCGCGTCGTGGCCCGCGGGATGGGGCTCGACCATCGCATCGGGCCGCACTTCCTGCAGGCCGGCATCGGCTACGGCGGCTCCTGCTTCCCCAAGGACGTCCAGGCGCTCAAGCAGCTGGCGGGCAACACGGGCTATCACTTCCAGCTGCTCAACGCGGTCATCGAGGTCAACGCGCTGCAGAAGCGCCGCGTCGTGGGCAAGCTCAAGGCCCATCTGGGCGGTCTGCGTGGCAAGACCGTGGCCCTGCTCGGGCTCACGTTCAAGCCGCAGACCGACGACCTTCGCGAGGCGGCCTCCATCGTGCTCGCCGGCCGCCTCCACAGCGAGGGCGTGGAGGTCCGCGCCTACGACCCCATGCTGGAGGCCGGCGCCCACCCGCTGTTCCCCGGCGTCACCATCTGCGACGCCCCGCTCGAGGCGCTCGAGGGCGCCGACGCGGCGGTGCTGGTCACCGAGTGGCCCGAGTTCGCGCGGCTCGACTGGGCCGCCGCCGGCGGTGTCATGCGTCGGCCCCTGCTGATCGACGGGCGCAACTTCATCGACCCGGCGGTGGCGGCCGCCGCCGGTCTTGAGTACGAAGGCGTCGGCTTGGGCGAGCCGTTCGCCATGCCCGTCCTCGGCTGACAGCGAGCGGCGGCATGGGCACAGCGCGCGGCACCCCCAAGCAGGCCGTCATCCTCGTCGGCGGCGAGGGCACCCGGCTGCGGCCGGTCACCTCGCGCGTCCCCAAGCCGGTCGCGCCGGTGGTGGAGCGCCCCTTCGTCGCCTACATCCTGGACGCCCTCGCCCGGCATGGGGTCGAGCACGCCGTCTTCTCCACGGGCTTCCTCGCGGCGGCGATCGAGGCCGTGATCGGTGACGGCTCCGCCTACGGCCTGCGGGTGGACTACGCCGTCGAGGACGAGCCGCTGGGCACGGCGGGGGCGATCGCCAATTGCGAGCGCCTCCTCGATGAGGGCAGCTTCTACGTGTTCAACGGCGACGTGCTCAGCGACGTCGACCTCTCGGCGCTGGCGCGCCTGCACGAATCCAAGCGCGGCATGGCGACGATCTTCCTCACGCCGGTGGACGACCCTCGGCGGTATGGGCTCGTGGAGCTGCGCGAGGACGGCAGCGTTGAGAGCTTCCTCGAGAAGCCGGGGGAGTGGGAGGGCACGGCGCTGATCAACGCCGGCGTCTACGTCCTCGAGCACGAGGTGCTCGAGATGATCCCGCGCGGCCGCCTGTTCTCGATCGAGCGCGGCGTCTTCCCGCGCCTCGCCCAGGCGGGCTCGCTGTACGGCTACGTCGACCACGGCTACTGGCGTGACATCGGCACCCCCGACAGCTACCTGCAGGCCCACTTCGACATCCTCGAGAGCACCGTGCGGACCTCCGTCGGGGAGGCGCTCGGGGCGCAGTACCTCTACGTGGCGCCCACGGCCGAGGTGGACCCGCTGGCCCGGGTCGTGCCGCCGTGCTTCGTCGCCGGCGGGGCGCGCGTGGCGGCCGGCGCCCGCGTGGGCCCCCTGGCCGTGCTCGGCGCCGGCGCCGTGGTTGCCGAAGGCGCCTCCGTGCTGGAGTCGGTGGTGCAGGAGGGCGCCGTGATCGGCGCCCACGCCCACATCGAGGCGAGCATCGTCGTCCGCCGCTGCCGCATCGGCGCCGGGACGCAGCTCAACAACGCCGTGCTCGGCGAGAGCTGCGTGATCGGCGCCGGCAACCGCCTGGCCGGCGGCATCGCGGTCTACCCCGAGACCTCGCTCCCCGACAACTCCATCCAGTGCCTGGACCAGATGCGCGGCCGGGAGGCCTGATGACGATCCCCGATCAGATCTTCAAGGCGTACGACATACGCGGGCTGTGCCCTCAGGAGCTGGACGAGGACGCCGCCGAACGCATCGGCTGCGCCCTCGCGCAGCAGCTGGGCGCGCGCACGCTCGGCGTGGGGATGGACCCGCGGCCGTCGTCCGCAGGCCTGCTTGAGGCCTTCGCCGCCGGCGCCGCCGCCGGCGGCGCCGGCACCGTCGACTTCGGCCTCGTGCCCACCGAGATGGTCTACTTCGGCGTGGCCGACCGCGGGCTCGACGGCGGCGCCATGGTCACCGCTTCGCACAACCCGCCGCAGTACAACGGCATGAAGCTCGTCGGCGCCGGCGCCCTGCCGCTCAGCGGCGACGCCGGCATCCCCGAGCTCAAGGACCGTGCCCAGGCGCTCGCGAAGCTGCCGCCGCGCGCCGCCGGCGCCGCGCGCGAGGAGGTCGACCTGTACCCCGCCTATGTGGAGCACCTTCACGGGCTCGTCGACGTGGCCGGCTTCCGGCCCTTCAAGGTGGTCATGGACGCCGCCAACGGCGTCGCCGGCAAGCTCGCCCCCAGGGTCTTCGCCGGCACCCCGATCGAGTGCGTCGAGATGTACTTCGAGGTGGACGGGACCTTCCCCAACCACGCGCCCAATCCGCTGCTCGAGGAGAACAGCCGCGAGATCCGGGCCCGCGTCGTGGCCGAGAAGGCCGACCTCGGGATCGCCTGGGACGGCGACGCCGACCGCTGCTTCTTCATCGACGCGGCCGGCGACTTCGTGCCTGGCGACTTCGTCACGGCGCTGCTCGCCGAGGCCCTGCTGGCGAAGAATCCGGGCGCGGCGATCCTCTATGACCTGCGCGCCAGCCGCGCCGTGCCCGACGTGATCCGGGCCTACGGCGGCGTGCCCCTGATCAACCGCGTCGGGCACGCCTTCTTCAAGCAGCGCATGCGCCGCGAACAGGTACTGTTCGGCGGCGAAGTCTCGGGGCATTACTACTTCGCCGCCAACCACAACGCCGACTCGGGCTTCATCCCGGCGCTCCTTATCCTCGAGCTGCTCTCGCAGAAGCGGGCCACCCTGGCCGAGCTGCTCGAGCCGCTGCGCACGAAGTACTTCATGAGCGGCGAGATCAACTCGACGGTGGCCGACGTCGGCGCCACCCTGGCGCGCCTCGAAGCGCGGTTCGGCGACGGCGAGGTCGCGAAGCTCGACGGCCTCTCCGTGGACTACGAGCGCTGGCACTTCAACGTCCGGCCCTCCAACACCGAGCCGCTCCTGCGCCTCAACCTCGGCGCCGACGCGCGGGAGCTCATGGAGGAGAAGCGCGACCTCGTACTCGGCCTGATCCGCGAGGCTTGAGGTGGGGGAGACGCAGGCTCTCGAGGGCGAGGGCCGCGGCGCCGAGCGCTCCGCCGATCTGGGGCCCGAGCAGGTCGCCGCGGTCGACCGCAGCGACCTGCTGGGCGCCATCGCCGGCCTGCCGCGGCAGCTCACGGCCGGCTACGCCGCCGCCCGCCGCAGCCTGAGGGCCGCGCTGGCGGAGGGAGCCGCGCCCGCGGAGCGGCCCGCCGGCGTGGTCATCTGCGGCATGGGCGGCTCGGCGATCGGCGCCGACCTGGTGCTCGCCTGCCTGCCCGAGCTGCCCGTGCCCGCCGCCGTGGTGCGCGGCTACGAGCTGCCGGCCTGGGCGGGCCCCGAGACGCTCGTGATCGCCGTGAGCTACTCCGGCGGCACCGAGGAGACCCTCGCCTGCGCCACCGCCGCGTTGACGCGCGGCGCCACGCCGGTCTGCGTGGCCTCCGGCGGCCGCCTCGCGGCCCTGGCCGGTGAGCACAGCCTGCCACTGGTGTTGGTGCCCGGCGGCGGCCAGCCGCGCGCCGCCGTCGGAGCGCTGGCGATGCCGCTTCTGGCCGCGCTCGAGGCCGCCGGCCTCTGCGCCGCCGCCGAGGGCGACGTGGACGAGGCCGCGGCGGTTCTGCGTGCGGCCGGCGAGGGCTGTGCGCCGGAGGCCGGCGCCGAGGCCAACCCGGCCAAGCGGCTGGCTCGGGCGCTGTTCCGGCGCCTGCTCGTGGTGTACGGCGCGGGGCTCACGGTGCCGGCCGCCCGGCGCTGGAAGGGCCAGGTCAACGAGAACGCCAAGGCGCCGGCCTTCTGGAACGAGCTCCCGGAGCTCGACCACAACGAGCTCATGGGTTGGTCGAGCCTGCCACCCGTGTCGGCGGCCACCACGGCGGTCTTCCTCGAGGACGCCGCCGCGGACCCGCGGCTGCGCCGCCGCGCCGAGCTCACCGCCGCCGAGGTGCGCCGCCATGGGCTCGCCGTGGAGATGGTGACGGCGCGCGGGGCGTCGCGCCTGGCGCGCCTCTTCTCGCTCGTCCAGCTCGGGGACTACGTCTCCTTCTACCTGGCGGTCCTGTACGGTGTGGACCCCACGCCGGTGACCGCCATCGAGGAGTTCAAAGCCGAGCTGGCCGGCGCCGGCGGCTGAGCGCATGCCCGGCGCCGTCTCGCTGGTGCTGACGGCCGACGACCCGGCCTTGCGGCGCGTCGGCGCCGAGCTCTTCCCCGAGGCGGACGGTCGCTCCCTGGCGCCCGAGGAGCTGCGCCCGCAGGCCCCCTTCGCCGGCCCGTTGTTCGCGCTCCTGGCGGAGCA
>Ga0265296_1004815_pt1 | contig 11519 bp, 10 predicted proteins | sample MunlanPumphouse1_FD_189073 | JGI IMG/M metagenome (GOLD analysis project Ga0265296, IMG submission 189073) | Groundwater microbial communities from a municipal landfill in Southern Ontario, Canada - Pumphouse #1 | ecosystem: Environmental > Aquatic > Deep subsurface > Groundwater | place...
CGAGCAGGCCGCGCCGAAGCGTCGCCGCACCCGTGGCGGTGCGTCCGCCGCCGAGAAGCCGGCCGCCGCTGCGAAGCCCGCGGCCGAGAAGCCCGCCGCCGAGCAGGCTGCCTCCGAGGCCCCCGCGGCCGACGAGAAGCCGAAGTCGTCCCGTAGCCGCTCGCGCCGCGCCGCCAAGGCTCCGGCCGCCGCGGTCTCCGCCGTGGCCACGGTCGCCACGGTCGCTCCGGCCGAGATCGTCAAGCGGATCGCCGCTGCGGTCGAGTTGGTCCGCGGCGCCCGCCGCTAGCCTCAGCCCCTGACCCGCGAGTTCCGTACCGCAGCGGTACGGAACTCGACCCGGTCGCGTCCCGGTCGACGCGAAGGCCCTGTCGACCGGCGGCTCAGCGCAGCCGGCGCCAGCCCCGCGACCCGCCCGCGCGGGTGCGGGCTCGGATCTGACGGACCAGCCGGCGCTCCTCGCGCGGTCCCAACCCGTCGCCCGGCTCGAACTCCCGCCGCAGCGGCCCGTCGCCGCCGACCGCCTGGGGCACCGGCTCCAGCCGTCGCCCCTCGAGCACCGTCTCGACCAGCATCCCGTCGGCGTCGACGTCGACGTGGGTCGCCACCGCGTCCTCGCGGCTGACCACGACCTCCTCGAGCCGGCCGTCGCGGAACAGCAGACCGCAGCCGTCGTCGGCGGTCCACCCGGCCGGCAGCCGCCCGGACTGCACCGCCTGGCGGTAGACCACCCCGCGCTCCGGCTCCTGCCGGGCGTGCACGCTCAGCGACCCGCTGACCAGACCGAGCCCGTCGATCGGCGCCGGAATCCCGACCGACGTCGAGACGCCGCCCTCCATCCAGCACATCGCCCCGGCGCTGAGGCCGGCGAGCACCGTTCCGCGGGCGTTGGCCTCGAGCATCAGGTCGGCGACGCCGTGCGCCCGCCAGAGCGCGAGCAGGTTGTGCAGCGATCCGCCGCCGACGTAGATGATGTCCTGGCTGAGGATCAGCGACTCCAGCGGCTCGTCGTCCGCCTCGATCCGGAACAGCGAGAGGATCTGCGGGCGGCACGGCCAGGCGCCGAAGACCCGGCCGAAGCGCGCGATGTCCTCGCGGGGGTCGCCGCCGGCCGTCGGCAGGAACAGCACCCGCGGTCGCTCGACCGGCGCCAGCGCCAGGATGAACGCGTCGAGCGCCGGCATCCCCAGCTCCATCGTGAACCCGCCTCCGCCCATGCAGAAGACGGGTCCGGGGCCGCTCATCGCGGATCCCTGACCGCAGCCGCGGGCCGGCCGTCGTGGACGACCACCTCGCCGGGCGGCGTCACGGGCGGGGCCGGCGGGGCGAGGTACCGCGCGTCCAGCCGCCGTTCGTAGACCTCGCCCGACTCGCCGCGCCGCACGCTGTAGGCGGTGGCGTTCGGCTTCGAGGTCACGACCTCCTCGAGCTCGGTGCCGCGGAAGACCAGCGCGGCGCCGTCGTCGACCCCGTAGCCCGCCGGGACCCCGCCGACCACGAGCTCGCGGAAGGCCACGCGCCGCTCCGGCTCGCCGTCGTAGTGGACGCAGTTGCTGAACGGCAGGAGGCCCAGGCCCTTGACCCGCTCCGACGGCCCGTGGAACGCCGTCACCGCGTCCGAGAACCAGCAGAGCGATCCGGCGGAGAGCCCGCAGAGCAGCACGCCGCCGCGCCAGGCCCGTTCCAGCGTGCGGTCGAGCCCGTGGGCGCGCCATGCCCCGAGCAGGCTCTTCAGCGACCCGCCGCCGACGTAGATGATGTCCTGGGACAGCAGGTGCTGCTCGATGTCGCCCTCGACCGCGCCGGCGGTGGTGTCGCGCCGGAACAGCGAGACGTGCGACGGCTCGGCCCGGGCCCCGCCGAACCGGCGGTAGAAGCGGACGACGTAGTGATCGGCGTCGCCGGACGCGGTCGGCAGGAAGCAGATCCGCGGGCGTTCCACGCCGCTCAGGTCGAGTACGTAGTCGTCCATCATCGGGTTCTTGGGCTCCATCGAGAAGCCACCTCCGCCGAGGGCGACGATACGTCCGGGTCGTTCAGCCACGCAGCAAGCATCCCCCGCGCAGCGTGCCCTTCGACCGTCCCGATGTACGAGCCGGAGCCGCCCCGGTTCGCCCCCGCGGCGGGTGGTCCGGGACCGGTCCTCAGCGACCCCGCCAGACGGCGGACCGCTTCTCCTTGAACGCGGTGGCCCCCTCGCGGGCGTCCTCTGACATCAGCACCGGTCCGGCGATCTCCCCCTGACGGGCCCAGAACGCCCCCTCGTCCCAATCCCCCTGCTCCTGGAGGATCCGCTTCGACGCGGCGACCGCGAGCGGCCCGTTGGCCGCGATCCGGTCCGCCAGCTCGAGCGCGGCCGCGAGCGCGCAACCCGGCTCGACGACGGTGTTGACCAGCCCCAGCGCGTGGGCCCGCTCGGCCGACAACGGGTCCCCGGTCAGCGCCATCTCCATCGCCACGCCGATCGGCAGCCGCTCGGGCAGCCGCCGCAGCGCGCCGCCCGCCGCCACCAACCCGCGCTTGACCTCGGGGATCCCGAGCTTCGCGTCGCGGGCGACCACCAGCAGGTCGGCCGCCAGCGCGACCTCCAGCCCGCCGGCGACGGCGAAGCCCTCGACCGCCGCGATCACCGGCTTGCTCGGCCGCTTGATCGTCATCCCCGCGAACCCGCGCTCGGCGTCGAAGGTCATCTCGCCCCGGGCGAACGCGCCCAGGTCCATGCCCGCGCTGAAGCCCTTCCCGGCGCCGGTCAGCACCGCGACCACCAGCGCCGGATCGCCTTCGAGCATGCGGATCGCGGCGGCGATCCCGTCCGACACCGGGCCGTTGATCGCGTTGCGCTGGTCAGGCCGGTTGATCGTGATCACCAGCGTGGATCCCCGACGCTCGACGAGGACCGGACGTTCGTCTCCCATGGGCGCCAGCCTACCTGCAGTAGCAACCTCCGACGCAAGGCTAGGACGGGCGGACGCCGTCAGCTAGATTGCTTCGCATGCGTGAGCTCGCCGACGGCGTCTTCTACCTGCCCCTGATGCCTCGGGCCGGTGTCAACGCCTACCTCGTCGGCGACGTCCTGGTCGACGCCGGGTTCAGCTGGCAGGCCAAGCGCGTGCTCGCGGGGGTCCGCGGCAGGATCGTCCGCTCGCACGTGATCACCCACGCCCACGTGGACCACGCCGGGGGCACCCGCAAGGTCGTCGACGCGCTCCGCATCCCGGTGCTGGCCGGCGAGCGCGACGTGCCGGTGATGCACCGTGGCGAGCCGCAGATGGCGTTCCGCGGCGTGCTCGAGAAGCCCGGCAACGCCTACGGCAGCTTCCCGCCCGTGCCCGAGGCGACCGCCCTGCACGAGGGCGACGAGGTCGGCGACGGCTTCACGGTGCTCGACACGCCCGGCCACAGCCCCGGGCACATCAGCCTCTGGCGCGAGCGCGACGGCGTGCTGATCTGCGGCGACGTGGTCAACAACATGAACCTGCTGACCACCGTTCCGGGGCTCCACCAGCCGCCGACGGTGTTCACGCCCGACCCGGTCGAGAACCGCCGCTCGATCCGGCGAATCGCCGAGCTCGAGCCGCGACTGGTGCTGGTCGGCCACGGACCGCCGCTGAAGAAGGACGCGGCGAACGCGCTGAAGCGCTTCGCGGCGGGGCTTCCGACCGACTAGGCCGGGGCCTAGAGGTCGAACAGCTTGAGCGCGGGTTCCTTCTCGCCGCGCAGGACCTCGAGGTCGATCTCGACCCAGCCCAGCCCCCGCGACTCCGCGAGCGTCCGCGCCTGCGGCTTGATCGTCTGCGCGGCCAGCACCCCGCGGACCTCGCTCATGCCGGGCTCGCCCCGCATCCGCTCCAGGTAGCGCGTCAGCTGCTCGACCGCGTCGATCGTGCCGACGCGCTTGATCTCGACCGCGACCCAGCCGTCCGCGTCGTCGCGGCACATCAGGTCGACCGGGCCGATGTCGGTCGGCCACTCGCGGCGGACCAGCCGGAAGCCCTCGCCGCAGTGGTGCGGCGCGTCGGCCAGCAGCTCCTGGATCTCGCGCTCGACGCCGGACTTCTCGAGTGCCGCGGCCTCGCCCATGTCGTGGACGACGTCGCTGACCACGTCGACGATCCGGATGTCGAGCCGGTCCTCGGTCGAGCCCATCCGCTTGCGGACCACGATCCGCGTGAGCGGCACGTAGGGCACGTCGGGATCCGGGTCGACCGGGGTCGCCGCCGAGGGCTCGTCCGGAACGGGAACGCCGCCGCGCTCGAACTCGAGGACCGTTTCCGGCGTCATCCAATTCTGCGGCTTGAATCCACCGGTGTCGGCGTGGACCATCACCGACCCGTCGGACTTGATCATCACCAGCCGCAGCGCCTCGGGCAGCAAGGCGTCGAGTCGACCGGAGTAGCGGACCTCGCAACGGGCAACGATCAGGCGCATCGACCCGGGAAGGCTACGGGGCGCGGCGGACGGGCGGCTGAACCCGAGCGGCAAACCTTACATATTCGCTAATCTCTTAATAGATAATGTTTCCCTTCGAGATTGAGCCACTACGCGAGACCTGCTCCGAGCTGGACCTGCTGGCCCGCCAGATCGACGCGCGGATCATGCCGCGGCGCTGGTCGGGCCACCTGCGGCGGTCGCTCGAGGCCGCTTCGGTGGCGGCGTCGACGCGGCTCGAAGGGGTTGCGGTGACCGTGTCAGACGTCCAACGGATCCTCGCGGGCGATAAGCCGCCGGCGGTCAGTGCGGTCGATGCCGCGCTCGTCCAGGGCTACGCGGACGCGATGACCTACGTCCAGCGGCGCGCCGACGATGGGACGCTGGCCTGGAGCGCCGAGCTCCTGATCGGCCTCCAGGACCGGATCGTCGCCGGCCGTGCCGACCACGGTGCCGGCCGCTTCCGTCCACGCGCGGTCTGGATCACGGGTCCGGACGGGCGGCAGGTCTTCTCTCCCCCGGATCATGAACGCGTACCCGAACTCGTCGCCGAGATCTGCGCGCAAGCCGAGGCCGCCCCGTGGCACGCGGCCGTGAAGTCCGCGTGGTTGCACGTCGCCCTGGCCGCCGTCCACCCGTTCGAGGACGGCAACGGCCGCACCGCCCGGGTCGCCGCCTCGCTGGCGATGTACCGCGGCGGCTTCCGGGATCCGGCCTTCACCAGCCTCGAGGAGTGGTGGGGCCGCCACCCCGCCGACTACTACGCGAGCTTCGACTGCCTCGGCGAGGCGTTCGACCCCTCGGCCGATGTGACCTCCTTCGTCGAGACCCACGTGCTCGCCCAGCTCAAGCAATCCACCGGCTTCGCAGTAGCGCAGAAGACGAACGGCATGCTGATGATCACCCTCGAGAATCTGCTGGACGACCGCGGACTTCCCTCGCGACTCGCCAATGCCCTCTACGACGGCATGTTTGGCCTGGATGTCACCACGGCGACCTATGCCGACCTGAGCGACGTCAGCGCCGCCACCGCGCGCAACGACCTCGCTGCGGCTGTGGCCGCGGGTCTGCTCCGGGCCGAGGGGCGAACCCGCGGGCGCACCTACGCAACCGACGATCGGCTGCTCGACGCGCTGGCCGACGCCCTCGACGTCGATCCACACCTCGACGCGATCCGCGCCGAGCTCGCGATCCGCGCTGCCGCCGACGTGACCGCCGACCGCGAACGCGCTCTTCGCGACGTCTCGTCCGACTAACCCGCCGTCTGCAGCTCGCGCGGGATCCGCTCGCGCAGGTGGTCGCGCAGCTCGCGGACCTCGCGGTTGCGCGGGTCCAGCTCGAGCGCGCGGTCGGACGCCTCGAGCGCATCGGTCGTGCGGTCGGTGCGGGCCAGGGCGTGGGCGTAGCGGGCCCACGCCCGCGCGGCCAGCGGTCCGTCCTCGGCCAGCTCGGTCGCCCGCAGGCAGGCGTCGACCTGCCGCCCCAGATCGCCGGCCAGGTGGGCGGCCAGCGCCAGGTCCAGGTACCCGTCGGCGGTCGGCTCCAGCCGCATCGCGCGCTCGAGCGCGTCGAGCGCGCCGGCCCGGTCGTGCAGCCGCAGCCGCAGCCGGCCGATCCGTGCCCAGGCCGCGCCGTCGTGCGGCTCCAGCTCGACCACCCGCGCGGCGGCCTCCTCGGCCTGGATCGTCGACCCCTGCGCCTCGTAGATCCGCGCAGCGAAGCGGTGCGGCGCGGGCCGAGTGCCCTCGGCGCGCAGCCAGTCGCGGACCGCGCGGGCCGCCGCGGGCAGGTCCTCGGCCTGCAGCAGCGCGACGGTCAGCATCCGCAGCACCGCCGGGTTCTCCGGGTCGGCGTCGCGGGCGTAGAGCAACCGCTTGGCCGCCACCCGGAACTCGCCCTCGGCCAGCGCGTGCTGCGCGGCCGTCATGAACCGCTGGACCCGCTCGGCACTCGGGTCGGGCTTCGCGAAGTCGACGAACTGGAGCGTCCCGGCGGGCACGGTCCGCACGCCCAGGTGGAACGCGACGCGGGCGAACTGCAGCATGTCCTCGCCCTCGCCCGTGAAGTACACGCCGGTCACGTTGCCGACGCCCCACTCCGGGTACGACACGCAGCGCGCGTAACGGTGGACGACCGAGTGATCGGGGGTGCGGCTGCCGAACGGGTCGTGCTCGGCTCGCTCGCGCTGATACTGCTCGGCCTCGTAGGCGCGACGACCGGCTTCCTCCCGCGCGGCACGGGCCGCGGCGGCGTTGGCGCGCACCGCATTCTCGGTGACCTTGCCGCCGCGCGAGTCCTCGGCCAGCCGCTCCAGGCGGTCGGCGGCCTCGTTGATCCCCTTCAGGTGGCGCTCGTGCTCGAACTGCCGTCCGGACGGGGCCAGGTCGGGGTGCCAGCGCTTGGCCAGCTTCCGGCGTGCCAGCTGGACGTCCCGCTTGTCGAACGGCGGCTTCAGCTCCAGCAGCCCGAGCCCATGCTCGATATCGAAGACGGTTCCGGCCATCCCATCCAGGGTAGCGAGCAGCGGGCCCGCGGCCGACAGACCATCGGAAGGGTCGCGTTCTAGCCGCCGTGGGAGCGTCGGTCGAGGCGCCAAATCCGCCCTCGCACATAGGCATCACAACACGGCCCTTGCTAAATGCATAAAATCTGATCTACTTTAAGTAGATAGCGCTCCCCGGTAGTCCGGGGACGCCGTCTCTCTCCTCGCCGTTGCAAGCGGCAGTCATCAGGAGGGCGGGACGACGAGTGCATCCGTCGCCCCGCCCTCCGACTGCCGAGGCACGGGGTGGTCACGGCTCGCCCGCGCGCCGTCGTCGCCCCGACCGCCGTTGCGTCGCGACGCGGCTCAGTGCGCGTTCGCGGAGCTGAGCGCGAGGCCGACGATGCCGGCCGCGATCAGGCCGATGCTGACCAGCCGCGTCGCCGCCGCCGACTCGCCCAGCCAGACGATCCCGACGATCGCCGCGCCGACGGCACCGATCCCGGTCCAGACCGCGTAGCCGGTGCCGACGGGGAGCGTTCGCAGCGCCAGGGCCAGGAGCCAGAAGCTGGCGAGCGCAGCGACGACGAAGACGAGCGTCTCCGGCAGTCGCGTGAAGGCCTCGCTGCGCTTCAGGGCGATCGCCCAGACGACTTCCAGGAGACCGGCGGCGACGAGCATGATCCAGGCCATGGGAGAACCCTCTTCCGGTGGCGCCGTCGTCGGTCCGGGTACGGCGCTCCCTCTCGTCCGGGGTGCTCCCCATGGGAGACCTGCACCAAGCGTACGCCGCCCGACGGGCCGATGGGTGATCACGCGCACCATCCGTCGCCGAGGTCGTTGCGACCCGGCACATGGCCGTCGTGCGTCCCGTCGCACCCCAAAGCCGGCTGCGACCCAGCGCATGGCCGTCGTGCGTGTCGTCGCAACCCGACGCCAGCCCCTCCGTCCGAGGCGGCGCGGCCGCCGTGCCAGGATGACCCGAGCACCCCACGCCCCCGAACCCCGGAGTCCACCGTGTCCGACGATCCCGTCCTGCTCATCACCGGCGCCAGCTCGGGCATCGGAGCCTCGACCGCCCGACGCGCCGCCGCGGCCGGCCACCGGCTGGTGCTCGCCGCTCGCTCGAAGGACAAGTTGGATGAGCTGGCCCGCGAGCTCGGCGGCCCCGACCGGGCGATCGCCGTCGCCACCGACGTCACCGAGTGGGATGACAACGAGGCGCTGATCGCCGCGGCCACCGACGCCTTCGGTCGCGTCGACGTGGTCTTCGCCAACGCCGGATTCGGCGCCACCCGCGGCTGGCTCGAGGAGTCCCCGGAGCACTGGCGCGCGATGGTCCTGACCAACGTGCTGGGCGCCGCCTACACGGTGCGCGCCGCGATCCCCGCCCTGAAGTCGTCCCGGGGGCACGTCGTGCTGACCGGCTCGGTCGCCGGCCGCCGGGTCCTGCCCGGCAGCCTCTACTCGTGCACGAAGTGGGCGGTCAACGCGATGGCCGAGGCCGTCCGCGCGGACCTCGTCGACACCGGCATCCGGACCACGCTGCTCTCCCCCGGCGCGGTGCAGACCCCGTTCTTCGACGATCCGGCCGAGGGCCGACTCGATCCCGACGACATCGCCCGCGCGGTGCTCTACGCGATCGAGCAGCCGCCGAACGTCGACGTCAACGAGATCGCGATCCGTCCGGTCGGGCAGGCCGTCTGAGTCCCGGGGGCCGGTTCGCCGCGCGACGCCCCGGCCACCGCACGGGCGTCCGCGCGGACCGTCGCCCGCCCTGCGAGGAGGCGCGCGCCGACGGTCCGTGCCCCGCGTATCCGCCGCACACACGCTCGGATACCATCCGTCGGTGCCTGCTCGCCGTACCGCCCGTCGGACCCTGCTCGCGACGGCCATCGCCGTCGGGGTCGTGATCGGCGGGACCGCCTCCGCCGAGGCCGCGCAGACCCGCGACGAAGCCGTTGCGGGCCGAGCGCAAGTCGCCGCCGACGCATCGGTTCCGGCCGGGTGGACCGGAGCCTTCGAGACGTGCAGCGTCGGCAGCGAATCGGCGGCCTCGCAGGAAGCGACGCGGCGCACCCTGAACCTCCTGCGGTCCTGGGCCGGGCTCGGCCCGGTGACGTGGGACCCGGCGCTCAACGAGCGAGCGCTCGCGGCCGCAATGCTGATGGGGGCGAACGGCCAGCTCAGCCACGGGCCCCCGCCGAGCTGGCGCTGCTGGTCGCAGCAGGCGTCCGACGGGGCGAGCACGTCGAACCTCTACCTCGGCCTCTCCGGTGCCGCCGCGATCGTCGGATACCTCGACGACGCCGGCATCCCGTCCCTGGGCCACCGTCGGTGGGTGCTCGACGCCGGGGCGGTGACGATGGGCACCGGGTCGACCGGCACGACGAACGCGCTCACGGTGATCGGGAACCAGCAGCAGACGATCGCGCCGCTGACGACCGCCGCGTGGCCGCCCGCCGGGTGGCTTCCGTCGGAGTGGGTCCCGGGCCGCTGGAGCGTGCAGCTCAACGGCGACCCGAACCAGCCGCCGATCGACACGACCGGCGCGACGGTGTCGATGACCATCGACGGGCAGCCGGTCTCGGTCTCCGACGTCGCGGACCTCGGGGGCGGATTCGGTGCCGGGCACACGCTGGCCTGGACCCCTGCGTTGCCGGACCTCGCCTCTGCCGACCACACGGTCGCGGTCACCATCGACGGCCTGGAGGGCGGCGGCTACGGGAGCCCCGCCGCGTCCTACGTCGTCAACACGGTCACCGCACCCCCTGCTCCTCCCCGACCTGGGGTCGTCCCCCGGCCGGGAACGATCTGGGGCCCGCCGTTCGACACGACGCCGGACGACGAGCCGACGGACACCGGGACGCTGAAGGGCACCCAGCCGCCGCCGGCTCGTAAGCGCCTGCGCGTGACCGTACGCGTCCTCCGACGCCGGGTCACGCTGAAGATCACGGGCCCGTCGACCCGTGGCCTGCGCTGCGCGCTCCAGCGCCGCGGCGACCCCCGCCGGCCGTACCGGGCGTGCCCTTCGGGGACCGTCTTCCGCCAGCTGCGTCGCGGCAGCTGGACCGTGCGGGTCAAGGATCCGCAGGGCCGTAAGGCCCGCCGGACCTTCGGCATTCGCTGACCGTCTTCGCAGACCGCACCGCTCCGGAGCTTGCTCACGGCCGTTTCACCCCGTCCTCGATACCGTCTACTTCATGTCTTCGCAGTACGTCTACACGATGTATCAGCTCACCAAGGTACATCCGCCGGAGAAGACGGTCTTCAAGGATCTCTCGCTGTCGTTCCTTCCCGGCGCCAAGATCGGCGTACTGGGCATCAACGGCTCCGGCAAGTCGAGCCTGCTGCGGATCATGTCCGGCCAGGACACGGACTTCGACGGCGAGGCGACGCTGGCCCCCAACGCGACGGTCGGGATCCTCGAGCAGGAGCCCAACCTGGACGAGTCCAAGACCGTCCACGAGAACGTGATGGACGGGCTCAAGGAGCTGAAGGGGCTCGTCGACCGGTTCAACGAGCTGGCGATGAACTACAGCGACGAGACCGCCGCCGAGTTCGCCCGCCTGCAGACCGAGATCGACGCCGCCGACGCCTGGGACCTCGACGCCAAGGTCGAGTTCGCGATGGACGCGCTGCGCTGCCCGCCCGGCGACTGGAAGGTCCCCGACCTGTCCGGCGGCGAGAAGCGCCGTGTCGCGCTCGCGCGCCTGCTGCTGTCGGCCCCCGACCTGCTGCTGCTGGACGAGCCGACCAACCACCTCGACGCCGAGTCGGTCGCCTGGCTGGAGCGCCACCTGGAGTCCTACAAGGGCACCATCGTCGCGGTGACCCACGACCGGTACTTCCTGGACAACGTCGCGGGCTGGATCCTCGAGCTCGACCGGGGCCGCGGCTACCCGTTCGAGGGCAACTACTCCGGCTGGCTCGACAACAAGGCCAAGCGGATGGCCATGGAGAAGCGCACCGACGTGGCCCGCCAGCGGCGGATCAACGAGGAGCTCGACTGGTCGCGCAAGAACCCGAAGGGCCGCCAGACCAAGCAGAAGGCCCGTTTGAACAACCTCGACGAGCTGCTCGCCGAGCAGTCCGCCCAGCGCCTCGACGAGACCCGGATCACGATCCCGCCCGGACCCCGGCTCGGCGGCAAGGTGATCGAGGCCAAGAACCTGACCAAGAGCTTCGGCGACAAGCTGCTGTTCGAGGACCTCAGCTTCACCCTCCCGCCCGGCGGCATGATCGGCGTGATCGGCCCGAACGGTGCCGGCAAGTCGACGCTGTTCAAGATGCTGACCGGGCTGGAGCAGCCGGACTCCGGCGAGATCATCCTCGGCGAGACGGTCGACCTGTCCTACGTCGATCAGTCCCGCGACGCGCTCGACCCGAACAACAACGTCTGGGAGGAGATCGCGGAGAAGCTCGACTACGTCAAGGTCGGCGACCGCGAGATGAACTCGCGCCAGTACGTGGCGTCGTTCAACTTCAAGAAGGGCGATCAGCAGAAGAAGGTCGGATCGCTCTCCGGCGGGGAGCGCAACCGCGTCCACCTGGCGAAGCTGCTGCGCCGCGGCGGCAACGTCCTGCTGCTGGACGAGCCGACCAACGA
>Ga0265296_1004816_pt1 | contig 11515 bp, 9 predicted proteins | sample MunlanPumphouse1_FD_189073 | JGI IMG/M metagenome (GOLD analysis project Ga0265296, IMG submission 189073) | Groundwater microbial communities from a municipal landfill in Southern Ontario, Canada - Pumphouse #1 | ecosystem: Environmental > Aquatic > Deep subsurface > Groundwater | place: Canada...
CCCTTTATCGCCCGTTACCGGAAAGAAGTCACCGGCAGCCTCGATGACACCCAGTTGCGTCATCTGGAAGAGCGCCTGCGCTACCTGCGAGAACTCGACGAACGGCGCATCAGCATCCTCGCCAGCATCGAGGAGCAAGGCAAACTCACCCCTGCCCTTGAGCGCGACATCAAGCTCGCCGACACCAAAACCCGTCTCGAAGACTTGTACCTGCCGTACAAGCAGAAGCGCCGCACCAAGGGCCAGATCGCCCTCGAAGCCGGCCTCGGCGAACTGGCCGACGGCTTGTTCAACGACCCGAACCTGTCGCCGGAAACCGAAGCCGCGCGCTTCGTCGACGCCGAAAAAGGCGTGGCCGATGTAAAGGCTGCGCTGGAAGGCGCCAAGTACATCCTCATGGAGCGCTTCGCCGAAGACGCCAGCCTGTTGGAAAAACTGCGTAATTTCCTCAAACAGGAAGCGATCCTCAGTGCCCGCGTCATCGCTGGCAAGGAAGAGGAAGGCGCCAAGTTCCGTGATTATTTCGAACACGACGAGCCGCTGAAAAGCATGCCGTCGCACCGCGCCCTGGCGATTTTCCGTGGCCGCAACGAAGGCATTCTCAGCTCCGCGCTGAAAGTCGGCGATGAGCTGCCCGGCACGATGCACCCGTGCGAAGGCATGATCGGCCAGCAGTTCGGCATCCAGAACCAGAACCGCCCGGCGGACAAATGGCTCGGTGAAGTGGTGCGCTGGACCTGGAAGGTCAAGCTCTACACCCACCTGGAAACCGACCTGCTCGGCGAGTTGCGCGACGGTGCCGAAACCGAAGCGATCAACGTGTTCGCACACAACCTGCACGACCTGCTGCTCGCCGCTCCGGCCGGTCCGCGCGCAACCCTGGGCCTCGACCCGGGCCTGCGTACCGGCTGCAAGGTGGCCGTGGTCGACTCGACCGGCAAGCTGCTCGACCACGCCACGGTTTACCCGCACGTGCCGCACAATAAATGGGATCAGACCATCGCCATTCTCGCCGCGCTGTGCGCCAAGCACTCGGTGGACCTGATCGCCATCGGTAACGGCACTGCCAGCCGCGAGACCGACAAGCTGGCGATCGAGCTGATCAAAAAATATCCAGCGATGAAAATGACCAAGGTCATGGTGTCCGAAGCCGGCGCCTCGGTGTACTCGGCCTCGGAACTGGCGGCCAAGGAATTCCCGGATCTGGACGTGTCGATCCGCGGCGCCGTGTCGATCGCCCGTCGCCTGCAGGATCCGCTGGCCGAGCTGGTGAAGATCGATCCGAAATCCATCGGTGTCGGCCAGTACCAGCACGACGTCTCGCAGCTGAAACTGGCGCGTGGCCTGGATGCCGTGGTCGAGGATTGCGTGAACGCCGTGGGCGTGGATGTGAACACCGCCTCCGTGGCATTGCTGGCGCGGATCTCCGGCCTCAACGCAACGCTGGCGCAGAACATCGTCGCTCACCGTGACGAACACGGCGCGTTCAAGACCCGTGCAGCGCTGAAGAAAGTTGCGCGACTGGGCGAAAAAACCTTCGAACAGGCCGCCGGCTTCTTGCGCGTGATGAACGGCGACAACCCGCTGGATTCGTCGGCGGTGCACCCGGAAGCCTATCCGCTGGTGCAGCGCATTGCCGCTGAAACCGACCGCGACATTCGCTCGCTGATCGGCGATGCCGCTTTCCTAAAGCGACTGGATCCGAAGAAATTTACCGACGAAACCTTCGGTCTCCCGACCGTCACCGACATCCTGCAAGAACTGGAAAAACCCGGTCGCGATCCGCGCCCGGAGTTCAAGACCGCCGAGTTCCAGGAAGGCGTCGAGGACCTCAAGGATCTGCAACTGGGGATGATCCTTGAAGGCGTGGTGACCAACGTGACGGCGTTCGGTGCGTTCGTCGACATCGGCGTGCATCAGGATGGTCTGGTGCACATCTCGGCGCTGTCGGAGAAGTTCATCAAGGACCCGCGCGAAGCGGTAAAGGCCGGTGACGTGGTGAAAGTGAAGGTCATGGAAGTCGACATTCCGCGCAAACGCGTCGGCCTGTCGATGCGCATGAGTGACACTCCCGGCGAGAAAATCGATGGCGCCCGTGGCTCGCGTCCGGGCTCGGCACCGCGCCAGTCTTCGGGCAACGCGCCGCGCAAGGAAACCGCCACCGCCGCGCCGGTGAACAATGCGATGGCCTCGCTGTTCGCCAACGCCAAGCAGTTGAAGAAACGCTGATGGACATGCCGGCCGGGCTCGTCGAGAGCGCGTTTTTCAAGTTGTTGGGCTGTCGCCTGCACAGTCTCGAAACCGGGGTGGCGCAGGTCGCCCTGGCGCTTGAGCCCGAACTGCGCAACCGCGGCGGCAAACTGCACGGCGGCGCGCTGTTCAGTCTGGTCGACATTGCCATGGGCCTGGCTTGCTCCAGCAGCCATGGTTTCGATCAGCAGAGCGCGACCATCGAATGCAAGATCAACTACATCCGCGCCGTTTCCGAGGGCGAGGTGCTGTGCACGGCGCGGGTGATCCACCCGGGCCGGCGCACGCTGGTGGTCGAAGCCGAGGTGATGCAGGGCGACAAACTGGTCGCAAAAGCGCAAGGCACCTTCGCTGTCCTGTAGATGTTGCTCATCATTTTGAGTTAATTTCGGCGCTGTGATCGCAGCGTCGAGCTTTTCTGTGGGAGCGAGCTTGCTCGCGAAGAGGGCATTTCAGTCAGCCTCAAGTCGCCTGACAATCCGCCTTCGCGAGCAAGCTCGCTCCCACAGTTCGCGTGCATCCGCCAGATTCAGGGAATGGAGTTGGCGATTCAACGGGGGCTGACAGGCCCGAAAAACCAGGCGATAACGCCAGTTTCAACTTCACCCTTGTAGACCGTCTTGCCCACCCCCATATTGGGGCGACTGACGCGTGAAGGAATCCAAATTGAGCGAACTTCTCAACCGCCGCCTGGCTCTGCTCGGCGAGCGCGCTAACCTCTCTCTGCTCAAGCAGTGCCTGCACGGTATCGAACGTGAATGCCTGCGCGTGACCAGTGAAGGTCGCCTGGCGCAAACGCCGCACCCCGAAGCCCTGGGTTCCGCGCTGACCAACGAACAGATCACCACCGACTACTCCGAGTCGCTGCTGGAATTCATCACGCCTGCCCTGCCGGATCCGGCCGACACGCTGGCGAGCCTGGACAAGATTCATCGTTTTGCCTACAGCAAACTCGGCAACGAGTACCTGTGGAGTCCATCGATGCCGTGCCCGCTGCCGGCCGAGGAAGACATCCCGATTGCCTATTACGGCACCTCCAACATCGGTCAGCTCAAGTACGTCTATCGCAAGGGCCTGGCCCTGCGTTACGGCAAGACCATGCAGTGCATTGCCGGTATTCACTACAACTTTTCCCTGCCGGAACAACTCTGGCCATTGCTGCGCGAGGCCGAAGGTTTCGTCGGCACCGATCGCGATTTCCAGTCGGTGTCCTACATCGCGCTGATCCGCAACTTCCGTCGCTACAGCTGGCTGCTGATGTACCTGTTCGGTGCCTCGCCGGCGCTGGACGCCGGTTTCCTGCGTGGGCGTTCGCATCAGCTCGAACAGCTCGATCCGGACACGCTGTATCTGCCATACGCGACCAGCCTGCGCATGAGCGATCTCGGTTATCAGAGCAACGCCCAGGCCGGCCTGACACCGTGCTACAACGATCTCACCAGCTACACCGACAGCCTGCGCGAAGCGGTGGCCACGCCCTACGCGCCATACGTGGAAGTCGGCACGCACAAGGATGGCGAGTGGGTGCAGCTCAACACCAACATCCTGCAGATCGAAAACGAGTACTACTCCAACATCCGCCCGAAACGCGTGACCTACACCGGCGAGCGGCCGATCCAGGCGTTGATGGCGCGCGGCATCCAGTACGTCGAAGTGCGCTGCCTGGACATCAACCCGTTCCTGCCGATGGGCATCGACCTCACCGAGTCGCGCTTCATCGACGCCTTCCTGCTGTATTGCGCGTTGAACGACAGTCCGCTGCTGACCAACACTTCGTGCGGCAACGCCACCTCGAACTTCCTCAGCGTGGTCAAGGAAGGTCGCCGTCCGGGCCTGCAATTGCAGCGTGACGGTCAGCCGGTCGAGATGAAGCAATGGGCGGCCGAACTGCTGGAACAGATTGCTCCGCTGGCGGCGATGCTCGACCAGAGCGTCGGCGGCGATGCCCACAGCAAGGCCCTGGATGCGCAACTGGCCAAGGTCAACGACCCGTCGCTGACACCATCGGCGCAGGTGCTGGCGGCCATGGCCGAGCACAAGGAAAGCTTTGCCCAATTCTCCCTGCGCCAGAGCCAGGCCCATGCCGAGTTCTTCCGCAGCGAGCCACTGGCAGCTGACGAGCAAGCGAAGTTTGAACAACTGGCGCGCGCATCGCTGGCGCAGCAGACCGAGCTTGAGCAGAACGAAGTCGGCGATTTCGATGTGTTTGTCGGCGCGTATCAGGCGAGCATCCTCGCCATCAGCAATTAAAGCCGCCCCGGCCTTGATCGTTCCCACGCTCTGCGTGGGAATGCAGCCTGTGATGCTCCGCGTCACTTCGGACGCAGAGCGTCCCTTGAGGCGTTACCACGCAGAGCGTGGGAACGATCAGTCAAAGGCTCACATCCTCTCCTGCCTTAGATTTTTCCGCTCATAAGCTCATTCGAAAAAGTTATTTATTTCGGGATTCTTAGATCATTTAGTCTCCACTCACGCCGACATTCGGTCGCCTGATCTGGAGCTCTCAATTGAAACTGAATTCCCCGCTTCGCCTGCTCGCCGCCGCCTCACTGGCCGCTGCAAGCTTCCTGGCCCAGGCGGCCGATCTCACCGTCGCCTACCAGACCACCGTCGACCCGGCCAAAGTCGCGCAGGCCGACGGCGCCTACGAGAAAGCCACCAAGGCTGACATCAGTTGGCGCAAATTCGATAACGGTGCCGACATCATTGCCGCCATCGCGTCCGGCGATGTGCAGATCGGCTATCTCGGTTCGAGTCCGTTGACCGCCGCGATCACCCGCAAAGTGCCGGTCGAAACCTTCCTCATCGCCACGCAGATCGGCGCCGCTGAAGCACTGGTCGCGCGCGATGGTTCCGGCATCAAGACTCCGCAGGATCTGATCGGCAAGAAAATCGCCGTGCCGTTCGTGTCCACCGGGCACTACAGCCTGCTCGCCGCGCTCAAGCACTGGAACATCGACCCGTCGAAAGTCACCGTGCTCAACCTCGCGCCGCCAGCCATCATCGCGGCGTGGAAACGCGGCGACATCGACGCCACTTACGTGTGGGATCCGGCACTGGGCGTGGCCAAGGAAAACGGCAAAGTGCTGATCACCTCCGGCGAACTGGCCAAGTTCGGCGCGCCTACGTTCGATGCTTGGATCGTGCGCAAAGACTTCGCCGAAAAGCACCCGGAAATCGTCACCGCGTTCGCCAAGGTCACCCTCGACGCCTACGCCGCTTACCGCAAGGATCCGCAGGCCTGGCTGGCCAACCAGAGCAACGTCGACAAACTGGTGAAGCTGTCTGGCGCCAAAGCCAGCGACATCCCATTGCTGCTGCAGGGCAACGTCTACCCGCTGGCGGCGGATCAGGTCAGTGACCTCGGCGCGCCGACCACCAAAGCCATCACCGACACCGCCGCGTTCCTCAAGGAGCAAGGCAAGGTCGACGCCGTCCTGCCGGACTACGCGCCGTACGTCAGCGCCAAATACATCACCAACTGATCGGGAGATAACAGCGATGGCCTTGCTACAGCTGGAGCGCATCAGCGCACAGTACCCGGGCAGCCCGGAGCCGGTGCTGGCGGATATTTCTCTGACCCTGGGGCCGCAGCAATTGCTGGTCGCCCTCGGCCCGTCCGGCAGTGGCAAGACTTCGCTGTTGAACCTGATTGCCGGCTTCGTCGAACCGAGTGCCGGGCGCATCATCCTAGACGGCGTGCCGGTCAAAGGCCCGAGCGCCGAACGTGGCGTGGTGTTTCAGGACGACGCTTTACTGCCTTGGCAGGACGTGCTGGCCAACGTCGCCTTCGGCCTCGAACTGGCCGGTGTCGGCAAGGACAAGCGGGAAAAAATCGCCCGTGAAATGCTCGCGCTGGTCGATCTCGCCGGCTTCGAAGACCGGAGCTTCTGGCAATTGTCCGGTGGTCAGAAACAACGCGTCGGCCTCGCCCGTGCCCTCGCCGCCGACCCGCGCGTGCTGCTGATGGACGAGCCTTTCGGTGCGCTTGATGCATTCACTCGCGAACAGATGCAGGAGCTGTTGCTGCAAGTCTGGCAACGCACGGCCAAGCCGGTTTTCCTGATTACCCACGACATTGAAGAAGCGGTGTTCCTCGCCACGGACCTGATTCTGCTGGCACCGAATCCGGGGCAGATCGTCGAGCGCCTGCAATTGGATTTTGGTCAGCGTTATGCCGCTGGCGAGTCGGCACGCGCGATCAAGTCCGATCCGCGTTTTATCGAAACCCGCGAGCACGTGCTGAGCAAAGTCTTCTCGCAACGCAGCGCCGTACCCCGGCAGGAGCACGCATGAGCAGTTACGACGTTTCCGCTGCGGCGGTGAAAACACCTTCGGTGAGCATCCAGGTGCGTCGCAGCCTCAGCACTCGCTGGATCAGCCTGCTGACCTTGTTCGGCCTGTTGGCGGTCTGGTGGGCGGTGACCGCTACCGGCCTGATCGAGCCGCTGTTCCTGCCGCCACCCTCCGCCGTCCTGCAAAAGGGCTGGTTGCTGGCGACATCCGGATACATGGATTCGACTTTGTGGCAGCACCTCGGTGCCAGCCTCAGCCGCATCGGTCTGGGTCTCGCTTTTGCGATTCTGACCGCCGTGCCGGTGGGCATTGCCATTGGTGCAAACCGCATCGCCCGTGGTGTGCTCGATCCGCTGATCGAGTTCTACCGCCCGATCCCGCCGCTGGCGTATCTGCCGCTGATCGTGATCTGGTGCGGCATCGGCGAGTTGTCGAAAGTGCTGCTGATCTATCTGGCGATTTTTGCGCCGATTGCCATCGCCACCGCGACGGGTGTGCGTACCGTCGACCCGGCAAAACTGCGCGCGGCGCAGTCGTTGGGCGCGACGCGCGTGCAGCTGATTCGCCACGTGATTCTGCCCAGCGCCCTGCCGGACATTCTCACCGGCGTGCGCATTGGCCTGGGGGTTGGCTGGTCGACGCTGGTTGCGGCCGAACTGATTGCTGCCACCAGCGGCTTGGGTTTCATGGTGCAGTCGGCCGCGCAATTCCTAGTCACCGATGTCGTGGTGCTGGGAATTCTGGTCATCGCCCTGATCGCCTTCGCCATGGAAATGGGCCTGCGCGCGTTGCAGCGCAGGCTGGTGCCGTGGCACGGCCAGACGCACTAAATCGCTTTGTGAAAATTCCCCCTGTGGGAGCGAGCCTGCTCGCGAAAGCGTCAGATCAGTCACTGCACTGTCGCCTGACACTCTGCATTCGCGAGCAGGCTCGCTCCCACAAAAGCATGACACTCCGAATTCGAAGAGAACGACCATGAGCACCCTCGACATCACCCCGTTAAGCTCGGCCCTCGGCGCGCAGATCAACGGCGTCGACATCAGCCAGCCGCTGAGCCTGGAACACCGCGACGCCATCGAACAGGCGTTGCTCAAATATCAGGTGCTGTTCTTCCGCAACCAGCCGATCGAGCCAGCGCAACAGGCACGTTTCGCGCATTATTTCGGCGACCTGCACATTCATCCGATCTACCCGAACGTGCCGGAACAACCGGAAGTACTGATCCTCGACACCGCCGTCACCGACGTGCGCGATAACGCGATTTGGCACACCGACGTGACCTTCCTGCCGACGCCGGCAATGGGCGCAGTGCTCAGCGCCAAGTTGCTGCCGGAGTTCGGTGGCGACACGTTGTGGGCCAGCGGGATCGCGGCATATGAAGCGTTGTCGGCGCCGATGAAAACCCTGCTCGAAGGTCTGAGCGCCACCCACGATTTCACCCGATCGTTTCCACTCGAGCGCTACGGCAACACGCCTGAGGCGCTGGCGCAGTGGGAAGAAGCGCGGCGCAAGAATCCGCCGCTGTCACACCCGGTGATTCGCACCCATCCGGTCAGTGGGCGGCGCTCGCTATTCGTCAATGAAGGGTTTACCTCAAAGATCAACGAGCTGTCCGAGGCGGAGAGCGAGACTATTCTGAAGTTTCTGTTCGCCCACGCCACACGGCCGGAGTTCACCATTCGCTGGCGCTGGCAGAAAGACGATATTGCCTTCTGGGACAACCGCGTGACGCAGCATTACGCGGTGGACGATTACCGCCCGGCGCGGCGGGTGATGCAGCGGGCGACGGTGTTGGGGGATGTGCCGTTCTTCAAGTGATAGCTGATGATCGTTCCCTCGCTCTGCGTGGGAATGCATCAACGGACGCTCCGCGTTCGGCTTTAGATGGGACGCAGAGCGTCCCGGGTGGCATTCCCACGCAGAGCGTGGGAACGATCCTCTAAGCGGCTTATTCGGCTGTCGAAGGCTTCTCCCACAGATTGATCCCGCCCTCCTGGGCAAACCGATCAATCTCCGCCAGCTCTTCAGCACTGAAATTCAGATTCTTCAGCGCGCCGACGTTCTCGATGATCTGCTCCGGCCGGCTCGCGCCGATCAGTGCCGAGGTCACTCGTGGATCACGCAGGGTCCACGCCAGTGCCAGTTGCGCCAGGCTCTGCCCGCGACGCTGGGCGATTTCGTTCAACGCTCGCACGTGAGCGATGTTGGCCTCGGACAAGTGCGAAGCCTGCAGCGAGCCGCCGCCCGGGCGATTGACTCGCGCATCGGCCGGCACTCCGTTGAGATATTTGTCAGTGAGCAAACCCTGCGCCAGCGGCGTGAAGGCGATGACGCCCGTGCCGAGCTCATCGGTGGTATCGAGCAGATCCTTTTCCACCCAGCGATTGAGCAGGTTGTACGCCGGCTGATGAATCAGCAGCGGCACTTTCCACTCTTTCAGCAGCGCGGCCATCTCGCGGGTTTTCACCCCTGAGTAGGACGAGATGCCGATGTAAAGCGCCTTGCCCTGCTGCACGGCGGTGGCGAGGGCGCTGGCGGTTTCTTCCAGCGGGGTGTCCGGGTCGAAGCGGTGCGAATAGAAGATGTCCACATAGTCCAGACCGAGGCGTTGCAGGCTCTGGTCGAGGCTCGCCAGCACGTATTTGCGCGAACCGCCGCCCTGGCCGTACGGGCCGGGCCACATGTCCCAACCGGCCTTGCTCGAGATGATCAGCTCGTCGCGATACTGCTTGAAGTCTTCACGCAGCAGGCGACCGAAATTGATCTCGGCGCTGCCGTATGGCGGGCCGTAGTTGTTGGCCAGATCGAAATGGTTGATGCCCAGATCGAACGCGGTGCGCAGCAAGGCACGCTGGGTCTCGATCGGAGTGCTGTCGCCAAAGTTGTGCCACAGGCCCAGCGACAATGCCGGCAGCACCAGACCGCTGCGGCCGACGCGGCGGTAGGGAATGGAGTCGTAGCGATTTTCGGCAGCGGTGTAAGTCATCGAATCCTCTCTTGTCTGTCTTTTAGTCATCTGCAACCGGACACCTTTGTGGCGAGGGGATTTATCCCCGATGGGTGGCGAAGCCGCCCCAAACCTGAAACCTCGGTAAATCAGGTGTACCGAGTGCGCTGGTTTTACGACTGCTTCGCAGCCGAACGGGGATGAATCCCCTCGCCACAAAAGCTCTACCAATCATGCGAAGCGGTTTACAGGTCGGGCGAGCCCCAGGTTCTGCCGCAACGTCCGGCCTTCATATCCAATTCTGAACAACCCGCCCAGCATACGCCCAAGCGGCGCGGCGCCGACCTTGGGTTCGACCAATTGCTGAAACGTTTCACATTTTTTCTGCGCTTCAGCCTCGCTGGAGATTGGCGTGCTGGCGGCAACGCGGGTGCTGGAAAACCTTGGGGTATTGCCGAGCGACGAAGTGCAGCGGCAGAATCTGCTGCGATGCCAAGTGATCGAGCGGGAAAGCACCTGACTGCAGGAGCGAGCAGGCTCGTTCCCGCAGAATCTGCGTCATACCGACAATTCGCGCAGCGCAGCGGCCGCCAGAAATCCGGACCGGGAACGGTAGCGCCGGTCTCGCCGGACGGTCTGGTCAATACGTTCCAGCAACTGCTCGGGCAATGTGGCATTGAAGCGCACTGATTTGCCGAAGTAAGGCGTGATGTCAAAGTCGACCACGCCCCAGATACCGCCCGCGTAATCCGGGTTATCAAGATGAGCATCAATGTCGCGCACTTGCGGCAGTGGCGCGCCATCGGCGACCAGCCCCTCGTAGTGCAGCGCCAGCGCTTCCTGCGTGTTTTCGAAAGCTTCGGCTACCGTGGCGCCTGCGGAATAACACCCCGGTACGTCCGGAATGATCACGCCGTAGTCCGAGTCGGCATCCTTGTGCAGAACGACCGGGAATTTCATAAAGGTGAACCCTTCCTCTGGCAAGTCCATGATGGGCGTTTCGTCTTCGGATACGGGCCTCATTTCAAACCCGCCTGTTTCAAAATGCTGTTGATCGTACCCTTGGGCAGATCCGAATCAGGATGCTTGATTGTCACCCTTCCCTGCTTGAACGAATGCTTGTACTGGTGGTGACTGCCTTTTACCGCGACCAGGTACCAACCATCGTCCTCGATCATCCTGATCATTTCCCGACTGCGCATGTCCTTCGCCCTTATCTACAGCAACAGCTACAACTCTAGGGGATAAAGCGCGCAGCGATACACACCATACACACTTGGATAAATAATAGTCTGTTTCATGATCATCACAGATGGACGGATCAACGGCGGGACCCAAGATTGCGATGGGCAGCGCGGTGTTCGGCGTGCCGGTGGCGGCAATGGTGTTGTTCATGCTGCTGAGCGCCGAGTCCTGAGCAGACCCGGCGCGCAGCCGTCGATCAACGCACCAGATGCAGGAACTGCATGTGCCGTTCGTACTGGTCGAGGATGTCGTTGATGATCTGCTCTTTGGTGTAGCCGACCAGATCGTAGTCCTGACTGCCCTCGCTCAAGTGCACTTCGGCGCGGTAGTAGCGACGATTGTTGAGTTGCTTGGAACCCATGCCGCCGCGCGCGAACGATGGCGTGAAGTAGCCGCGCATCTGCACCTGATAGATGAACGGATGCTGCTCGCCATGACCGATTTCCAGGCTGACGTTGTCATGCGCCGGATCCGGCTGGGTGACCACGTGCAGGCCTTTTTCGACGAACACGGCGGTCACTTCCTCGATTGCCGGACGCACCGTGCTTTCCATGAAGCGGTACACCTCATCGCGGGACGGGAAGTGCACGGCCTGACTCAGGCGCTGCCGCCAGCCGCCGGTGCCACGCCGCGAACCGGAGACCGGCGCCAGCGAATGCAACTGCGCGATCTGCTTCTGCGACTCCAGATAGAACGCCTTGTGCAGGCCCCACATCATCAGCAGCAGAATCAACGAGAACGGCAACGAGGTCAGCACCACCGCCGACTTCAGCGCAT
>Ga0265296_1004819_pt1 | contig 11504 bp, 8 predicted proteins | sample MunlanPumphouse1_FD_189073 | JGI IMG/M metagenome (GOLD analysis project Ga0265296, IMG submission 189073) | Groundwater microbial communities from a municipal landfill in Southern Ontario, Canada - Pumphouse #1 | ecosystem: Environmental > Aquatic > Deep subsurface > Groundwater | place: Canada...
GATCCACACCCTGCTGGGCGCCGAAGGCTTCCGCAAGGGCAGCGATCTGTACTTCGAACGCCACGACGGTCAGGCCGTGACCTGCGACGACTTCGTCAAGGCCATGGAAGATGCCAATGGCGTTGACCTCAGCCAGTTCAAGCGCTGGTACAGCCAGGCCGGCACACCGCGTCTGGCCGTCAGCGAGTCCTACGACGCTGCGGCGAAAACCTACAGCCTGACCTTCCGCCAGAGCTGCCCGCCGACCCCGGACAAGGTGGAAAAACTGCCGTTCGTGATCCCGGTCGAGCTCGGCCTGCTCGACAGCCAGGGCAATGAAATCGCTCTGCGTCTGGCTGGCGAAGCCTCGGCACAAGGCACCACTCGGGTGATCTCGGTGACCGAAGCCGAGCAGACCTTCACTTTCGTCGACATCAACGAACAGCCGTTGCCGTCGCTGCTGCGCGGCTTCTCGGCGCCAGTGAAATTGAGCTTCCCGTACAACCGCGATCAACTGATGTTCCTGATGCAGCACGACAGCGACGGTTTCAATCGCTGGGATGCCGGTCAGCAACTGTCGGTGCAAGTGCTTCAAGAGTTGATCGGCCAACATCAGAAAGGCGAGAGCCTGAAGCTCGATCCGCGTTTGGTGTCGGCGCTGCGCACGGTGCTGTCCGACGAGTCGCTGGATCAGGCGATGGTTGCCGAAATGCTCTCGCTGCCGGGGGAGGCCTATCTCACCGAGATCAGCGAAGTGGCTGACGTCGAGGCGATTCACGTCGCTCGCGAGTTCGCCCGCAAGCAACTCGCCGAAGGCTTGTTCGAAGCGCTGTGGCTGCGTTATCAGGCCAACCGCGATCTGTCGAAAAAGACTCCGTACGTCGCCGAGGCAGAGCACTTCGCTCGTCGCGCCTTGCAGAACATTGCCCTGTCGTACCTGATGCTCAGCGGCAAGCCGGAAGTGTTGGCAGCGGCCCTGGAGCAGTTCGAGACCGCCGACAACATGACCGAGCGCCTGACCGCCCTGGCGGTGCTGGTCAACTCGCCGTTCGAAGAACAGAAGGCCCTCGCCCTGGCCAGCTTCGCCGAGCACTTCAAGGACAATCCGCTGGTCATGGATCAGTGGTTCAGCGTGCAGGCTGGCAGCACCTTGCCGGGCGGTTTGGAGCGGGTGAAGGCGTTGATGCAGCACCCGGCATTCAACATCAAGAACCCGAACAAGGTGCGGGCACTGATCGGCGCGTTCGCCGGGCAGAACCTGATCAACTTCCACGCGGCGGACGGTTCCGGTTATCGCTTCCTCGCCGATCTGGTGATCGAACTGAACGGCTTCAACCCACAGATCGCCTCGCGCCAACTGGCCCCGCTGACTCGCTGGCGCAAATACGACAGCGCGCGTCAGGCGTTGATGAAGGCTGAGCTGGAACGCATTCTGGCGTCCGGGTCGCTGTCCAGCGATGTGTATGAAGTGGTGAGCAAAAGCCTGGCGTAACCCGATCCGGTAGGAACCGTCGAGTTGATCGTTCCCATGCTCTGCGTGGGAATGACTCTCTCGACGCTCTGCGTCGGCTTTGGGACGCAGAGCGTCCCTTGTTGCATTCCAACGAGGAGCGTGGGAACGATCAACAAAAAATGCCGCTCAACGAGCGGCATTTTTATCGGCACAACAAACAGCTATTTACGCAGATCAAACCGATCCAGATTCATCACTTTCGTCCAGGCCTTGACGAAATCGTTGACGAACTGCGCCTTCGCGTCGGAACTGGCGTACACCTCGGCCAACGCGCGCAATTGCGCATTCGAGCCGAACACCAGATCCACCCGAGTCGCCGTCCATTTTGGCGCCCCGGTCTTGCGGTCACGGCCTTCAAACTCATCGGCATCCCGTGACGTTGGGGTCCACTCAACTCCCATGTCCAGCAGGTGGGTGAAGAAGTCATTGCTCAGCGTTTCGGTTTTGTCGGTGAACACGCCATGCCGCGTCTGGCCGACATTGGTGTTCAATACCCGCAAACCACCCAGCAGCACGGTCATTTCCGGTGCCGTGAGCGTCAGCAACTGCGCCTTGTCGATCAGCAGGGTTTCCGCCGCAACCGTGTATTTTCCTTTGCTGTAATTGCGGAAGCCATCGGCAATCGGTTCGAGGAAGCCGAACGATTCGACATCGGTCTGCTCCTGCGAAGCATCGACGCGGCCCGGTGAAAACGGCACCGACACCGAATGCCCGGCGTTTTGCGCGGCTTTTTCCACCCCGGCATTACCGGCCAGGACGATCAGGTCCGCCAGCGAGATCTTCTTGCCATTGGCAGCAGAACCGTTGAACTCGCTCTGAATGCCTTCCAGTGTGCTCAGCACCTTGTCCAATTGCTCGGGCTGGTTGGCCTGCCAGAACTTCTGTGGGGCCAGACGCAAGCGTCCGCCGTTGGCGCCACCGCGCTTGTCCGAACCGCGGAAGGTCGATGCTGCAGCCCACGCGGTCGAGACCAGTTGCGACACTGACAACCCTGAAGCCAGCACCTTGTTTTTCAGCGCCGTGGCGTCGCTGTCATCGATCAGCGGGTGCGTCACGTCGGGCAGCGGGTCTTGCCAGAGCAACTCCTCTTGCGGCATTTCCGGGCCGAGGTAGCGGGAGAGCGGACCCATGTCACGATGGATCAGCTTGTACCAGGCGCGGGCGAACGCGTCGGCGAGCTGATCGGGATTGGCCAGAAAGCGCCGCGAGATTTGTTCGTAAGCAGGATCGAAGCGCAACGCCAGGTCGGAGGTGAGCATGGTCGGCGAGAGCTTCTTGTTCGGATCGTGAGCGTGGGGAACGGTGCCTGCACCCGCGCCGTTTTTCGGTTGCCACTGATGGGCGCCCGCCGGGCTTTTGGTCAGCTCCCACTCGAAGCCGAACAGGTTTTCCAGATAGTTGTTGCTCCACTGCGTTGGTGTGGTGGTCCAGGTCACTTCCAGACCACTGGTGATGGTGTCGGCGCCTTTACCGGTGCCGAAGGCGTTTTTCCAGCCCAGACCCTGTTGCTCCAGACCGGCCGCTTCCGGCTCTGGGCCGACATTGTCGGCCGGGCCGGCGCCGTGGGTCTTGCCGAACGCGTGGCCGCCGGCGATCAGCGCCACGGTTTCTTCGTCGTTCATGGCCATGCGGCCGAAGGTTTCGCGAATATCCTTGGCCGAGGCCACCGGGTCCGGGTTGCCTTCCGGGCCTTCAGGGTTGACGTAGATCAGGCCCATCTGCACGGCGGCGAGGGGATTTTCCAGATTGCGTTCGCCCTGATCGGTGCGGCTTTCTTCACGGCCATGCAGATCGGGCTCAGCCACCAGCGTGCCGTCGCCGGGCTCTTGCACCGGGCCATTGCTCTTGCCGTAACGGTTATCGCCGCCCAGCCACTCGGTTTCCGAACCCCAGTACACGTCTTCATCCGGTTCCCAGACATCGGCGCGGCCCCCGGAAAAACCGAAGGTCTTGAAGCCCATGGACTCCAGCGCGACGTTGCCGGTGAGCACGATCAGGTCGGCCCAGGAAATGTTGCGTCCGTATTTCTGCTTGATCGGCCACAGCAGGCGGCGGGCCTTGTCGAGGCTGACGTTGTCCGGCCAGCTGTTGAGCGGGGCGAAGCGTTGCTGCCCGGAGCCGGCGCCCCCACGGCCGTCGGCGGTGCGATAGGTCCCGGCGCTGTGCCAGGCCATGCGCACGAACAGCGGGCCGTAATGGCCAAAGTCGGCTGGCCACCAGTCCTGAGAATCAGTCATCAGCGCTCTGATGTCTTGTTTCAGCGCCTGAAAGTCGAGGCTTTTGAAGGCTTTGGCGTAGTCGAAGTCCTGGCCCAGCGGATCGGACTTGGGAGAATGCTGGCTGAGGATTTTCAGATTGAGTTGATTCGGCCACCAGTCACGGTTCGTCGTACCGCCGCCGGCGGCGTGGTTGAACGGGCATTTCGATTCGTTTGCCATGTTCGTATCCCTATCAGGTCTGCGGCCGGCTCGTGCCGACTTCGGACTGGTAAGGCTAGACCCGAGTTGGCAAGTCGGCTAATAGCCCGACTATTGGATACCGATAGGCAAACTCTTTCACCGTCCCATGTAGGAGCCGCCGAAGGCTGCGATCTTTTGATCTTGCTGTTCGATGAAAAATCAAAGGCAAAAGATCGCAGCCTCCGGCAGCGCCTACAGGGGTTAGCTGGATTGCGCGGTTTCGTCATCAGGAACGTCATCAAGGATGTCTTCCTGGCCGGGCAATTCGGTGATGACGCTGAAGTCGCTGACTTCAACCGCGCCATTGCCATACCCCAGCAAATGAAATGAGAACGCCTTGCGCGGCTGGGGGTTTTCAAAGCTGAAGTCCAACTCCAGTGGCTGGTCCGCCGTGGCGACCATTTCCGTAGGCAGGCCCAGTTGCACGTCCTGTTCGAATTGCTTGGCCTTGAGCTGAATGTACGCCGCCTGCTGCGGATCGACCGAGCGAACGGTCAGGCGCACGCGGGTGTGCGAGCCTTTGGGCATTTCCAGGTATTGCGCGCCGATCAGGTTGTCGGCCCAGTCATCCTTGATCTGCGCTTGCAGAGGGATGATGTTGTTGCTGCCGAACTGGTAGCGATGATTGAGTGGTGTGCGCAGCAAGGACAGGTCCAGCGCATCGGCGCGCGCGGCGATCTGCCGGGCCGGATGGCCGCTGTAGGTGCCTTTGTAAGTGGCGCTTTCGGCGATGAAGCCGGTGCTTTGGTAATAGCGGCAGCGGCGCGGCAGGTCGCATTCGGAGAAGATGCCCTGACCGTTGTGGTAACGCAGTTTGCCGTTGGTGAACGACATGATTTCTCGCCCGGAATCGTAGTCGCGAAACAGCGAGCGGCCGCTCAGCGCAGTCGGCACCGGCAGGTCGAAATAGTCGAGGATCGAGGTGCTCAGGTCGACGTGGCCGTAGACCCCGACATTCAGGCGCGGCAGTTGCGCCTGCTCCGGTGCCAGCGTCAGGTTGAAACCCCACGAGGAGGCCAGCCGCACGCCGTCGATGCCGTGGGATTCATCCGAGGTGATCACCACCAACGTGTCGTTGAGAACGCCCTGGCGCTCCAGCCCCGAAAGAAATTCATCCAGCGCATCGTCGAGATAACCCACAGCAGCCTGCTTCGGCGTTTCATAACGCTGCAGATAATCGTCCGGTGCCGAGTAGGGCTGATGGGTGCCGACCGTCAGCAGCGTTAGCATCCACGGCTGTTTTTGCTTCTTCAGTTGGCCGACGTAATCCAGCGCACCTTCGAAAAACGCCTTGTCATCCTTGCCCCAGGGGAATTCCAGGTAGTTGCTGTTGCTGAACCATTCCAGACCATGGGTCGCATCGAAACCGATGTGCGGCATGATCTTGTCTTTGGCCATGAACCGCAGGCCGGCGCCCTGCAAGTAATGAGTGCTGAAGCCGTGCTCGCGCAATTGTGCCGGCAGGCAGGCCTGATTGCGTTCGTTGAGGGTGAGCATTTCCACGCCTTTGGGCGTGCCATTGTTGAGCTTGTCGTAGTCACCGCACAGCATGGCGTACAGACCGCGAATGGTCTGATGGGTGTGCAGCACGTAATCCGGGGTGTTCATGCCGCGCTCGGCCCAGCGGCTGAGGTTGGGCATCAGGTCTTCCTGATAATGACTGCCGATCGCCTCACGGTTGGCACGGATGTAGGCGCCGGGGATGCCTTCGAGCGCGATGATCAATACATTGCGCGCCTGGCCCGGCGCGGCGAGCAGCTTCTGGCCATTGAGATCGACGTCGGTGAGCCCGGCCATCGCCGGTGTGGGTTCTTCGACGTCGCCGTCGAGCCATTCCTCGGCCTGGATCTGCAGGTCGGCGACTTCACTGGCGAGCAACTGATGCGGCAGGCTGTACAGGCGCCAGGCGTCGCCGTCATTCGGCCACAGGTTTTGCGCGGCCCAATGTGCGGCGAACAACACAATAGGCGCGGCCCAGACGGAGCGAGGCAGAGCAGGGCGAGACAAGCCGCGACCAACAAACTGAGTCAGCAGCCAGAAAACCAGGGCACCCAGCAAAGCCATGGCCAGGGCAGGGTGCGCAAGTCCGCCGCCAGTGGAATTCTCGACGAACTGCGGGTCGATCAGGTAGTGAATATCCGAAGGCGTCGGCAGACGGCCGACGGCGCTGACCAATTCTGCCGTGGCGATCGCCAGCAGCGCCCAGAACACCACCACCGGCAAGGTCAGCCACCATGCGCGGCGATGCAGCGTTACCACCAGCAAACTGCCCACGGCTAGATCCGACAAAAAGCCCAGCGGTGTCGACCAGCCCAACGCTGCACGCAGGCACACCGGTACGATCAATACCAGAACGATGAGAGAAAAAAGGCGGGCGTTCGGCCGCCGCAGCCAGTTGAAAAGAGCGCTCACAAAAAAGGCCTGCTTGTCATCAAAGGGTCAAAAAAGTGTGGGTAATGATACCAAGGGCAGGAAGGCTGATCGGCTATTAAAACCTGCGGCTGGCGATCGCTGAAATTTCGCGCGCCCATAGCGGACGGGGTTTCGAGCCTTAAAGCCGTTTTTCAGAAGCGGCAGTTTTTTGTTTCAGACTGTTGTAGGTCCATCCACTGCTCCTGAGTTTCAGCAGCAGACGCTAAATCGTGGAGTGCTATCGATATGCGATAAAGATATTTAATTTCTATTTTTTATAGCTATAAAGTCAGGCCTTTCAGCCCACCCCCATGCTGCGAGGTTGTCATGGCCACACCGTTCAAACGTTCTGCGCTGACTCTGTTGGCCGCAACTCTGGCAGCGGGCGCGCTGTTCAGTAGCGGCGCCCGCGCCGAGGGCAAAATCAGCATTGCCCAGCAATTCGGCATTGGTTACCTGATTCTCGACGTCGTGCGCGATCAACAATTGATCGAGAAACACGGCAAGGCCCAGGGCCTGGAGATCACGGTCGACTGGAACAGCATTTCCGGCGCCACGGCGATGAACGAGGCGCTGCTCACCGGTGCGCTGGACGTCGTCTCGGCCGGCGTGCCGCCGATGCTCACCGTGTGGGATCGCACCAAGGGCAAACAGAACGTCAAAGCCATCGCCGCGCTGGGCTCGATGCCCAATTACCTGCTGACCAACAACCCGAACATCAAAACGCTGAAAGACTTCAGCGACAAGGATCGTATCGCCGTGCCCGCCGCTGGCGTGGGTTTCCAGTCGCGCACCCTGCAGATTGAAACCGCCAGGGAATTCGGAGACGAGCAGTTCAAGAAGTTCGATAACATTTCGGTCAGCCTGCCGCACCCTGACGCCACCGCTGCGCTGATTGCCGGCGGCTCGGAAATCAACTCGCATTTCTCCAGCCCACCGTTTCAGTACCAGGCTCTGCAAAACCCCAACGTGCACAAAGTGCTGAGTTCCTACGACATCCTCGGCGGCCCGGCGACGTTCAACGTGCTCTACACCACGGAAAAATTCCACGACGAAAACCCGAAAACCTACAAAGCTTTCTATGACGCACTGGCGGAAGCGGAGAACATCATCAAAGCCGACAAACCCGCCGCCGCCCAAGCCTACATCCGTGTAGAGCAATCGAAACTGCCGCTGGCCCTGGTCGAGCAAATCGTCAAAGACCCGGAAATCGACTTCACCGTCGTACCGCAACGCACGTTCATCTACGCCGAGAAATTGCAGGAACTGGGTGTGTTGAAAAACAAGGCGGGGAGCTGGAAGGATTACTTCTTTGAAGAAGCGCATGGTGGTGCGGGGAGTTGAGGGCTTTGGTATCACCCAGAATTAATGTGGGAGCGAGCCTGCTCGCGAAAGCGGAGTTTCAGCCACAGATGATTTGACTGACCTGACGCCTTCGCGAGCAGGCTCGCTCCCACAGGTTTAGGGGCGTAAGCCTTCTTCCGGCCAATAAAAAAAGGGGCGGCCCGATCATCGATCAAGCCGCCCCGCTTATCTGTCAGGCGAACAGTCTTTCAGTCAGCGATCAATGCATCTTGCTGTGATCGTGGCCGCCCATGTTGGTCAGCGCGCGGACCGGTGCTTTGACTTCGATGGTTTCTTTCTCGCCCTTGGCGTTTTCCACGGTCAGGGTCAGCGGCACGCTGTCGCCTTCCTTCAACTGACCGGTCAGGCCCATCAGCATGACGTGGTAGCCGTTCGGATCGAAGCTGACGGCTTTGCCGGCCGGCAGCTCAACTGATTTCACCGGGCCCATGGTCATGACGTCGTTCTTCATGCTCATTTCATGAATCTGCACGTCCTTGGCCACTGGCGAGGCAACGCTGAGCAGCTTGCTGTCGCTGTCGGCAGTGACGGTCATGAACGCGCCGCTGGCGGACTGGGTCGGCACGGTGGCACGAACCCAGGCGTCGTCGACTTTGGTCTGCGCCGACGCCTGGAAGGCCAGGCCGAACAGGGACAGTGCACATACGGTGCGTTTGAGGTGATTCAGAACGGGATGCATCAGCAGACCTCCATAACAGTAAGCAAATCTTCCGTGCACTCTTGGGCTGTCAGCGAAGTGGACAGGCCCAGGCGCAACTCACCACGCGAGTCGTAGACGTAGCTGGTGGACGTATGGGAGATGGTGTAGGTGTCGCCGGCCGGGACTTTCTCGTAGAACACGTCGAACTCCTTGGCGGTGGCCTTGGTTTCCTCAAGCGTGCCGTACAGCGCGACGAAGCTCGGGTCGAAGGCTTTGACATAAGCGTCGAGGATCTGCGGCGTGTCGCGCTCAGGGTCGAGGGTGATGAACACCACTTGCAAACGGTCGCCGTCGCGGCCCATCAGTTTCTTGATCTGCGCGGCGCGGGCCAGGGTGGTGGGGCAAACGGCCGGGCACTGGGTGAAGCCGAAGAAGATCATCGGCATCATTCCGCGAAAGCTCGACAGCGACATGGTTTCGCCTTCGGGATTCTTCAGCTTGAAGGTGCGTCCGAGGATCTTGTCGCTCAGATCCTTGCCGTACTTGTACGACAGTTGGCCACGGGTATCGCAACCGGCGAGCAGGCCGAGCCCGAGCACGCCCATTCCCGCAAGTACCTTGCGGCGAGTCAACAAAGCCGTCATCTAATACCGCCTTTTGCAGCCCGCCAGTCGGCAGGACTGGCGAGGGGTTAACCGTAAAAGCGCCGCATGATAGCAAACTGAGGCTGATCGCCGGCTGCCGATCGCCGCGCGGTGCCGGATCGGACGACAAAAGGTGTAAGAAGAAATGACGAATAAGCCCATGCGTTCGCCGCGACCAAACTCGATTTAAATAGTATGACGATTGGAGGCGGGCGCAGAAACACGTACTCTTGCCGCTGCGCTGCAAAGACCAAAACAACAACAGGAGTCTGTAATGCAACCGATTCGTCTCGGCCTGGTGGGCTACGGCAAGATCGCCCAGGATCAACACGTCCCCGCCATCCTCGCCAACCCGGCGTTTCAGTTGGTGGCGGTCGCCACCCAAGGCAAACCTTGCGCCGGGGTGGAAAACTTCCAGTCGCTGGGCGAGCTGCTCGAGAACGGCCCGAGCGTCGATGCCATTGCTTTCTGCACGCCGCCACAAGGGCGCTTCGCACTGGTGCAACAGGCGTTGGCGGCCGGCAAGCACGTGCTGGTGGAAAAACCGCCCTGTGCGACATTGGGCGAGGCCATGGCCCTGGTCGATCAAGTCGCCGAACAAGGTGTCAGCGCTTTGTTCGCCTGGCACTCGCGCTACGCACCGGGCATCGCCGCCGCCCGCGACTGGCTTGCCAGCCGCACCCTGCAAAGCGTGCAGATCGACTGGAAGGAAGACGTACGCAAGTGGCATCCGGGTCAGGCATGGATCTGGCAACCGGGCGGCCTCGGCGTCTTCGACCCGGGCATCAACGCACTGTCGATCGTCACCCACCTGCTGGCGCTGCCGCTGTTTGTCGAAGCCGCCGCACTGCGCGTGCCGAGCAACTGCCAGGCGCCGATTGCCGCCTCGATCAAAATGTCTGACCCGCATCAGTTGGACGTACGCGCCGAGTTCGATTTCGACCATGGCCACGACGAACTGTGGAGCATCGAAATTCGCTGCGTCGAAGGCGTCCTGCGTCTGGACAATGGCGGCGCGGTGCTGAGCATCGACGGCGTGAAGCAAAGCGTGTCGGAGGAGGGCGAGTACGCAGCGGTCTACCGCCACTTCCAGCAATTGATCAGCGACAAGGCCAGCGACCTGGATCTGCAACCGTTGCGCCTGGTGGCGGACAGTTTCTTTGTCGGCAGTCGGACGTTGGTTGAGCCGTTTTACGATTGAGTGAATTTCAGCTTGAGTCGTCATAGCGCGTAAGCAGGTCTGCGTCGCGCAGGCCGCCAGACAAATAAAGCCTGCTTTTAACAGCAGGCTTCTTGGTCACTTTATTGGCTGCGTTCTGTAGGTTTCATACAGTTGCTGAATGTCGGGATTGTCCAGATTCGCGTAGACGATTCCTTCCTTGTCCAAACCGTCCAACCCTTTGATACCGCCAATCACTTCGGGCCATTCCTCACGGCTTGAGATATCTACGACGTGGGGCTTCAGATAGTCGTCCAGGTGGCCTCTGGAAGGATCGCGGATCTCGTCGCTGAGCGCCCGTAAATACGCATCTTTGTTGGTCTTCGACCAATCGATGGCGAACTTGGCTCGATAGCACAGTTCCATGTGAACGAGCAGGATGGTCCGCCCATTACCATCCAGAAACGGATGAGCGAAAGCCAATTGGCCCATCACCTCGCCGGGGCGCTCGCGGAAGCGTTTTTTGTTCGCAGCGAGCTCCAGCGCATATTCGACGGATCTTTTGATCAGCTCAGGTCGCTCGAAAGGTGTGTGATGCGGATCTTCTTTTGATCCTTTGAAAACCGCGAGGTGGGGAACAAGCTCATTCCTGTCTTTGCCTGACCATGGGTAGAAACCGGCAAACAGGATTTCATGAGTTTTGAGTATCGCTTGATAGTCGATGGATCTCTTTTTTGCCAGATGAGCAAGGGCGTCTTCGATACTGGCTTCGAAAGAGAGATGTTCCGATTCCTTTACTTCAACCGGGTCTTTCAGCTTGAGCGAGTTGCGAAGGTAGCCTTCAGTTTCGAAATCGCCGAAGGGGTCGAACGTCATGCGCTGAGCTGCTTTTTCGAACGCCTTTTTTCCTGAAGGTAACGTCCTTGCAAGGCCATGATTTCTGCCTTGTTCAACACACCCTTTCGCTTCAGATTAACCAGCAACTGCTCAACATTATCCAGCTCGACGGCATCACCAGCCAGTTGCGTTATCGTTGCCGCCATGCGGCTCAGGCCGTCACGCTCGGCGCCAATGCGGTGTTTTTCTGCAAGCTTGCATACTTCGCTCGCGACGCTGTCAGTGGCTGATTCGCTCATTGTTAACCCCTCGTTTTCTCTGTCGGAGCATAGCATGGCGCCGTTCCGCCGGATTAGCCGTCTAGCATTTCGACCATTGGCATTGTCCTCTTTGAGTTGACGGTGAAACGCTTTTCAGCCGATTTATCCCTTTGCTGTGCGTCAGTAATCTGTACCCAACTTGAACGCAACAACAAAACTCCAAACTTGAAAAGGGA
>Ga0265296_1004820_pt1 | contig 11501 bp, 6 predicted proteins | sample MunlanPumphouse1_FD_189073 | JGI IMG/M metagenome (GOLD analysis project Ga0265296, IMG submission 189073) | Groundwater microbial communities from a municipal landfill in Southern Ontario, Canada - Pumphouse #1 | ecosystem: Environmental > Aquatic > Deep subsurface > Groundwater | place: Canada...
CCGCACGAAGAAGGACCGTTCGCTGGAGATGAAAAGCATCTTTCACGAATGCGCGCCGGGACGGCGCAAGATCGCGGTCAAGGTGGTGGACATCTTCGGCAACGACACGATGACGATTATTGAGGTGAGCGTGGGGAAGAACGGAGGAAAGAAGTAAGACTTTTCATGTTTTAAACCCGTCGAATTCGACGGGTTTAAATTGTGGCGAATTCGCCACAATTAGAATGGGAACAATTGAACAAACCGACTTCTAACTTCATCGAATTTTAGGGAGTTAGGCAAGGAACAGGAGATGCGTGATGGCAGGGAAGATATCCGTCCAAGGCAATGAGATAAGCATCATTTCGAGGAAGCAAGAGGACTATATTTCGTTAACAGACATGGCAAAATATCGCAACAAGGACGACCCATTTGCGATTATCAATAATTGGATGCGGGGCAGGGGTACAATCGAGTTCCTCGGCCTCTGGGAGAAGTTGAGCAACCCGGATTTTAAACCTCTCGAATTCGAGAGGTTTAAAAGTGAAGCCGGAAGCAATTACTTCGTACTGTCTCCTCAACGATGGATCGCGTCCACTCATGCGATCGGGATTATCTCGAAGTCTGGTAGATACGGCGGCACCTACGCACATACGGACATTGCTTTTGAATTTGCCACATGGATTTCTTCGGAATTCAAACTCTATCTCATCAAGGAGTTCCAGCGATTAAAGGACGAAGAACACCGGCAGCTCGGCTGGGATATCCGGCGGAATCTGACCAAAATCAACTACCGGATTCATACCGACGCCGTCAAAGAGAACTTGATCCCGCCTGAACTCACTCCGCGCCAGACGAACCTGATCTACGCCTCGGAGGCGGATGTCCTGAACATGGCCTTGTTCGGCATGACCGCCACGGAATGGCGCGACAGCCATCCGGGCGAGAAGGGCAATATTCGAGACTACGCGAATATGTCGCAACTCGTGTGCCTGTCCAACCTGGAGAACCTCAACGCCCTGTTCATCCGGGAGAATGCGCCGCAGGCGGAACGGCTGCGCAAGTTGAACCAGATCGCTATCCATCAAATGAAACTGCTGACGGACGACCCAAGTATCAAGCGGCTTGAGGGAAGGACCAAGTAATGGCACTGCATAAAGATTTTCCGCAATCCCCGCACGCGATTCTCGATCCGGGCATCCGCTGGTTTCCTGCCGATGAGGCGCTGCGGGAAAGCAGCATGGACAAGCTCATGCCGCCGCTGGTTGCGGAACTGCGCCGTAAGGTGAAGGAGTTCCGGGACGGCGGCTATGTGGGCGCAGCGGACACCAGCCGGAGCCTGCTCAATTGGTGGTTCAAGACGCCGCACCTGCTGCTGAAGGCCGACGGAACCATGGCGGAGTTTGAATACTACTTCGCCCAGCGAGAGGCGCTGGAGACGATTATCTACCTCTACGATGTTGTTGGGGTTAAGGACAAGCACGATCTGATGCGCTTTGATGCAAGCGGCCTTGTATCCGGGAGCATGTTCGACGAAACCTGGCGGCGGTTCGTGGTGAAAATGGCGACCGGCACGGGTAAGACCAAGGTGCTGAGTTTGGCGCTGGCATGGAGTTTTTATCACAAGCTGTACGAGCCGGAATCAGAACTGGCGCGCAACTTCCTGGTCATCACGCCCAACATCATCGTGCTGGACAGGATTTACCGGGATTTCCAGGGGCTCCGCATCTTCTTCGACGATCCGGTGCTGCCGGATAACGGATTCGAGGGACGCAACTGGCGCGACGATTTTCAACTGACCCTGCACGTGCAGGACGAGGTGCGCATTACCCGGCCTACGGGCAATATCTTCCTGACGAACATTCACCGGGTTTATTCGGGCGACGACATTCCGCCTTCGCCGGATGATGAAGACATGCGGGACTATTTTCTGGGCAAGCGGCCCACGGGCGCTACCACGGATTCTAAGGTGGACCTGGGCATGATCGTCCGGGACATTGACGAGTTGATGGTGTTGAATGACGAAGCGCACCATATTCACGATCCGCGTATGGCTTGGTTCAAATCCATCGAAGACATCCACAACCGGCTGAAGCAGAAGGGGGCGGCTCTGTCCATGCAGGTGGACACGACTGCCACGCCCAAGCACAACAATGGCGCGATTTTCGTGCAGACCGTGGCCGATTACCCGCTGGTGGAGGCCATCAGGCAAAATGTGGTGAAGCATCCGGTTCTGCCCGACGCGCCGAGCCGCGCGAAATTGCAGGAGCGCCAGAGCGCCAAGTACACCGAGAAATATACCGACTATATCCATTTGGGCGTGATCGAATGGCGCAAGGCGTACGCTGAGCACGTGAAGATGGGCAAGAAGGCGATCCTGTTCGTCATGACCGACGACACGCGCAACTGCGACGACGCAGCCGAGTATCTGGAGGAACATTACCCGGACTTGAAAGACGCCGTACTGGTCATTCACACCAAGAACAACGGCGAGATTTCTGAATCCACTTCGGGTAAGGACAAGGAGGAACTTGAAAAACTGCGCAAACAGGCGAATGAGATTGACGGGATGGAGAGCCCTTACAAAGCCATCATTTCAGTGATGATGCTCAAAGAGGGATGGGACGTGAAAAATGTCACCACGATCGTGGGCCTGCGCGCCTATTCCGCGACGAGTAATATCCTACCCGAGCAAACTCTGGGCCGGGGTTTACGCAAGATGTATCCCGGCGATGTGGAAGAGTACGTCAGCGTTGTCGGTACAAATGCCTTTATGGATTTTGTGGAATCCATCCAGGCGGAAGGCGTGGTGCTGGAGCGCAAGCCGATGGGCGAAGGGACGGGGCCGAAGACTCCACTGGTGGTCGAAGTTGACAAGGAAAACGAGAAGAAGGACATCGCCGTGCTTGACATTGAAATCCCGGTGCTGACCCCCCGTGTTTACCGGGAATACAAAAGCCTGAGCGCTCTGGACATCACCGCGATGGAGCATCAGCGATTGGTTTGCCTGCAATTTAGCAAAGAGAAACAGAGGGAGATCGTATTCAAGGACATCGCCACCGGCGAGATTGCGCATACGACGATTCTCGACACGGCCGGGATTGCTGACTACCATAGCGTGATCGGCTACTTCGCACAGACCATCATGAAGGACCTGCGGCTGGTCAGTGGTTACGACGTGCTCTACGGCAAGATCAAGGCATTTGTGCAGGAGGAGTTGTTTGACCGCCCGGTGAAACTGGAAGACCCTAACATAATGCGTAACCTTTCAGAACTGGTCGCCACCAAGACCCTGATTGAGACCTTCAAAAAGGCTATCAACGCACTGACTGTCAGTAAAAAAGGCGACGCTGAAATCCGCGACACCATCAAGCTGCGGCAGACGCGCCCCTTTGTGGCCAAGGATCAGGGCTACCTCATCCCGAAAAAGAGCGTCTTTAACAGGATTATCGGGGACAGCCGTTTTGAACTGCTGTTTGCCCGCTTCCTGGAAGACTGCGATGATGTGGTTTCCTACGCCAAGAATTATCTGGCGGTGCATTTCAAGTTGGATTACGTGAACACGGACGGCGACATTTCCAATTACTACCCTGATTTTATGGTCAAGCTGTCCGACAAGCGGATTGTCATTGCCGAAACCAAAGGGCGGGAAGATTTGGATGTGCCGCTGAAGATGGCACGGCTGCGGCAATGGTGCGAAGACATCAACCGGGTGCAGACAGATGTGAAGTACGACTTCGTTTACGTGGACGAAGAAAGTTTTGAAAAATACAAGCCAACGTCATTCCGGCAATTGTTGGACGGCTTTAAGGAATACAAAGAGAAAATATAACAAGGCACTTCCATCTCGTCTCTACGCTCAACGTTGAGACGTGATAGAATCCGGACTTTAGTCCGATATTTGGGCTGAATTAAACCCGTCAAACCCGTTTTTATCCCGACTTATCGGGACAAACGGGTTTTGACCAATCAGCCGAAACCGGTTTAGTCTCCGACATGCCGGAGCCGGAAACCGGTTTGGCTGTTCACCATTTGTCAGAATATTGCCGCGACCGGAACTTGTCCGCCGTTGGCGGGGTTTCGTGTCCATTCCCCGCCGTTGGCGGGGTTCCGTGGTTAAGAGACTTCTCTTCACGGCGGACAGGCCCGTAACCTGAATCCCGGGCGTTATTGTTTGATTTTGTAGAGTAAATATCCGCCGATTATCAGAAATACGATGTTGCCGAGCCAGACGGACAGCATAGGCGCAACGATGCCTTTGTAGCCGAGTACCTGCCCGAATTTCACAAATCCGTAGTAAATAAAAATGATCAGCAGGCTCATCCCCGCGCCGAAACTGATGCCTTTCTGATGTTTCATCGCGGCCAGCGGCAATCCGAATAAAATGACGATCAGATTGGTAAACGGAAAGGCGAACTTGAAATGGCGATTCACTTCCCATTTTCGCGGATCGTTGCCGCTTTCGCGCAATCGCTGAATAAAATAGGTCAGTTCGGAATAGCGCATCGTTTCCGGATTCAAATCTGTCTTGACGATATCGTCCGGCCTGAGATGAAATTCCATCAACGAGTCGGCAAAGACCGCCGACACTAACTCGTTGCCTTCCTCGTCGAACGAGCGAATCTTGAAATCCGACAATCGCCATTTGTTCTCTTCCGAAATCCAGACCATTTTCCGAACGTCGATTCGCCGCTTGAGGATGTGGTTTTCAATGTCCTGAATCGTCACCGATGAAGCCGTATTGTCTTTGACATTAAAAACGGAGATCACGATGTTGCAGTTCGGCGAATCCTGATGCATGACGTTGGTAAAGATCATTTTGGCAAGATAGCGGTTACGCCTTAGGTTGTTTTGCTCGATTTCCGCGCGAATGCGCGAGGCGGGAATGACCACGATGTCCTGAAAGAAAAAGGAGCCGACGCTGAACAAGAGTCCGGTGAGAAGAAGCGGGATCGAAAGGCGGTACAGGCTGATTCCGGAAGATTTCAGCGCCGCCAGTTCGTTATGTTTGGAGAGTGTACCGATGGTGAAAACAGCCGCAAGCAATAGAGCCATCGGAATGGCAATATCGACGTAATACGGCAGTTGATAGACATAAAACATCGCGATAAGCCGTCCGGGCATCTGGGCTTTGAGGAATTTGTCCATCTTCTCGATGAGGTCAACGATGTTGAAAATCGCCAAAAACGCCAGCAAAGACAGAATGAAAAGCAGGAAAAATTTCCGGAGTACATATCGATCTAACAGTTTCACTTCAATCATCGCCCGAAATCTAAAACGTCCGGTTCGCTTATTCCAAGCTTTTCTCTTACGCTTTAGAAGAAAATTGAATAATATTACTGCCGTGCGATTCTCTCGGAATATTTTAAATCAGCGATAATGTAGCAGGACGAATTCGATTATGAACGAGGCCAAACCGACTATCACTTTCTGGAAAGCCATCATTCCGATCATCTATCTCGGCATTGCGCTGATCGTAACACTGAAATTTTGGGACGGCGATCCGCATTTACCGATCCTTTCTGCGGCGATTCTTTCTGCCGTCATCGGCGTCCTTTCAGGTTTCAAATGGAAAGAAATTGAAACAGGTATTGTCAGGACCATCAGCATGTCCATGTCGGCGATTCTAATTTTAATGATTATCGGGATGATCATCGGTGTATGGATTCTCGCCGGGATCGTGCCGACTATGATCTATTACGGCTTGAAGATTCTCACGCCGAGCATTTTTCTGGTCGCCACGACGTTGATCTGTGCGGTGGTTTCGACGGCGACAGGCAGTTCATGGACGACGGCAGGAACCGTCGGAATCGCATTGATCGGCGTCGGGCAGGGCTTTGGCATTCCGCTTCCGATCGTGGCGGGTGCGATCATTTCCGGTTCTTATTTCGGCGATAAAATGTCGCCACTGTCAGACACAACGAATCTTGCGCCCGCCATGGCAGGTGCGACGCTATTCGATCACGTTCGTCATATGTTTTACACCACGACGCCAAGTTTGATCATTGCGCTTATTCTCTACGGTATTATCGGCGCGAGATATTCCGGCAATGATCTGGAACTCGGTACGATCGATGTGATACTGTCCGGCATTGCGCAAAAGTTTACGATTTCGGTCTGGCTCTTTTTGCCGCCGCTACTCGTCATTGCGATGGTCGTTTTGAAAGTGCCGGCGATTCCCGGTTTGATGGGCGGAACGATTCTCGGCGCGTTGTTTGCCGCCGGATTTCAAGGTTCGTCGATGACCGAAATCATCAAAGCCGCACACTATGGATTCGTTTCCCAGACCGGCGTCGCTTCGGTCGATACGTTGTTGACGCGCGGCGGAATGGATTCGATGATGTGGACGGTTTCGCTGATTCTCTGCGCGCTGACTTTCGCAGGCGTTTTGGAGACGACTGGAATGTTGATCGTCATCGCCCAAAAGATCATCCGATTTGCCAAAAGCACCGGCTCGCTCGTGCTGGCTACGATTCTCTCCTGCATCGGAACCAATCTGATCGCCGGCGATCAGTACCTTTCCATTGTCATTCCCGGGCGCATGTTCAAGCCGCTGTTTCAAGCCAGACATTTGAAGCCGAAGAATCTGTCCCGGATTCTCGAAGATGCGGGAACGCTTTCGTCGCCATTGGTTCCATGGAATACCTGTGGCGCGTTCATGTTCACGACGCTCGGCGTCTATCCGTTCGCTTATGCGCCGTACGCTTTTCTGAATCTGATCAATCCGATCGTTTCGGTGATTTATGGATTCACGGGCTGGACGATGGAGAAAATGACCGATGAAGAGATTGCTGAATTGGAGAAGGATTCAGATCGTAGTTGATGCGGCTGAAACTTATTCGATCTGTCCCACGACGTACTTAAGAACTTTATTAATCTTTCGTTCGATGCAAATTTTTCCCGCTTCGGCGTAGCCGTGCGTTCGGGCGATTTCCCTGAATTTTATCTTTAAGTCGTCGATCAAACTTTCGACGGATGGAAATTTATCGATGTCCGTTTGGTCGATGATCTGCCGGAAAGCGCCGATAGCGTGAAGTTCGTTTTGAAACAGCGCCATATTTTCCATAAAAACATAATTGGTGATTTTTCCGCTCTCGTTCCGCCGCTTGTTTTCCCCGATCATGCACTCGAGGTCTTCTTTCAGATCGTCCAGCTCGATGCCCAGAATCCTGAGAAAATTTTTCAACATGTTCTTCATAGCCGCTCTCCTTTTTAAAAGATCCTTCTTCTTATAATATAAGGGAATTTTGAAAAAATTCAAGAGGCGGAAAAACTCAGAACCGGATTTTGATTCCCACCGGGCGGTGGTCGGTCAGTGCGACTTCATATTCGTTCCAGCCGTTGCTGAAATAATCATCGAGATGGATCGTCGCTACTTCGGTGCCGGTTCGTGCCAGTTCGTCGAATAATTCGTTGGTGACTAAAATGTGATCCAGATGGCTGGGCCATTTTGGATATGACCAGTTTTCGCTCGTACCTTTGGCAATCGGCATATCGGCGAACCGGTAAGCCGCGGAATTGTCGATGAAATTTTGGAAGACATTTGCCGCTTCCGGATCGCTGATCTCGTCGTTAAAATCACCGACGACGATTACATTTTCGGTGGAGAAGTATGCGTTGATATATGTTTCCAGCAAGAGGCTCGCGTCGAGACGCCGGCGTTCGTCATCGTATGAATCGGTTCCGATGATTCCGTCACCGCAACATTTGTAATGATTGTTGATGACGATGACGCGGTTGCCTTTCCATTTTAGTTCGAGAACGAGCGGCGGTCGGGGAAATTCGCGGTTATTATCGATATAAATTTCGTAAACCGAGTCGATCGTCATGTCTTCGGAACGATACAAAAAGGCGAGCGTTCCACCCCATCCGTCGGCGCGATAGCCGTTCCAATCGGCGAGTCTCGCATCCAATTCCTGGAAATCCATACCGCTGGCGATTTCCTGAAGCGCGATAACATCCGCGTTCAAATTTTGAATGACTTCCGCGGCTGAGGCGATCGTTGTCTCGCCGTTTCGCGGAAAGTTATAAATGTTCCAGGTAATGACGTCGAATGTCTGATCGGTGCCGAAATATAAATCCGACAGGTCGAGATCTCCCGGCAGGTATTTCACTATTCCGCTGACCGGCGAAGTCGAAATTCCCGACGTAGCGGAAACACGATAACTCAATGTGTCTAACGTGTCTGTCGATGAAGCGATCACATCGATATATTCGGTCGAGTTCGATTCTGTCTTTGCCAACTGCGTCCATTTTCCGGCACCGGTTTTCCGCTCGATTAAGAATTTGTTTTCTCCGACCGAATTGTCCGTCCAGGTCAGACGAACGGTCGTTTTTCCGGTTTGTTTGACCTGCAGATCGCCCGGTGAACAGCGTTCGGAAATCCACGCCACGGTATCTGAATATTCGGTTGTATCGCCGACCGCCATTGTGCGGATGCGATAGGCAAATACCGTGTCAGAATCTGTCGAAATGTAATCGATGAAAGAGGTTTCGTTCGCGTCGGTTTGCCGGTAGGTTTCTTCCCACTTCGACTCGCCGACTTTTTTATCGATGATGAAACCGGTTTCTTTGGCGGAGTTATCGCGCCATGTCAAATTAACGGCATCCTCCGAGATGCGGGCGATTTCGGGATTGTCCGGAACGGCGAGATCGGCTAAATGCGTCGTCGGATTTTCACAATATCTCACAAACGACAACACGATCAGCAGGATCGATACTCTATTTTTGGTAATGAAACTTGACAAGAAGTTTATAGACGTACTTTCTAACGAAATTTTAAAAAACGGAGACTAATTTAACGAACCGGCAACGATGCGACTAAAGAATTTTATACACGGAAAGTTCTGTGACGGTTCCGCTTCTGATCGATTATTTCACTAACATCAGTTTCATCGTTTTTCGATGCGTTTCCGAGATCATTTGGAAGAAATAGATGCCGGAGGCGACATCGCGACCGGCGTCGTCTTTGCCGTTCCAAACAGCCTGATGATAGCCCGCCGGTTTAAAACCATTTTCCAGCGTCCGGATTTTGTGCCCGCGAATGTCGTAAATCATCATCTGCACCGATGCGTCGGTCGGCAGATCGTACCGAATCGTCGTCTGCGAATTGAATGGATTCGGATAATTCCGGGATACGGAAAATTGTGTTGGGAGTCGCCGGATGGCGGCCTGAACCGGATTACCAAGCAAATCCGAAACGATGACCGATTGAACTGCGCAGTTTTCCGGAAGCGTACAGAGCCGTGTTTCGCCTGCGGACGCTATTTTGCCCTGCGTGTCGTAAAACAGAGCCGTTTCCGTATTCGTGCGGAAGACGAGAGAACCGCTTTCCCTCATTGCCGGTGAAAGTTCGATCTTGCCGCTCATCGGTTCTTTCAATTTAATTTGAATTCCCGCGATGTCTCCGTTGCTTTGGATCCACAGATCGTTGCCGCGCAGGATTAAATCGACCCGCGTTATCTGCGTCTGGTTGGGTTTCGCCAACGATTCCAATCCGAGCGCGAGCCGGACGATGCGGACGACGTCCAGCACGTCGATCGAACTGTCTGCGTTGACGTCCGCACAGAAGCGTTCGTAGGATTTTGGCGAGTTTCCGATGTTCAGGATGAAATTGACCGTCCGAACGACATCGAGTATGTCATATTTTCCGTCAAGATTTACGTCGCCTTTCGTCAAAGTTTCTGGCGAGATCAACCACGAAACGACATTTTCCAGCAACGCTTTCCGGCTGAGCGAATCGCCCAGATGGTCAAACGCCACGCTCATGAACAGACTTTGACCGCCGACCGGAATCTCGTTATTGTCGTATGCGATAATTCCGGCGTATTCGGTTCTTCCCGAGCCGCAATAGATCGCCTGCGCTTCCGAACGTGCCTGACAGCCGTCCTGATCGCCGAACGATGTATATTCAACATTATAGACGCTGGGAAGCGAGTTCGGCATCGTGGAAACAGGATGGGCGGGAAGCATCGACGAGAGATCGCCGGAGTTATCTTTGGACCAAGCATCGATGCGCAAAACGTTCGACCGGAAGTCTGCGAAAGTGACATCCGAAGAGGCTTTCCATGCGATTTCGCCACCTTCGATGAGCAATTTCCCACCTTCTGCAATGAATGTTTCGAGAGATGAACGATACAGATCGACGCCAATCGGCCGCGTGTTACTACCGGATGTCCAAACGACCAAATCGTAATTCCTCCATGTGGACGCATCGGTCAGCGCCGATTTTTCGCAGACAGCCCAATATCCCAGTTCTGTCAGATTACGCGAAAATTCGCTCGCGGATGGACTCTTTTCGGCGATGACGACATCCGATTTCATTTCGTAGAATTCTCCGGAGAGAATTTTTTCCTCGTCAGGGGTTCGTTTACCCATGTCGTCGTCGACGATCAAAATATCCGCCCGAGTTGTGTCCAATGAAACGTCGCATGTCAGTTCCGGCTGGGAAACGGACAGAAACATCAACCGGGAAATATGTCGCCGGGACGAAATTTCAAACCGGTAATCGCCGTAGGGTAAATGGACATGGTAATTTCCGCCCGTCGAGTCGTCAGAAACGACCGACGTGTAACTGATCCAGCCGTCGTCGGATTGTCGATTGGCGCCGATCGTAGCGTCGAGCGGAAGATTCGTCCCGGTTTCGGTGATTTTTCCCGACAACCAGCCGCCGGAGTCCGCCTGCATGACGATCGTCGCCTGATTCTCGTCGCATTTTAAAAATAATCGTTCCGAAAAAAGTTTGTATCCGAACAGTTCGGCGCGGATCAGATACCTTCCGACGCTCAGTTCCGACGGAACAGAAAACGATCCCCTCTGCTCGGTCGTCACGTCGAAAACTGCATCGACGGAATCCGGCAAGCAAAAACCGGTGACGCGAGCGCCCTGCAATCCGTTGCCGCCGGAATCCTGCACGACGCCGGAAAGTTGAGCGGTAACTTTTTGAACCAGAATCGCTTCTTCATAAATATCATACCCGGATTTTGCGATGGCGGCGCGCAATTCGCCGGTCGTTTTTGGAGTCACGGCGACGAAATTTGCGGCGACAGACGTATCGATGCCGCATCCCTTGACGAACAGCGTGATCCCGGATTCGCCGCACGATGCCGAGACGATTCCTTCAAAATCCGTGGTCAGCGATCCGAACAAGCCGATGGAATCGACGCTTGCGGAAATGTCCGGTTGTTGAAAAACGTTTCCGCCGGTCACGGTCAATGAACCGGTAAAAACCACAAATTGGTCGGAACTGCGCTTGCCGGTTATTTGAATCTTTTTACCGAAACGGGGCGTTACCGAAAAAACGGCGAGTCCGGCCGTGTCCGTTCGGGCGGCGACGGAATCGGAATCGAATTCCCAGTTTGCCAGAAAGATTTTGACATTCGGGATCGGTTGCGACGTCGCCGAATCGATCACGCGCACCCGGACTTCGGTTGATTCGGAAATGCGGATCGTATCCGGTTCGATCGAGACGATCGACGGCATCTTGATCGCAACGGTATCGACGACTGTTTTCAAATCGACGC
>Ga0265296_1004821_pt1 | contig 11501 bp, 9 predicted proteins | sample MunlanPumphouse1_FD_189073 | JGI IMG/M metagenome (GOLD analysis project Ga0265296, IMG submission 189073) | Groundwater microbial communities from a municipal landfill in Southern Ontario, Canada - Pumphouse #1 | ecosystem: Environmental > Aquatic > Deep subsurface > Groundwater | place: Canada...
GGGATCCAGGGCTTCGCCGGGATCCAGGGCGTCGAAGGCATGCAGGGCCCGATCGGCTTCACGGGTGCGAATGGTGTCGCTGGCCCGCAGGGTCCGCAGGGCATCGAGGGCGCGGTCGGTGGGGAGGGCGCCGTCGGTCCGATCGGGCCGACGGGCGAGCAGGGCCCGCAGGGCGTTCCCGGCGTGATCGGGGCGACCGGTCCGCAGGGTGACGTGGGACCGCAGGGTCCGATCGGACCGACGGGTCAGACCGGCCCGGCGGGAGCCGACGGTCAGACGGGGCCGATCGGTCCGGCCGGGGCCACGGGCGGCGTCGGCCCGGCCGGAGCCACCGGCAACACCGGTCCGAAGGGTGACGACGGCGACGTCGGTCCCGCCGGTCCCGCCGGCCCGACGGGCAACACCGGGGGTACCGGTCCCGCCGGCCCGAAGGGCGATACCGGCGACACCGGGCCCGCGGGCGGCATCGGTCCGGCCGGCCCGGCCGGCGTCGGTGGCGTCAAGCTGCTCGACGGCAACGACGTCGACCTCGGGCGGATCATCGGCACGAGCGACACCCTGGTCACCGTCGTGACGCCGACCGGCTACGTCCTGACCATGTCCTTCGCGGGCGTCGTCCAGCTGGGCACCCAGCTGAACTACGTCGGGCAGTGCTCAACGACGGCGACGGTCTGGATGAACGCGGGCACCACCCAAGCCCGTAAGGCGAACGGCAAGCTCGCGGTCTACTCGCCCAGCGTCGGCGCGTACTTCGTGCCGGACAACGTCGCCAGCGACGGAACGGCGTCGGGGGTGCCGATGACCGGCATGACGATGGCCGAGCAGGGCTCGACCAGCCTCTCGGCCGGCACCTGCGCGGCGGCGACCCAGTCGCCGAACAACGGCTTCAAGATGAAGTCGGTGGCCGCGTCGGTGGTCGGCATGCCCGCGACGATCGCGCTGCCCCTGAAGATCCAGTAGCTCGCCGCCCGGCTGCCGCCGTCCTCCCCCGCAGCAGCGTGAGGGGCGGGCGGCGCCAGTACCGCGTGGGTAGTACCCACTGCGAATCGTTGGTGCCCCGCCGTCCGTCGGACTCGGGTATCGGACGGCGGCAGCCGATACGGTGTCCCCGACATATCGGCGGCGGCCCGCGGGCCAGACGGGCGGACGGGACGAATGCGCAACACGGGACCGATCAGGAAAGCCGGCATCGTGGGGGTCGTGGCCGTGATCGCTGCCGGCGGCACGACCGCGGCGATCGCCGCGGACCGTCCATCCGCCGGCTCGGCGTCCACGACGCTCCACGCGTGTCTCACGCCGGTCTACAAGACGCTGCAGCTGACCACCGTGGGCGCGAAGTGCCCGGAGGGACACCGGAAGATCTCGTTCGCCAGCAAGGGCGAGCAGGGTGAGAAGGGCGCGCGCGGAGCTCGCGGGACACGGGGCTCGGCCGGCGCCGACGGCGCAGCGGGCTCGCAGGGGATTCCCGGGGCCGGCGGTCCGCAGGGCGTGGCCGGTGCCTCCGGTGCCCACGGTGCGCCGGGTGAACCGGGCGCGCAGGGAATCCAGGGCGTGCCGGGGATCCAGGGTCCTCAGGGTCTACAGGGGATTCAGGGCGTGCCCGGTATCCAGGGTATCCAGGGCTTCGACGGGATTCAGGGCGTCCCCGGCATGCAGGGGCCGATCGGGTTCACGGGCGCGGACGGCGCCGCCGGTCCTCAGGGGCCGCAGGGCGTCGAGGGTGCGATCGGCGCGGAGGGTCCGGCCGGTGCGTCCGGGGACGTGGGCCCGACGGGTGCCACCGGCCCGGTCGGGCCCGTCGGTCCGATCGGTGCGACCGGTCCGCGGGGCGAGCAGGGTGAGCAGGGCGATGAGGGTCCGATCGGCGCGACCGGGCCCGCCGGTCCCCAGGGGGACGTGGGAGACGTGGGCCCGGCCGGCCCGAAGGGCGACCAGGGCCCCGTGGGTCCCGCCGGCGCCACCGGGAGCGCCGGCCCCAAGGGCGAGTCGGGGGCCGCCGGGCCTGCGGGCGCCAACGGGGCTGCTGGCCCCAAGGGTGATCCGGGCGCGGCCGGGCCCGCCGGGGCGACCGGCCCGCAGGGCCCGACCGGGGCCGCCGGCTCCGGCGGCGCGGTCCTCCGCGACGCCGCCAACGTGAAGCTCGGCGCGGTGATCTCCTCGAATCGCTACAGCGTCACCGTGGCCACCTCCACCGGTCACGTGATCGACCTCAGCTGGCGTGGCGCCGCAGCCGCGCCCGCGGCGATCTACTTCACGGGCGGTTCGTGCGGGGCCGGCAGCACCAAGTGGCTGCTCGCCGGCGTCGGCTCCTCCCAGCGGTACATCAACGGTCGGATCGCCGTGTACTCGCGGACCACCAACACGTACCTCGTCCCGGCGACGGTCGGGGCCGACGGCGCGGCGACGTCGGTGACGATGAGCAACGTCACGAACATCGAGTACGAGGTCGGGGTCGTCGGCGAGGGCGAGTGCGATCCGGCGTCAGCGACGAGCCAGGGCGTCCTGCTGAAGACGGCGACGCCGGCCCAGGTCGGCATGCCGGCCACCGTGACCCCGCCGCTGTCCGTGCAGTAGCGCGGGCCGCGGGCGGATCGCGGTCCGCCGTCGACGCCTGATGCACGAGGGCTCGCCCCGTCGGCGTCGCCCGCCCGCACCGATCAACGACGAGGGCCCCGCCGAATCCGGCGGGGCCCTCGTCACGTCCTGCGGTGGTCGGTACGGCAGCAGGGCATCCGGCCCCGCCCCGCCGTGCCGTCCGGGGCTAGCGCTGCTCGATCGGGACGTAGTCCCGGGTGCGCTCGCCGGTGTAGATCTGCCGCGGACGGGCGATCTTCTGCTCCTTGTCCTGGACCATCTCCAGCCACTGGGCGATCCAGCCCGGGGTGCGGCCGATGGCGAACAGGACCGTGAACATCTCGACCGGCAGGCCGAGCGCCTCGTAGATCAGGCCCGAGTAGAAGTCGACGTTCGGGTAGAGCTTGCGCGAGACGAAGTAGTCGTCCTCCAGCGCGATCTTCTCCAGCTCCTGGGCGACCTCGAGCAGCGGGTTGGTCGTGCCGGTCGCCTCGAAGACGTCGTCGACGGCCTTCTTGATGATCTTGGCGCGCGGGTCGAAGTTCTTGTAGACCCGGTGGCCGAAGCCCATCAGCTTCTCGTCGCCGGCCTTCACGCGCTCGATGAACGCGGGGACGTTGTCGACCGACTCGATCCGCTGGAGCATCTCCAGCACGCTCTGGTTGGCGCCGCCGTGGAGCGGGCCGAAGAGCGCGCCGATCCCGGCCGCGGTCGCCGAGTACGGGTCGACCTGCGACGAGCCGACGGCGCGAACCGCCGAGGTCGAGCAGTTCTGCTCGTGGTCGGCGTGGAGGATCAGCAGGACGTCGAGCGCCTTGGCGATCCGCGGATCGGCCTGGTACTTCAGCTCGGCGATCTTGAACAGCATGCCGAGGAAGTTCTCGGCGTAGTTCAGGTCGTTGTCCGGGTAGACGTACGGCATGCCCTTGGCGTGCCGGTACGCGAACGCGGCGAGCGTCGGCATCTTGGCGATCAGACGGACGATCTGCTCGGAGCGCGTCTGCGGATCGTGGATGTCCTTGGCCTCCGGGTAGAAGGTCGACAGCGCGGCGACCGAGGCCTGCAGGATGCCCATCGGGTGGGCGTCGTAGCGGAAGCCCTCGACGAACGACTTGACGTTCTCGTGGACGAAGGTGTGCGTCGTGATCGCGTGCGTCCACTCGTCCAGCTCGGACGTGGTCGGCAGCTCGCCGAAGATCAGCAGGTACGCGACCTCGAGGAACGTGGCCTGCTCGGCCAGCTGCTCGATCGGGTAGCCCCGGTACTCGAGGATCCCCTTGTCACCGTCGATGAAGGTGATCGACGAACGACACGATGCGGTGTTCGTGAACGCCGGGTCGTACGTCATCAGGCCGAAGTCGTCCTCGCCGACCTTGATCTGACGGAGGTCCATCGCTCGGACCGTGCCGTCGGAGATCGGCACCTCGTACGACTTCCCCGTGCGGTTGTCGACGACCGTCAACGTCTCCGCGGCCGTGGCTACCGAGGTGTCGGCTCCGGATTCCTGGGTCTCGCTCATTGGGCTCCTCTGTCAATCCCGTCGCGTGAAGCGCTCCAGCGTACGACCTGCACAGCGTGTTCCTCGACCGCGGTCGAACCGGAGCTGAATCGTAGTATGGCGGGTCGTGGCTTGAAGAACGTCCCATCCTGGCGCAAAGACGGTGCGGAGCGCCCCTCCTTCCGTCGGGGAGGCGCAACCCGTGAACCGAAGCCCCGCCGATCGGGGGGTGCGGTTGGAGCGGGTGCTAGGGGAGGCGGGCGAGCCCGTTGCTAGGGGAGGCGGGCGGGGCCACCTTCGTACCGGCTCTCGGTCGCCTCGACCTGGCCGTGGTAGTGGCTGCCCAGCTCGGGATGACCGTACGGCCGCTCGGCGGCCTGGTCGAGCAGCATGAACGAGAGCTGGGCGATCGGCAGGCCGGGCCGCAGCAGGATCGGCACGCGCGTCAGGTTGGCCAGCTCGAGGGTCAGCGTGCCCTTCCAGCCCGGGTCGCAGAAGCCGGCCGTCGCGTGGACGATCAGTCCGAGCCGGCCGAGCGAGCTCTTGCCCTCGATGCGCGCCACGACGTCGTCGGGCAGCTCGACCCACTCCTCGGTGCGACCGAGCGCGAACTCGCCGGGGTGGATCACGAACGGCTCGTCGCCCTCGCAGACGACCTGTTCCGTCAGGTTCGCCGGGGGGCTCGCCAGGTCGATCGACGTCACCCGGTGGTTGTGGAAGACCCGGAACGAGTTGCCCAGCTTGAGGTCGACGGAGGCCGGCTGGACCGCCCCGTCGTCCCACGGGTCGATCTTGATTCGCTGTTCCGCGACGAGCCGGCGGATCGTGACGTCCGAGAGCACGGTCATGCGCGGAAGCCTAGAGGGTTGCCGTATCGAGGGGCGGAGCCCGCGCCCCGCGCGTAGGGGAGTACGCACAGCTCGGGGAGGGGGGAAATCACCGCGAGCGACGACGAGGGGGAGGGGAGCCACCACCTTGCCGCGTCTCTCGCGGCGGTGTGGCGACCGACGTCCTCCTTTCCGCACGAACCGAAGCGACCACGCCCATGCGCATCCGCCCCCTCTCACCTTCCCCCTCGTCCCCCCGCTCGCGCCGCCTAGCCCGCACCGCCGCCGTGCTCGTGGCGCTGCTCGGCACGTTCGGCGCTTCGGCGGTGGCCGGCGCGGTCGAGACGGCCCCCGCGCCCGCCGGGGCCCCTGCTGCTCTGCCGGCCCCGGACGGCGAGCGCATCTCGTCGTACCGCGTGACCGACGCGGAGATCGCAGCCCTCGAGCGCCGCGGCCGGCGCGTGACCTACCGGACCAGCGTGACGAATCGCGAGCCGCGGACCGTCCGGAACGTCGAGGTCTGCGAGCCGCTGCCCCGGGGGTTGCGCTTCGTCACGGCCACCCGTGGATTCGAGATGCGGGACGATCGGGTCTGCTGGGTCATGACGTTGCGCGCCGGGCGACGTGCCGACCTGCGGATCGTCGTCCGCACGCTGACGCGAGCCGGCGGATCGGAACGCCGGATTCCGTAACGTCAGCTCCCGGCCTGCCCCGCGACCCCGGCCCGCGCACTACGCCCCATGCTTCCCTCGTCCCCCGCATCCTCGCCCTCCTCGGTCCGCTGGTCGTCCCCGGTCCTGTTCGTCCTGCTCTTGCTCGTGGTCGGTCTCGCGACCGCCCGACCGGCGCTCGCCGCGTCCGGCGACGTGGGGGGCGAGGCGGCGAGCGCCGGGGCGATCGAGGACCCGGGGGGCGACGACGTCGGTACGGAGACCGACGCCGACCCGCTCTGGCCGGTCGCCGCGCCCGCGAAGCAGCGCGGGGCGACCGTCGCCCGGGTCGTCGTGGCCGGCTACGGCCGCGCGCGCCTGGCGTCGACGCGGGGAATGGTCCGCGTCGGGACCGAGACCGCCTGGTCGGGCCAGAACCAGACCCTGCTGGTGCTGCGCGGGGCCGAGCGGGCCGGCGTCAAGTGGGTCCAGCTGCTGCTCGGCAGCCGACCGAACGGCCGCACGGCGTGGGTCCGGCGCGACCACGTCGTGCTCGGCACCACCCGCTACTGGATCGACGTCTCGACGCGGTTGCGGCGGGTCACCGTCTATCGCGACGGTCAGCGGGTGCGGCGCTTCCGCGCGGTGATCGGGGCGCCGCGGACCCCGACGCCCCACACGTTGGCAGCGATCTACGAGATCAACCGCCAGCCGGAACCGACGGCGTTCCTCGGCCCCTGGGTGCTCGCCCTGACCGCGCATTCGCAGGTGCTGGAGAACTACGGCGGCGGACCGGGCCGGGCCGCGATCCACGGCCGCGCGGGGGCGAGCCTGCTCGATCCGCTGGGCAGCGCCCGCTCGCACGGCTGCGTGCGGGTGACCAACGCGGACGTGCGGTTCCTGGCGCAGCGCGTGCCGGCCGGAACCCCGGTCGACCTGCGCCGCTAGCCGGACCGCAGAGCTACGCGCGCAGCGCGATTGCCGCGTCGGGGACGCGCGTCAGCTCGACCAGCCGGTCGACGCGCTCCTGGACGGCGCTGCCGGGCAGCTCGTAGAGCTTCTCGGCGCCGAAGGCCTCGACGTTGTGCGACGCGGTCGCGGTGCCGTGCAGCAGGGCGGCGGCGAGCACGTCGCGATCGACGACCAGCTCGGGCTCGGCCGCCAGGCGGGCGGCGACGTAGCCGACCACGCCGCCGGCGAAGGTGTCCCCGGCGCCGGTCGGGTCGACGACGGAGTCGAGGGGAAAGACCGGGACCGTGAACCCGCCGTCCTTGGTGTAGACGGTCGCGCCGTAGCTGCCGAGCTTGGCGATGATCGCCGACGGCGCGTCGTCCCACGCCAGGATCGCCTGCGCCGCGGAGTAGACCGTCCGGGCGCCGGTCAGCTGCTGCAGCTCGCCGTCGTTGAGGATCAGGCAGTCGATCTCGCCGATCGCGGCGACCAGGTCGTCACGGGCGATGTCGATCCACAGGTCCATCGAGTCCAGGGCGACCCACTTGGCGGCCTGGCACTGGGCCCGCACCGCGCGCTGCAGGGCGGGGACGATGTTGGCGAGGAACAGCACGTCCGAGGCCTGGCTCTCGGCCGAGAGCTTCGGCTCGAAGCTCTCGAAGACGTTCAGCTCGGTGACGATGGTGTCGCGCGAGTTGAGGTCGTCGTGGTACTTGCCCTGCCAGAAGAAGGTCTTGCCGCCGGCGACGCGCTCGACGTCGTCGGTGTTGGTGCCGCGGGTGCCGAGCAACGCGACGTCCTCGTCGCTGTAGTCGTCGCCGACCGGACCGACGACGCGGACGTCGGTGTAGAACGACGCGGCCTGGGCGAAGTGGAAGGCGGCGCCGCCGTGGATGCGGTCGCGCTTTCCGGACGGGGTTTCGACGCCATCAAAGGCGATGGATCCGACGACGGTGACGGTCATAGGCGCGGAAGACTATGACCTTCCGGCGGTGGTTCGCGGCGCCGTCCCGGCCGGGATCGTCGGGGTATGGCGCGCACGAGCCCCGACGCTCGTAGGATTTATGTTTCACCCGGTCAGTCCCGGGTAGGAGGCCAGCAGTTCTTCGGCCGGAGCGCGCCGCGCGGCACGATCGCCGGCGCAGCATCCTCCGCCGAAGCCCCCGCAGGACGCGTGCCCGAGCCACAGCCTTGAACGACCACCGCTTCGTCCGGGCCGACGCGACCTGAATGCCCGCTGGATCCTCTTCGTCGGAGAGCTCCGCATCGCGTGACGCCATGGACGTCGCGCTGATCCGGCTCTACCGCGCCACGCACGACCGTCGTCGGCTGGAGAAGCTCGTCGACCGGTTTCGCCCGCTGGTCCGCTCGATCGCGCTCCGCTACGCCCAGGGCGGCGAGCCGCTCGACGACGTGATGCAGGTCGCGCTGCTCGGGCTGGTCAAGGCGATCGAGCGCTACGAGCCCCAGAACGGCGCGGGGTTCGGCGCGTTCGCCCGGCCGACGATCGACGGCGAGATCAAGCGTCACCTGCGCGACCACGGGTGGGCGATGAAGGTCCCCCGCTCGGGCAAGGAGCTGTGGGCGCGGCTGCGGGAGGCCCGCCGCGAGCACCCGACCGCGAACGACGAGCAGCTGGCGTCGCTGCTCGGGATCGAGCTGTCCGAGCTGCGTGACGCCGAGGCCAACGGGTTCGCGCTGCAGACCGAGTCGATCGACTTCCGGGTCGGCGACGACGGCGGTACGGTGGCCGAACGTCTGGGCCGCGAGGAAAGCGGGTATGCACAGGTCGAGGACCACGACGAGATCGACCGCGCGATGTCCGTACTGGAGCCGCGCGACCGTGAAGTCGTGCGACTCCGGTACTTCGACGAAGCGCTGCAACGCGAGATCGGCGACCACATCGGCACCTCCCAAATGCAGATTTCCCGCATCCTCAACCGCTCGCTGCAACAGATGCGCGACCAGATCGACGTCGGTCCGATGCCCGCCCCGTCCAGCGACGACCCCTCCGTGCCTGCTCCATGAAGCGCGAACCCGAACCGCTGCAGTCGCTGCTCGCCGGCCTGGTGCTGGCGCTCGACGTGATCGCCGACCACGTCGTGCTGCTGTCGCCGGACGGGCGGATCGTGCACGCCAACGTGGCGTGGCAGCGGTTCGCGCTGGACAACGGCGGCGAGAGCACCGACTGGGTCGGCGTGGACTACGTCGAGGCCAGCTCCGCGCCCGCGGTGGAGGCCGGGATCCCCGATCCGGTCTCCGCGGGCGTGCGCGACGTGCTGACGGGCCGTCGCCGCGACTTCGAGACCGAGTACGACTGCCACGCTCCGGACGAGCTGCGGTGGTTCCGATTGACGGTCACCCGCGCCCAGCTGCCCGGGATCAGCGCGATCGTCACCCACACCGACATCACCGCGCAGCGCACGGCCGAGCGCACGTTGGAGCTCCACGCGACGCACGACCGGGCGACGGGCCTGGCCAACCGCGCGGCGCTCGAGCAGCACCTGCGGCAGATGCTGGAAGAGGGCCAGGACGTCTCCGCGATCATGGTCGGTCTGGCCGTTCCCGGTCGCCCCGCGGTCGCCCTCGGCGACGACGAGCTGGTCAACGCGGCGGCGACGCTGAGCGAGCTCTTCCCGGCTCCGGCCCGCGTCGGGCGCTGGGGTCCGCGGTCGTTGCTGATCGCTCAGAGCGGCGCCGACGAGGACACGCTCGCGGTCTTCGAGACCACCGTGGGGGCGGCGCTGCGCGAGATCCTCGGCGATCTGGAGGTGACGGCGACCGCGGTGCGGATCCGCGCGGCCGCGGAGATCGCCCGGATCGAGACGTCGGACCCGCGGATGCAGACGTCGGACCGCGCCCGGCTCAACGACTGAGGGCGGCGGCGGAGGCAGGTCGCCCCGGCGTCGATGGCCGGGGCGCGGCGTTGGGGTCCGTTCCACCCGTCGGGCGGAACCGAGGCCTCAGGACAGCAGCGCCGACGGCGCGGGCACCAGGTATTCGCGCATCTTGCGGGTGGCGCGGGCGAGCACCCGCGAGACCTGCATCTGCGAGACCGAGAGCTTCGCGGCGATCTCGCGCTGCAGCAGCCCCTCGGCGTAGCGCATCCGCACGATCGCGCGCTCGCGCTCGCTGAGCACGGTCATCGCCTCGTCGAGCATCGTCGCGTCCTCGACCCGTGCGTACTCGCCGTCGACCGCCGCGGCCTCGGGCAGGTCGACGCTGTCGTCGCCGATCCGCCGGTCGAGCGACTTCGCGCGGAAGGCCCGCGCCGCGACCCGCGCCCGGCGGATCTCGGGCTCGTCGACGCCCAGGCGCTCGGCGAGCGTCGCCGTGGTCGGCGTGCCGCCCTGGCGCTCGATCCGCTCCTCCTCGGCGGTCATCCGGGCTTGCAGCTCCTGCATCGACCGCGGCACGTGGACCGCCCAGAGGTGATCGCGGAAGTGTCGCTTGATCTCCCCGGAGATCGTCGGACCCGCGTACGAGATGAAGCGTCCGCGGCGCGAGAAGTCGAAGCCCTCGATCGCCTTGACCAGGCCGAGCATGCCGACCTGCACCAGGTCCTCCATCTCCTCGCCCCGGCCCGTGTACTTGCGGGCCGTCGAGCGGACGAACGGCGTGAACCGCCGGACGAACTCGTCGTACGCCTTGCGGTCGCCTCGGGTCCGATAGCTCCGCAGGAGCTGCAGATCGCGGTGCTCCTGGATGGTTGCTTCCTCCGCCACGGGAATCCCCTGCTTTCGGGTCTTGCGAACGACGACGTGCGTCACGTGCATCCGTCTTCGGACGCAGGCGACTTCGCCGTGATCAATCACGTTGGTGCGCCCGGATCGAAACGATTGGAGCCCGTACCGACGCGGATGCCGCGTCCCACGGTGCTGCTCCGGTGCGTCTCGATCGGCGGCGCACCCTGCACTAACCCACTCGGGGCGGCCGGCAAACACCGATCGCGAATTTCTTTTCGGTGGACCTTCCGCCGGCCCGTCCGAAGCGGCTGCGGGGTGCGCTCGCCCGGCGCCCCTCAGCCGTGCAGGCGGCCGTCCGCGGCGAGTCGCACCGTGCGGTCGGCGAGCGCCGCTTCCTCGGGGCGGTGGGCGATCAGCAGCGCGCCCGCCCCGGGAGCGGCGGCGAGCAGGGCGGCGAGCACCGCGCGTCCGTCGGCCGGCGGCAGGTGGCTGACCGGCTCGTCGAGCACGAGGAACCGGGTCGGGTGGGGCTCGGGGCCGGTGTCGGCACGGTCGTCGTGACCGAGGTCGCCGGGAGCGGAGGGATCGTCGGCGACGCAGCGCAACCAGACCCGCGCGAGCCCGAGCCGCTGACGCTCGCCGCCCGACAGCGACCTCCCGCGCTCGCCGACGCGGGTGGCGAGGCCCTCGGTCAGCCCGTCGAACCACGGTCCGGCTCCGACCGCGCGCAGCGCGGCGACGAGTTGGTCGTCGTCTGCGTCGGGACGGGCCAGCCGCAGGTTGGCGGCGACGTCGGCGTCGAAGACGTAGGGATCCTGGGGGACGAGCAGCACGCGCTCGCGCAGCGCGACGCCGTCGAGCGCGGCCAGCGGCGTGCCGTTGAGGGTCGCCGTCCCGCGGACGTCGGCGGGCGGCAGGAACCCGACCACGAGCTCGCCGACCGTGCTCTTGCCGGCCCCGCTCGGGCCGACCAGGGCGACCCGCTCGCCGGGGCGGATCGTCAGGGCGACGTCGCGCAGCACCGGACGCCCGCCACGGTCGACCGAGACGCCGTCGAGGCTCAGGCCGGGTGTGCCGGAGGCGGCGTCCGGGACGGCGGCGCCGGATCCTGATGAGGGGGACGACGGAACGGCTTCGGGGATCGCTGCGGCACCACCGGAAGCCGCGTCCGAGGGGGACGGCTGCTCCGCCAGCAACGCCGAGACGCGGTCGACGGCGGCGGCCGTTCCCCGCAGCTCGCGGGCGGCGGCGGGCAGCGGGGCGATCGACTCGCCGACGCCGAGCACCAGCAGCGCCAGCAGCCCGACCAGGACCG
>Ga0265296_1004822_pt1 | contig 11501 bp, 13 predicted proteins | sample MunlanPumphouse1_FD_189073 | JGI IMG/M metagenome (GOLD analysis project Ga0265296, IMG submission 189073) | Groundwater microbial communities from a municipal landfill in Southern Ontario, Canada - Pumphouse #1 | ecosystem: Environmental > Aquatic > Deep subsurface > Groundwater | place...
CACCGAGAGACAATGATTTGTCTATTATCGATGAAATTATCTTCGAACGCAAACAAACTATTGAGGTAGAATCATCAGAATAAAATTTAACTTTATCCCACAAATTATTATTTAAATATCATGTCACGAGCCAAGGGAATCCCTTCGGCTCTTTTTTTATTTGATGTTTTCCACTGTATCGCTGTACTGTGTTACAGTAAATCAAAGTCGAACATATTGACTTAATGTAAAAAATACCTCATAATCTTATCAGTTTTTATATTCGATCTTAAACAACTCGAAGAACAAAAGGAGGAAAAAGAATGAAATGTATTCGGTGTGAAAGAGAATTGGAACCAGATAACTGCAAATGTTGTCCGAATTGCCACGGAATACATTGTGCACCACCGACCATTCTTGGTGTTGTTAGTGATGATCTATGTTCCGATTTTGAAGATTGCTTTAATCGTAAAACCGATACTCGTTCTGTCACAAATTGTAAGTTCTGTCACAAACCATTGCCTCCACAGATGAAATGTTGTTCGTGGTGTCACTGCCATTGTGATGCAAATCCACGATGTGAAGATGCACGTGCAACTGTATTGTGCATTGCCAGCAAGATAGATTACATTTCCTGCGTTAAATGTCCTGAGTGTAGTATAAGACCGAAAGCAACTACAATGGGTGGCTTAAAACGATTGCCTGCTTGTAGAGAATGTTTAGACAATAATCATCCTCGTATGCGTTGCTGAGAATAACATTTAGGGGAGGTGGAAAAATGCCGCCAAAAAGACCTGATTGTGTAAATAATCTGATAGGATCGCCACCGCCTGATGACATACAAGTTCCTGGATTTCAAGATGATATCTCACAAATCATTACTAATAATGAAACTGTTGAAAATATCGAACAGCGATTGAGATCAAATATTGGAAATCCTGAGTCAGGAAAGAAAACGATTCAAGAAATTCGCAAAATGTTACAATCGTTACCCAAAAATGAAAGAAACGAAATATTGGACGAATTAGACAAAAGAGCAATTGGCTATTATCAAATTTATCAAGAGAAAGAAGATAGAGCATCTAAAGAACTTGGTGATTTGATAAGAGGTTTAACTCTCCAGCAGTATTCCTAAAGTTATATTATTAGATAGCAAAGGAGGTGAAAAAATGGTAAATTTGATCATCATTGTGAGTCATCCCAACGTATTTCACAATAAAACACATATTGTCCTTTCAACAGAAGATGGCAGATCCGAAACAATAGTTTGTGCATCCGAACTTATTTCCAGAAAAGTAGTTGAAGGTATTATAACAATATGCAAACTCGTCGGTGTAAACTTCCGAATGAACCCATAACTTTAATCACAAAGACATAATTCACGAACTATGTAAATTCAAATCATAAACATATAAACCAAAATTTTGAGCCAAGATTAACCCCTCGGCTCTTTTTTATTAATACAATCACAACCCAGCTAGATACCCCACCTACGAGGTGGGGTAATGGTTGTTCCACTATCTACTCTAAAGATAGGCGAAGTGCAAGGGTCTGCGGCCTCTCGAACCTGCTACATGTAGGCCTTGACAAATTTTGTAGATTTGGTATAATCGAAAATGTAGTCTTAAAAAACAAGACCTGCTGAATAATAATTTTTCGTAGCGAAATGCTCATAAATTCGCGCGAAAAGAATGAAGAGCAAGAAAGTGTAGCAACTGCTACATTGACGAGCTATGAATTCTTTGCAGCCGAATTTAAAGCATTGTAGCAGAAAAGGTTATTATTTAGAAGGTCTTCAAGCAAGCATCATTTTACTCACCAAATCGCACTTCTGGGGGAAACGCTCCGCTTCTCTCGATAATCTTCGGGACTGAAAGAGCTGGGAAAGGTAGGAAAATTATTTGTACGCTGACAAAAAGGGGACTACGCAGTAAAATCAAAATTCAAAATTCAAATGTCAAATGTCAAAAATTAAAAACTAAAAATTATCATTCAAAAACAAAATCAGATCTAAAATCTAACAAATTAGTCAATAAAATACTACAACTTAATAGGAATTACCTAAAAAAACCTTTATTTTCATGGTTTAAAAACATAAAAGGTTTATTTGTATTGTTAAAGTCCAAGCTTTTAACCAAGAAAGTTGTTTTGTCATTTGAAAAATTTGCTTTGATAATTTTAGTGGTTATCATCATGTCTAGTAATACTTTTGCCTATTTTCCCAATCAAACTCAATTAACAAGCCAAAATACAGAAGTAATTTCGGGTAATGCTCAAGATCTACAAAAAACCATAGAAACTATTTCTAAGTATACGCCGTTAATCAAAACAAGCTCGAATGTGATTATTTCAGAACAAAGTGCTGATAACTTTATTCAGAAGCCGGAAATTCTGACTACGAAAACTCGCGCACAAATTGATAGTGATCTAAAAGCCGAAAAACAGAAAAAACTGGCAGCTTCACGTGCTGTCGTTACTCGAAATGCATCAACAACTTCCACGAACACTGTTTCAACCGAGCAAACCGCAAAAGTTACTACTCCGAGAGCGGGGAATGGATACTGGTACGGATTCTGCACCTGGTATGTCGCCAATAAACGAACAGATATCCCAAATCATTGGGGTAATGCTAAGGCATGGCTAAATTCAGCCCAAAAAAATGGTTGGGCAACCGGCCAAACACCAAAAGTTGGAGCCATAATGGTTACACGCGAATCATGGGCAGGGCACGTTGCATTCGTTGAGAGTGTTGATGGTAACCAGTTTACAATTTCCGAGATGAATTATTCTGGTTGGGCGAGAACTAGCACTCGAACTGTAGAAATGAATTACTTTGCTATCATTGGATTTATTTACTAAATTTAAATCTCATAATTAAATAATGACGCAAATCAAACTATGGGATTGGAATTTTTTTTATATCTGCTATAATAAAGATACAAATTATTTTTGTTATTTGTCATTTGTATTTTGACATTTACGACTAACCCCGTATAATTCCTTTCTGCAAAATTGATTACATCGTATTATTGCAGAAGCGTCATAAACGGGGCAAGAAGGAGCTAAAGTGCCTATCCATGAATATAAGTGTAAAAACTGTAAAAATGAATTTGAAAAATTGTCTAAAACTAAAAATGAAAATGTAAGTTGCCCAGATTGCAACAGTAACGATGTAGAGAAACTGATAACTAATATTTCCGATAGTAAACATGGTGGCTGTGAAAACTGCAAATCATGCTCGGGTTGTCATCATTAATTTAGGAGTAGATATGTACGATCTAATTATTATTGGCTTAGGACCTGCCGGCATCTCAGCAGGAATCTACGCTGCACGATATAAATTAAATACTTTAATAATCGGCTCTAAACCAGGTGGATACGCAACCGATGCCAGTGAAATAGATAACTATCCTGGACTTCCTGGGTTGAGCGGCATTGAACTCATGAAAAAATTCAGCGATCATTTGAATAAATTCAAACTTCCTTCGAAAACAGATTTAGTAAAAAATATTATTAAAACCAAAAATGGATTTGATGTAATAACAGAAAAAGAGAAATTCTCCACCAAAGCTGTTGTCATAGCTTGTGGAACAGCAAGAAGAAGATTGGAGATTCCTGGAGAAAGTGAATTTATGGGCAAAGGCGTTGCCTTTTGCGCAACCTGCGATGCATTCTTTTTTAGAGATAAAAATGTAGCGATCATTGGCGGCGCAGATGCAGCTCTAACTGCAGCTCTCGAATTAAGCCATTTTGCCAGCAAAGTATATTTAATCTATCGAAAAGATACGCCATCAGCTGTGCCTGAGTTAATAGATCGAGTGGAAAAAAATTCAAAAATTGTTCTTATTCCAAATACTAATTTAACAAAAATTATTGGTAATAAAAAAGTTGAGAAAATAATTTTAGATAAGGCTTATCAAGGAAAAAATGAGTTACCACTCGAGGGAGTTTTTATTGAAATCGGTTCAATTCCCTTAACTGACTTGATTAGAGGCATAGATGTAAAAATGGATCAGCAAGGATTTATTATTGTTGATAGCACACAGCAAACTAATATAGAAGGTATTTTTGCAGCTGGTGATTCTACAACTGGTTCAAATAAATTTCAACAAATTATTACTGCTTGCGCCGAAGGCGCAGTTGCCAGCAATTCTGTTTTTAAATATATAAAAAATAATTTACTTTCGCCAAACGCGAAGTAAAGGAGAAAAAATGTTTAACAGATTTAAAGCCTTATTAGTAACAATTTGTTCCATTTTAGTTTTTACCGCAACGCCTACCTATGCTTTTCAGATGTCAACATCAAGCGAAAACAACACAGTTTTTGACTTCGCTAAGGACAAAACCATTGATGACAACTATGCTGTGTTTGGCAACACACTCAATCTCAAAGGGACTGTTGTTGGTGATTTAGTTTCTTTTGGAAATGAAATTTCCGTGGACGGCACAACTAACGGAAATATTTTAGGCGCCAGCAATATGTTTGAAATCAATGGAAAAGTAGACAGAGATGTTTTTGTGGCTGGGAATGGCATTACTATCAGTAAAGACGCTGTTATTAATGGGGATTTATTTGTTGCAGGAAATAGTATCCAGATCGATGGTGAAGTAAAAGGAATGGTTTATTCTGGCAGCTCGAATCTAGTCGTGAACGGAAAAGTTGGAAAAGGAATTAAAGCTGGGGTTTCTGATTTCACGCTTGGTCCTGATTCTGTTGTAAACGGTAATATTGTTTATTATAGCGACAAACAAGCAAATATTTCCTCGACATCGAAACATACTGGCACGATCGAATTTAAGCAATCGTCGAAAGAATGGTCCACACCAAGTATGACTAAAAGAGTTACCGATGGATTTTACTCTATGCTTTCAATTTTGGTAGTAGCAATATTATTGATTTTGATTATGCCCAGGAAAATGGAAATGTGGACTAATCATATTAAAGATAGTTTCTGGAAATCATTTGGATTAGGATTTGTATTTCTATTTATTCTTCCAATATTGATTTTTATTCTACTTATTACGATGATAGGAATCCCATTATCAATAATCCTAACTGGATTCTATATCTTAGCAATTTATATTTCTAAGATAATTTTCGCGAATTTCCTTGGTAATGCAATCGTAAAAAGTAATTGGAATGCCATCTGGAAAATTACTCTGGGAATTTTTGTTCTTAGTATCCTCAACTTAATCCCAATAGTTGGTCCTATTATTGGATTCATCGCTCTAACCACAGGACTCGGTGCGATTAGTTTAGGATTGATAGCAAAAAAGTAACTTAATGGAGGGGAAATGGAAAATAAAGTAAACTGGTGGATTAAATTTAAGTTTTGGGTCAAAACACCAGAAGGAAAAAAGAAATTTATTCTAATCCTGGTTTTCTCGATAATTATTTTGGCACTATTTATTACTATCTATCTACGTTATTTTAGTAACAAAACCAACAGTGATAGCACAAAATCATCTAATATCTTTCCTGGCAAAACTGATGAGACGCCAACAATTAAAACAACCGTATCCTTGCTTGATGGATTAAAATACAATGAAGACATATCAAATAGACATCCATTAGCTGTAATGATCGAAAATCATCCCGATGCAAGACCTCAATCAGGTTTAGATAAAGCAAAAATTATCTATGAAGCTATTGCTGAAGGGGGCATCACCAGGTTTATGACCATATTCGGTCCTGACAGCGCTTCTAAAGTCGGTCCCGTGAGATCTGCAAGAACTTACTATCTCGACTGGGCATTGGAATACGACGCATTTTATGCCCATGTAGGGGGTAATATAGACGCTTTAGATCTTATTCCTAAAATTGGGATCAAAGATTTGGATCAATTCAGGTACGGAACAGAAGCATATTGGCGCGTTCCCCAAGCAGGTAAGGCCACTGAACATACTATGTTCGCTGACACAGACAAACTTTATTCCATTGCTAAAAATAACAAATGGGACATGACAGCCAATTTCACGCCTTTATCGTTTAAAGATGATGTAAAAACAGAGCTTCGTCCAACTACCCAATCTGTAACTATCAATTTTTCAACAAACACCTATAAAGTAAAATGGCAATACAATAATGATGATAATAATTATGAGAGATATATGGCGGGAATAGCGCATAAGGATGCAGTATCTGGGAAAATTTTAACGGCGAAGAATGTTATTATTCAAGAAGTAAATAGGCAGCCAGCCGTGACGAGAATAAACGAACAAGGTTGGACTATGCAAACTACAGGAACCGGTAAAGCTAAAATTATTATAGATGGAAAAGTAATTGATGGCACTTGGAAAAAGAAAGATCGCAATTCCAGAACAACTTTTGCAGATAATAACGGCGATGAGATTAAATTCAATGCCGGCACAACCTGGTATGAAATTGTGCCCCCTGGAACAGACGTAACGGTGAGTTAGCTATTAAATTATCTTATATGCAAAAAGCCCTATCCTTTCGGACGGGCTTTTTGCTTAATTCGTATTAGTGAATTATTTGTATCTTATCCGTGTATAATTAGTGTTTTACTGAATAGAGTTGGCAACAGCTTTTACTTTATTTACATACCACATTGCATGGTTGTACGAAAGTAAAGCAGAAGTATAGTCACCTTTGTAACCACCGGCTTGTGAAAGCAAGCTAGCAGCAGCATAAACAGCGTCTTCAGCTTCGTTGATATTGGCTTTACCATCGCCGTTACCATCAACAGCATATTTTTTCCATGTACCAGACATAAATTGCATAGGACCTTGGGCACCAGCATATGACTTAACAGCTGTTATCCAGGCCTTACCTGATTCTACTTGCCAAACGGCTTCAAGAATTTTCCAGTCAATACCGTATTGGTCAGCGGCTTTTTGTGCTAAAGCACGTTTAGTAGATAAGTCAGTATCAACAGGTGTGGCAACAGAAGTTGTAGCTCTTTCACGAGTAACTACATTTCTATTTGAACCTTGTTTAGCTTCTAAAGCTAAACGTTGTTCCATATCATTTTTGGATTCACCAACCTTAATTTCTGGTTTATTCACAGGAATAACTAAAGCAGAAGCGTTATTTTTATCAAACTTGATAGATGATACGTAACCAGTAGATTCAGCTTGAGTTGAGACAACAGGAGCTGCAGCCATAACTATCGAGAAAGCAGCAATACGAGTGGCAAGAGAAATAGTAAAGTAACTCTTAGCAAGCTTCTTGATATTTTTCTTGTTAAAGATACCACGCTTAACCCTCCCTAAGAAGACGTTAAGTTTTTTCATGTATTTATAACCTTTTGTCTTCCAGTCTCGGGATGTGAACCTCTCGGTTCGCCCATTCTTGGAAAACGTTTAATTATACCATAAAAAAGCCATTTTGTCAAGGCCTGATATATAACAAATACAAGAGGCCGCAGACCCTTGCACATTGTGCTGTCGCCGCGGCGACAAGCAATTGTGGCGGGGTCAAGGGTAGCCAGGGATTGACAACTCATCACTGGGGATCTTTTCTTTTGCTTTTAGATTTGCTTTAATGTAAATAGAACAGCCTCTCGACTCGCCGCAATTAGCGAACTCGCTCGAGGCACAACAAGACTATATAAAAATAAATGTGTTGTGGAGGAAAAATGAAATTAATTTTGCGTTGGGTTATTAATGCATTAGCGCTCATCTTAATTGCGTATTTAGTTCCAGGAATAACTGTCTCGAGTTTTTACATTGCACTTATGGCTGCTTTATTTTTAGGTATTGTTAATGCTGTTATTAGGCCAATTATTATTCTTTTTACTCTGCCAGTTAACATTCTCACATTAGGTTTATTTACCTTTGTTATTAACGCTTTTATGCTTTGGTTTGTATCGAGTTTCGTCAAGGGATTTGACGTTGCAGGTTTTTGGCCAGCATTTTGGGGCGCTTTGATCTTTTGGCTCGTAACTTGGTTCAGTAGTAGTTTGCTCGATGAACCTATAAAAGGATGAAATGAAATTATTATCTTCTAATTTAAGCGATAGTTCAGATTTGCCCAAGGAATATACTTGTGATGGAAAAGGAACATCGCCTAATTTTTTCTGGAGTGATTTTCCAAGCGAAACTAAAAGCTTTGCATTTATTATGGAAGATCCTGATGCACCGGCCGGAACCTATATTCATTGGCTCGCAATTAATATGCCGTTGTCAATCACTTCTATCAAAGAAGGTTTTACGACAATATCCGAAGCGGAGATGATTTCAAACACATCAGGAAAAGTTGATTATGTTCCACCCTGTCCACCAACTGGCTCACACTCATATATCTTTAAAGTTTTTGCCCTGTCAATCGAAAAAATTGATAGAGTAAATAAAGACAATTTTTACGAAAAAATTAAACCATATGTTTTAGATCAAACAGAAATTAGGAGTAAATACAAAAGATGAAAGAAAACTATACAGAGGAATTTATTGAGTCACCAGAAACAAAGAAAGTTAACGATAGAATCCATAACTTATTCGATATTAGCAAAGAGGGCTTTAAAAAGTTATCCGAGAGAATAAAAGACGCAAAAGGATTAATAAGAATTTTTATTCACCCATTTTATGAATATTATTATTCCGATCCGAATGAAAAAACAGATTTTGCTAGATCAAAATTAATGACAAAAGGTCTGATTGAAAAAAATTTATCAAAAAATATTGACGTAGTTCCTCCATTAATTATTTTTGAAGGAAGAGATAGTATCGAGAGTTATCGGGACGAAATTATACCATCCTTAGCCAGATCCACTAACGAGACTTATTTTGTGCCAACATTTAATTTTAATTCAACACCCAATCCATTTTATGATCCTGGTGACGATGACAAAGAAAAAATGGACACTGAATGGAAAATAATGAATGATTTATTGAGTAGTTTAGGAGTAACAAAAATTGTTCTTGGAGGATATCAGATGGGTTTTTCTTCTGAAAAGCCAGACACTAACATAGATTATATAGATTATCACCAACAACGAAAGCAAAAAGGCGCCAAAAATCAAAAATATTTTCCTAAGAATTGTGTTGGAAATGCATATGCATATTTGAGTAAACAATTTGACGTTGAACTTTCTAATTTTGCTTATCCCGATAATCGCGAACAACAAATAGCAAGATTAGAAGAAGAAAAATCATGACAAGTCATTAAATTACCCTTAGTATTCAATAATAATTGATCGGCAGTTGATTATTTTTTGGTTTCTGATAACCTAAAATTAATAGACAAGTTTCAAAGGAGGAGCATGGACTCAACAAAATTAAATAAAGAGGAAATCGCCAAGTATATCGACCATACCAATGTCAAAGCCGATGCATCAAGAAGTGATATTAAAAAACTTTGCCAAGAAGCTGTTAAATACGGTTTTCATTCTGTCTGCGTAACTCCATATCGCGTTAAAGATGCTTTCTTAACTTTAACCTCATTACAACTTCGGAAGTTGGAACGGGTTGCAGAAATAATTTGTGTGGTTGGTTTCCCGTTTGGATTTGTTAAAACTGAAGAGAAGATTTTAGAAGCCAATACAGCCATTAAAGACGGGGCAACAGAAATAGATATGATAATTAATATCGGAGCCATAAAAGATGGCGACTGGAAATTTGTCGAAAGCGATATTCATCAAATTGCTCGGTCTATTAGTCCAGTTAAGTTAAAAGTAATCATGGAAATCGGTTTTTTATCCAAAGCAGAATTGATTAAGGCCTGTCAAATTGCCAAAAGAGCCGGGGCAGCATTTGTTAAAACTTCCACCGGCCACGGCCCAAGAGTTCCAAATCCATCTGATATTAAATTAATGCGAAAAACTGTTGGCAAAGAAATGGGAGTCAAAGCTTCGGGCGGTATTCACGATTTCAAAACTGCAGTAAAAATGATCAAAGCCGGTGCTACTAGAATAGGCACCAGCTCTGGCTTGCAAATAATCGGTGTTGATAAACCACGAATAAAAAAGTTCACCCATGGGCATGGTCACGAATAGAAATGATGATGAGGAGGAAAATGAAAATAACTTTCTTAGGAGCAACAGAACGAGTAACTGGCTCGAATTTTTTAGTGGAAACAAAGCAAAATAAATTTTTGGTTGATTGTGGATTATTTCAAGGTGATGCTGACGCCGATAAACAGAACTGGGATGAGTTCAAATATGATCCCAAAGAAATTAAATTTCTTTTAGTTACACATTCCCATATCGATCACATTGGCAGAATTCCGTTATTATATAAGAAAGGATTTCGCGGTAAAATTTACTCGACTCCGCCAACTAAAGAATTTTGTAGAATATTTTTAGAAGACTCTTGCAAACACTTAGCTGATCTGGCCGAAGAATTAGGTGTCGAAGAGCTTTATTCATTATCCGATGTTTCTCAAGTTATGGGTTTATTCGAAACTCATGATTATTATCAGGATTTTGAACCTGTTAGTGGTATTAAAGTAAATTTTTCTGATGCTGGTCATATTCTTGGTTCAGCAATAATTAAAATCCAAGCTGAGAATAAATCAGTTGTTTTTAGTGGTGATTTAGGTAATCCGCCCGTCCCTATTCTTCGTGATACAGATTTTGTCGATAAAACTGATTATTTGATTATGGAATCTACTTATGGTGACAAAAATCATGAATCCTTTGAAAATAGAAAACTAAGGTTGGAAAGAATCATTGAAGATACTATCAAAAAACAAGGAACATTACTTATCCCTTCTTTTGCTATGGAAAGAACACAAGAAATTCTCTATGAATTAAATGATTTAATTGAATCAGGAAAGATTACCAAACTTCCAATCTTCGTTGATAGTCCATTGGCAATTAAGGCAACCGAAGAATATAAGAAATTTCCTAAATACTATGATGCGGAAGCAAAACAAGAACTTAAAGAAGGCGATAACTTTTTCGACTTTCCAGGGCTAGAGTTCGTAACATCGATGGAACGTTCAAAAGAATTGGATAATCTACCGGGACCCAAAATCATCATCGCCGGTTCAGGCATGAGCACTGGTGGCAAAATCCTATTTCATGAAAGAAAATATCTACCCGATCCCAACACAACATTATTAATTATTGGTTTTCAAGTCAAAGGAACTCTTGGTAGATCTTTATTAGAAAAAACCAAAAGTATAAAAATATTAGGCGATCAAATAAATGTAAATGCTAAAGTCGAGATAATCGAATCTTATAGCGCTCATGCGGATCAAAAAAAATTACTTTATTGGGTTTCTAAAATCCAAAAACCAATTAAAAAAATATTCTTAGTGCATGGTGAAAAAGAAAAGCAGGATGTTTTATTACATAAAATTGAAGATGAAGAAGGAATTGAAACCTATATTCCTAAATTCGGGGAAAGTGTAGAAATAAAATAAGAAAGGATTCGAAATGAAATACAAAATTTGTGTTTCGGGAGCAGCAGTAACCGACCACTGCGCAGCTGATACGATGAATAAAACTAAGAATTTAGGCGCTGAAATTGTTAAACAAGGCGGCGTCTTGGTTACGGGCGCTACCATTGGAACCCCGCTTTGGGCAGCAATTGGCGCCAAAGAAGAAAAGGGATTT
>Ga0265296_1004823_pt1 | contig 11501 bp, 11 predicted proteins | sample MunlanPumphouse1_FD_189073 | JGI IMG/M metagenome (GOLD analysis project Ga0265296, IMG submission 189073) | Groundwater microbial communities from a municipal landfill in Southern Ontario, Canada - Pumphouse #1 | ecosystem: Environmental > Aquatic > Deep subsurface > Groundwater | place...
GGGGGAGGATTGGGAGGCTCTCGATCACTTCCGCTTGCCCTTGCGGACGCCTTTCAAACCGCCGGCGGGCCGTCCGCCGTTGCGAGGCTTGGGGCCGCCGGGGCGGTTCTTGCCGCGCATGGGAGGGCCGTCGCCGCCGCGTCCTCGCACGCCATAGCGCGGGGCGGGGGCGTTGGGATCGCGGGCTTCGGGTTCGCTGAGCATTTCGAACACCAGGCCGCCGGTGACGGGCGTGGCCTCCATCAGCTTGACCTCGACCATCCGGCCCAGCGTGAACCGCTTGCCGGTGCGTTCACCGACCAGGGCATGGGCGCGGTCGTCGTGGGTGAAATATTCGCTGCCCAGGGTCGAGACGGGCACCAGGCCGTCGGCGCCCGTTTCGTCCAGCCGGATGAACAGGCCGAACCGGGTCACGCCTGTGATGCGGCCGGTGAAGGTCGCGCCGACATGCTCCTCCAGATAGGCGGCGATGTAACGGTCCATTGCGTCGCGTTCGGCCGCCATCGACCGGCGCTCGGTCATGGTGACGCCCTCGGCGATGGCGGGCAGTTCGGCGATCTCGCGGTCGGTCAGCCCGTCCTTGCCCAGCCCCAGCGCCCGGATCAGGCCGCGGTGGACGATCAGGTCGGAGTAGCGCCGGATCGGCGAGGTGAAGTGGGCGTAGCGGTCCAGGTTCAGGCCGAAGTGGCCGATGTTCTCAGGGCTGTAGATCGCCTGCATCTGGCTGCGCAGGACAACCTCATTGACCACGTCGGCGTGTTCGGTGTCGCGCGTCTCGTCCAGCAACTTGTTGAACCGTTTGGTCGTGCCCGGCTCGCCCTTGTTCCACGGCTTGCCGATGGTGGACAGGAAGTCAGCCAGGTTGAAGATCTTCTCTTGGCTGGGCGTGTCGTGGATGCGGTAAATGAGCGGCGTCTTCTTCTGCTCCAGCGTTTCGGCGGCGCAGACATTGGCCTGGATCATCATCTCCTCGATCAGCCGGTGCGCCTCCAGCGAGGCGCGCTTCTCAATGGAGGCGATGCCGCCATCCGGGGCCATGCGGATGCGGCGTTCGGCCGATTCGATCTGCAGGGGGCTGCGCTTCAGACGACCCTTCAGCATCGTGTGGTAGGCGTTCCACAGCGGATAGAGAATGGCCTCCATGATCGGGCCGGTGTCGTCGTCCGTTTGCCCGTCGATGGCGGCCTGGGCCTGTTCGTAGCTGAGCTTGGCGTGGGACCGCATCAGGCCGCGCACGAACTTGTGGTCGGTCTTTCGGCCGTCCTTGTCGAAGACCATCCGCACGGCCAGGCAGGCGCGGTTCTCGCCCTCCTTCAGGCTGCACAGGCCGTTCGACAGCACTTCCGGCAGCATCGGTTCGACGCGGTCGGGGAAATAGGTCGAGTTGCCCTTGTCACGCGCCTCGCGGTCCAGATGGGTTCCGGGACGGACATAGGCGGCGACATCGGCGATGGCGACCCAGACGATCCAGCCGCCTTCGTTCTTCGGATCCTCGTCGCGCGCCGCATAGACGGCGTCGTCGTGGTCGCGCGCATCGGCGGGGTCGATGGTGATGAAGGGCACCTCGCGCAGGTCCTCGCGCCCCTTCAGCGTCGGCAGGGCCTGATCCTCGGCCTCGCGTTCGACCGCCTCTGAGAAGCCGGTCGGGACGCCGTGGGCGTGGATGGCGATCAGGGAGGCGGCGCGCGGGTCGTCCTCCTTGCCGATATGTTCCAGGATCTTGCCGCGCTTGGGCCCATAGCGCTGCTCGCCCTTTTCGATGGCGGCCAGGACCAGGTCGCCGTCGCGCAGGTCGCCGGACTGGGCCTGGGGTACCAGCAGCACGTCCTTGGAGCGGCGGTCGACCGGCTCGACGCGGGTCTCGCGCGCCGACTTGCGGATGACGCCCAGGACGCGGTTGGACCCGACGTCCAGCTTCTTGATCAGCCGGGCTTCCCAACCCTCGTCGCCGCGCTGGAACTTGACCAGCACACGGTCGCCCAGGCCGGGGGCGGTACCGGGCTTGGACTTGTCGGGCATCAGCAGGGCGCGCGGGGCGTCGGCGCTGGCCTCGACCAGGCGGACGTACAGTTCGCCGTCGCCGTCGCGTTCGATCACGTCGGCCACGCCGACGGGGGGCAGGGCGCCGGCCTCGGAAAAGCCCTTGCGGCCGCGCTTGCCCAGCCGGCCTTCTTCTTCAAGCTCGCGGATCATTTCGCGCAAGGCCCGGCGGTCGCTGCCCTTCAGCCCGAAGTGGCGCGCGATATCGGTCTTCTCGGCTGATCCGGCCTCGCGCAGGAAGGCGAGGAGGGTGTCTTTGTCGGGGAGACCGGCGGGCGGCCTCTGGGTGGGTTTGGTCAAATCAGTCTTTCATTTCGCCGGCGGTGTCGGCGGGATTGATGCAGTCCAGGTTCAGCAGGCTTGCCGCCTGCGCCATGGGATGATCCAGCGTGATGAGGCGTGCATTCAGCCGTCTGGCTGCGGCGATGTGGATCGCGTCGGGGGTTCGAAGTTTCAGGTCAAGACGACGCACGAGACCGCAGGCGTCTTCGACGTCGGTATCCAGAATCGCGACACGGTCGCCGAATATGTCGATCCAGTCGTCCAGACGCTGGAGCAGGGTCGTCACCTCGGCTTCAGAACGGCGTCCCATTCGCACCAGACCGGAAATTGCGGCCGAACATTCCGCGAGGCACAGGGTGCTGACGCTGATCGTCTGATCATGGCGACGCATGAAGCGCTCGACGTACTCGGCAGACGGTTCGTTGAGTAGAAGCGCCAGCAGGGCGCTAGCGTCAAAATAGAAGCTCATACGCCTTCGTCACGCATCTGACGGATCAGATCGGCAGCCGAAATGTCGAGCGGAGGCAGCGCCTGGCGGCGTTTCGTGAAATCGTCGATTAAAGCCAGTCTTTGTTCGCGAGACATAGGCGTGCGCTCGGCGGGCAGGGAACGGATTTCCGCGACGGGCTTGCCGTGACGGGTGATGATCACCTTCTCGCCCTCGATGGCCCTGTCGAGCAGGCGGGGCAGGGTGTTTTTGGCTTCGGCGACGCTGTAGGCAGCCATGAAGTCTCTCCGAATATAGCCATAACTATAGCTATTCTTGGCTGCGTTCGCCAGATGCGGCCCCATGAGTGCGTTTGAACCTTCGGTCCCGGTCAAATCTTGCTTAAGTTGACCGAGTGAATGCGGGGCTTCAGCTTCCGCCGTCCCCGAATGGAGTCTTCGATGTCCCTGCATGCCCCCGCCCTGAGCGCGACCGTGAAGTCGCCGCTGGATCTGATCGGCAAGACGCCGATGGTGGAGGTGACGAAGATCGACACCGGCAAGTGCCGCCTGCTGCTCAAGCTGGAGTCCCAGAACCCCGGCGGTTCGATCAAGGACCGGATCGCCGTCGAGATGCTGGATGCGGCCGAGAAGGAAGGCTGGCTGAAGGCGGGCGGCGCCATCGTCGAGGCGACAGCTGGCAACACGGGCCTGGCGCTGACGCTGGTCGGCCGGGCGCGGGGTTATAAGGTGCTGCTGGTCATCCCGGACAAGATGTCCAAGGAAAAGATACAGCATCTGCGGGCCATGGGCGCCGATGTTCGCCTGACACGTTCGGACGTGCCGCACGGACACCCCGAATATTACACCGACATGGCCGAGCGGCTGGCCCAGGCCATTCCCGGCGCCTATTACGTCAACCAGTTCGCCAACGCCGCCAACGCCGAGGCCCATGTGAAGACGACGGGGCCGGAAATCTGGGCGCAGACGGGCGGCGACATCGACGCCTTCGTCGCCGGCATCGGCTCGGGCGGCACCATCACCGGGACGGCGCGCTTCCTCAAGAGCGTGGGCTCCAAGGCGCAGATCATCCTGGCCGATCCGGTCGGTTCGACCCTGGCCGGCATCGTCAACAACGGCGTGCCGGGACCGGAAGGCGGCTATACCGTCGAGGGCATCGGCCAGAACTTCGTGCCCGATACGGCGGACATGAGCCTGATCGACAAGGCCTATTCCATCCCCGATGCAGAGGCGATCGCCACCGCGCGCGAGCTGCTGCTGAAGGAAGGCATCCTGGCCGGCTCGTCGTCGGGCACCCTGATCGCCTCGGCCCTGCGCTGGTGCCGCGAGCAGACGGAAGCCAAGACTTGCGTCACCTTCGTCTGCGACACCGGGGCCAAGTATCTGTCGAAGGTCTATAACGACGCCTGGCTGGCCGATCAGGGGTTGGGCGAGCGCGAGCTGCATGGCGACCTGTCGGACCTGATCAACCGCAAATACGAAAAGGGCGACGTGGTCGTCGCCGGGCCGGACGACACTCTGGACACCGCCTTCAAGCGGATGAAGGGCGCCGACGTGTCCCAACTGCCGATCATCGAGGACGGCCGGCTGGTCGGCATCCTGGACGAGAGCGACCTGATCCGCATCATGAACACCGACGAGATCACGCGTAAGGAACGGTTCGCCAAGCCGGTGGCCTCGGCCATGACGCGCGATCTGGACACGGTTCAGGTCAAGGAGCCGCTGGACGCCCTGATCCCCGTGTTCGACCGCGACCGCGTCGCCATCGTGCTGGATGGCGAGAAGTTCGTCGGCCTGATCACCCGCACCGACCTGATCAACCACCTCAGCCTGAACCGGTAAGAACCATGGCCGACAAGAAAAACAGCCAAGGGTTTTCCACCCGCGCCATCCATGCCGGACAGCACCCCGACCCGACCACGGGTGCGGTGATGACGCCGATCTACGCCACCTCGACCTATGCCCAGGAAAGCCCGGGCGTGAACAAGGGATACGAGTATGCGCGGGGCAAGAACCCGACGCGGGAGGCGTTCGAGGCCTGTATCGCCGATCTGGAGGGCGGCACGCACGGGTTCGGCTTCGGCTCGGGCATGGCGGCGACCTCTACGGCGCTGGAGCTGCTGGACGCGGGCGATCATGTCGTCACCGGCGACGACCTGTACGGCGGCTCGTGGCGGCTGTTCGAGCGGGTGCGTCGGCGCACCATGGGGCTGGACTTCGCCTATGTGGACCTGAGCGACATCGCTGCGGTCGAGGCGGCGATCACGCCCAGGACGAAGATGCTGTGGGTCGAGACGCCCACCAACCCGCTGATGAAGCTGGCCGACATCGCCGCCCTGTCCAAGGTGGCCAAGGCGCACGGCCTGCTGCTGATCGTCGACAACACCTTCGCCACCCCCTTCTGCCAGCAGCCGCTTAGCCTGGGCGCGGACGTGGTCATGCATTCGGCGACCAAATATTTGAACGGCCATTCGGACATCATCGGCGGGGTTCTGGTGACGGCCGATCCCGATCTGGCGACACGGATCAAGTTCCTGCAGAACTCGGTCGGGGCGATCATGGGGCCGTTCGACGCCTTCCTGGCCAACCGGGGACTGAAGACCCTGGCGCTGCGGATGAAGGCGCACTGCGAGAACGCCCTGACCGTCGCGCGCTGGTTGGAGACGCGCGAGGGCGTGGCCCGAGTCGTCTATCCCGGCCTGGTCGCCCACCCTCAGCACGAGTTGGCTGCGCGCCAGATGAGCGGCGGTTACGGCGGGATGGTGACGGTGATCCTGGAAGGCGACCTGGAGCGTACGAAGCGCGTGCTGGAGCAGGTCGAGGTCTTCACCCTGGCGGAGTCGCTGGGCGGGGTCGAGAGCCTGGTGAACCACCCTGCGATCATGACCCACGCGAGCGTGCCCAAGGAGGTGCGCGAGGCGGGCGGCGTGACCGACAACCTGATCCGGCTATCGGTCGGGGTCGAGAACGTCGAGGACCTGATCGCTGATCTGGATCAGGCCCTGGGCTGACCCTCGTCGTCCATTTTCAGGGCGACGAAACTGCCTTCGAACCGGCCCGCGGCCTGACCGTTTTCGGTCAGGGTGGCCGCGATCGTGATGCGCGCCTTGCCGCGACGCTGAAACATGGCGACGAAGCGGGGCCAGTCGTCGGGTGAGGCCAGCACGGCGGTTGACTGGAACGCGCCTGCGATGGGCTGATCGTAGTGGACGGTGTTCGACTGGATCACCAGCCGCGCCTTCAGTCCCTCGTATGTGAGTTTGGTGTGAACCAGCGACCAGGCCGAGAGGATGGCGAGGGCCGAGGCGCTGCCGCCGAAGACGGTATCGCGATGATTGATGTTGGGCGCCAGCGGCGCCTGAAGCGTGAGGGCGTCAGCCGTCATGGCCGTTACGCTGACCTGCATCGCGCGAGACAGCGGGATATGATCGTGGAGATAGGACTGGAGGGCGTCAGCGGTCATGACGCCTTCTAGCAACCCTGTAGGCTATGCGGCCAGCCGGGAGTCGATTCGCCTTAGCTGGAAGGTAGGGCGGTCTGGTGGCCGGTGACGGGCGGCAGCTTCTTCTTGGGAGCGGCGCGCTTCACCGGCGCCTTGGCGGCCTTGGGCAGGGCGGCGCGGCGGGCGATCTCGGTGTCGATCACAGGCAGGATATCAGCGGCGGCCATCACTTGCGTCGAGGCGCCGGTTTCGGCCAGGCGCGTGGCGTTGGCGCGCAGGCTGTTGAGGTCGGCGTCGGTCATCGTCGGGATTTTTTCGGCGAGGGTCGTCATGGGTCACGTCCTGATGGAACGGGCTTCAGGGCCGGCGCGCGAGGCGCCAGCCCTTTAGCTGATTGAAGGCGATCTCGACCACGACGCGGTCGCCCAGCAGGGATAGGCCTTTAGGCGAACCGAGCGAGGGCAGGACCGAGACGACGTGGCCGTTGTCCAGGCGGACCTTGCGGCCGCCAAGAGGCAGGTGCTTCGTCACGACACCATCAAAGGCGATGGCATGCGTGTTGAGAAGCGTGTCCTACTCTGCCGCCGTAAGGCGACCGGCGGATTCCTTGCCGGAGCGCGAGTCGCGTTCGATTTCGTAGGAAATCTTCTGGCCTTCGTTCAGCGAACCAACGCTCGACGTTTCGACGGCCGAGGCGTGGACGAAGACATCCTTGCCGCCGTCATCGGGAGCGATGAAGCCGTAACCTTTGGTGGGGTTGTACCATTTTACAGTGCCGGTAGCCATTTGGAGACCTCCGTCTGGCGTTGACCGCAGGGAGGGATCCCTGGTCGGCCTGTCGGGTCTGAATGGGATCGGCTTTTGGACCTCGGTGCGTGATGCAAAGGGAGCAGCGGCGTTACGCAGAGAGATCGACGCGCTTAACATGGGGAGCCGACGGCCGTTGCGCAAGGGGCGGCTTGTCAGAAGGCGTAGGCGACCTGGGCGACCAGGGCGTCTTCATATTGTTCGCCGAAGGTATGGGCGTCGGTGTCGTAGTATCGGACATCCACGTCGATGGCGTCTGTGAGGGCGTAGGTCAGGCCAGCGTTCCAGCCGGTGTAGTCAGGTGCGCCGTTCTGCTCGCGGCGACCGAAGGCGGCCGTGCCCTCCAGGCGGTTGGTGAAGTCCCAGCCGATGCGGCCCTCGACCCAGGTGAAGCTGTCGGTCGAACCGGGAGCGTCGGGCGAATACTGGACCTGGAGCCGCGCGCTCGCCGGACCGATGGAGCGGCTGACGTTGCCGGTCAGCTCCACGCCGACCTCATCATAGCCCGCCTGGGCGCCGACGCGCTGCTTGTAGACCGCGTTGAAGTCGAAACGGTAGCCGAAGGCCTCGGGTTGGTAGCCGACCACGAACTCGGCTTCGATGTTGGAGCCGCCCGCCTGGATCGTTTCGAAGCCGGGGCCGGCGTAGAACAGGCCGTTCTCGCTTTTCCAGGTCGCCGAACCGAAGGCGTAGCCGTCGTTACCGGACTTGGACGCATTCTTGGAGCGGTTGTCCGTTCCGGCGCCCAATTCGAACGACCAGGCGTCCCTCGCGGATTGACCTGAGGCGGATTGGGCGACCGCAGGGTTGACCAGAGCGACGGCGGCGAGGGCGGCGAGGGCGGTGGTGCGGATCATGCGGGCTCCAACGCGCGAGATGCGGTTCGGCGCCGCCCTTTAGCGTGCTCCGGCCTTGATGGCGAATTCGGCCGTGGCCTGATCGAACTCCTGTCGCAGGCGCGTCACCAGTTCGGCGGTCGGCAGGACGTCGTGGATCGCGCCCGCGCCTTGCCCTGCGGACCAGACGGTCTTCCAGGCCTTGGCCTCGTCGCCCATGTCCAGCTTGTGCTCGGGCAGGTGTTTCGGATCGATCCCGTTGTCGATCAACGACTTGCTCATGAAGTTGGCCGGGATGCCCGAGACCGCCGGGGTGTGGACGATGTCGGTCGAGCCGCTGTCGATCACCATCTGCTTGTAGGCAGGCGGGGCCATGGCCTCGGTCGTGTTGATGAAGCGGGTGCCCATATAGGCGAAGTCGGCGCCCAGCATCATCGCGGCCGCCACGTCCTGACCCGTGGACAGGGCGCCCGACAGGATGATGGTTCCGGTAAAGAAGCTGCGGACCTCGTTGACCAGGGCGAACGGGTTGATGATGCCCGCGTGGCCGCCCGCGCCGTTGGCGACCAGGATCAAACCATCGACGCCCGCCTCGGCCGCCTTGCGTGCATGGCGGATGTTGGCGATGTCGTGGAAGACCTGACCGCCATAGCCGTGAACCGCATCGACCACGTCGCGCACGGCGCCCAGCGAGGTGATGATCAGCGGCACCTTCTCCTCGACCGACACCATCATGTCGGCCATCAGACGGGGATTGGTCGGGTGGACGATGTGGTTGACGCCGAAGGCCGCGGCCTCAGGCTTCAGCCGGCCCTTGATCTCGTGAATCCAGTCGCGATAGCCCTCGGTCGTGCGCTGGTTCAGCGACGGGAAGGTGCCGATCACCCCCGCATTACAGGCCTCGACCACCAGGTCCGGGCCTGAGACCAGGAACATGGGCGCCGAAATGATCGGCAGGATCAGACCTTTTTGCAGCGAAGCGGGAATGGCCACGGGCGTCTCCTGGAGTTTTCTTTCGCTACGCTTAGCGGGCTGTCGCCGGGGAAGGCAATCGTCAGCGCGGCGGTGCGTTGAAAGGCACGCCGACCGTGAACGTCCTGTCTTCGTCGCTCGGGCCGAGCGACGCCGGATTCAGACGACCGCGTCGCACGACTCGGATGCCAGCCTGCCCGAAGCCGAGGTTCGGCGGCGTTTCCTCGACGACGCTGCAAGAGGTCGGAACCCCGGCCGTCGTCGCAGTGCAACGAACGTCCACCCTACCGCTGATGCGCTTGCGCAGAGCTTCGGGAGGAAAGTCGGCGGGCATTGGCCGGGGTTGAACGGACCAGTGCATAGTCTGCGCGGCTTCGGCTTGTGGAGGTGCAGCGGGCGAGGTCTGCGATGGTAGGACGACCATAAGAGCGGCGAGGATGGAAAGGGTCATTGCTGGATCCAGGCAAGATTTCAGACTCGGCAGCGAAAAACAGAGTCTCAATCGTCTCAAATCGGGGGTGACATTGCACTTGTACGAGGAAATGGAGTGCAAAATGCAATGAAGTGCAATTGGGCGGCGGTGTTGGTCTCCGAAAAACAGTTCAGGTCAGTCCAAGGTTTTCGGCCTTCTAGTTGAAACCGCCCATCATACGGGCGCTTGCGGGGACGGTAGGTTGATTGACGCTGCTGGTCATCAGGGCTTTGAAATAGCGAAGGAAATTTTCTGGAAATGGGATGGGGCGCAAGATGTCGTTCCTTCTCCCAGTGGGAGAGGGCTAAAACACTAAACCACTGGAAATACACAGCATTTTCTGCTACAGCATTCCTACACGATGTATGAACGTCACGGCAGATCAATGACTTAGCGCCGCGATGTGCACGAAATCTGCACGACGATGGAGGCTGTCATGGCGTTTGTCACGGACAAGGAAGAACTAAAACCCGGCCTGGTCATCTTCCGGCGGGGCGATTTGCAAAGCCGGGATTGGTACTGCCGCGTTCGCCTGCCGAAGGCGACCCGCTACAAGACCATCGCTTTGAAGACGCCGGACATCACTACGGCGCGCACCTTGGCCTACGATCACGAAAGCGAAGTCCGCTTTGCGCTGAAGCGTAATCTGCCGGTGTTCAACCGCCCGTTCTCCGCCGTGGCGAAGGACTATATCGCGGAGCAGAGACTACGCGCGCAGCGTGGCGAGATCACAATGGGCCGCGTGAAGCTCATCGAATCTGTCGTGAAGAACCAGCTCAACCCCTATGTCGGCAAGACCCAGATCGATCTGATTGCTCTGGATCGTTGGCAGAACTATCCGTCCTGGCGGCGGTCGCTCAGCCCTGGCCGTATGACCCGCCACGGCAACGTGCGTCCGATGACGGGTGCCGAACGCGATGCTGCCAAGGCCCTCGCCGATGACAAGGCGAAGCAGAAAGGGGGCGCGATCGGCAAGCAAACTGCGGAGACCCAGGAGTCCGAAAACACGGACTGGATCATCGTCAGTGACGCCACCATCCGGTTCGAGATGAAGATCTACCGCGCCATCATCAATGACGCCGTTTCCAAACAGGAGGCCCCACCTCATCACCGTATCGAGGGGATGCCAGCGCTTGAGAAGCAGCGCCGGGATGCGTTCTCGCTGGAGGAATACCGCCGCCTCCATACCCACGCCCGCACCAAGTGGGTCGATGCCGCAAAGACCGAAACCGCCCTCTGGTATCGGGCCATGGTTTATCAATTCGTCCTGATCATGTGCAACACGGGCATGCGGCCGTCCGAGGCCCGCAACCTGCGTTGGCGCGACGTGATGGAGGCGACAGACAAGAACGGCCAGCCGGTCACCGTGTTATCCGTGCGTGGCAAGGGCAAGTCGCGCCAGCTTGTCGCGCCGAGCAGCAATGTCGGAAAATATCTGGACCGCATCCGCGCCATCGCGGTGAGTACCGCGCCAGAGGCCCCGGTGTTCAGCAGTGCGACCGGCACGACCGAGCGCACCCTCTATAAGGCCTTCATCGCTGACCTTCTCAAAGACGCCAATCTGCGCGTCGGACCTTCCGGCATTCTGCGCTCGACCTATTCGTTCCGGCACACCTACGCCACCATCCGCCTGACCGAGGGTGTCAGCGAACTGCTGCTAGCCGAGCAGATGGGAACGTCGGTGCAGATGATCCAGGAGCATTACGGCCACGTGGACACGATCAAACACGCCGATCTAGTGTTGCAGGGCATGAGCGACTGGGAGCCGCAGGAGTTGGCGGCCCCGACAGACGCAAAGCAAACCGTCCAGATCAAACGGAACGCGCGGGCGAAGATCAACACCGAGCCGCGCAAACCTCATTGATGTCCCGCCCGTCGCCGCCGAGGATCACGCGCCGAGTTCGGTGCGCCGCTGGTGGCGAAGGGCTGGTCTGTGCCTCTGCCATACGTCCGATGCGCAGCCTGCGCCCTTGATCGGCCGTATGGCGAAGCAGGCCGGTGGAACAAGCCGCGTCGAGTTCGATGCGGCCCGCCGGCCTGCGTCTTCCGCCGCTTCCCCCCGCGCGCCGTGGCGCTTGTCAATCGGCGTCTAAAAGGGACCCCCTATCGGCGTGCAATAGGGACCCCCTTTTGGGGTTCGTGATGGACGTCACGAGCGCACCGCTTGCGAGGGTTGGGGCGTAGGGAGGGCGTAGCCCGACCG
>Ga0265296_1004824_pt1 | contig 11499 bp, 14 predicted proteins | sample MunlanPumphouse1_FD_189073 | JGI IMG/M metagenome (GOLD analysis project Ga0265296, IMG submission 189073) | Groundwater microbial communities from a municipal landfill in Southern Ontario, Canada - Pumphouse #1 | ecosystem: Environmental > Aquatic > Deep subsurface > Groundwater | place...
TGACGAGCACGCGCTTGCCGGCGAACTCGGTGGGGTCTGCCTGCATGGTCATACAGTGGTCTCCAGTGTCTGGATGGCGCCGTTCGCCAGCGTGAAGCGATAGGTGAAGCGGAGCGGGCTGCCAGGGAAGTCGCCATGCGCGGGGCCCTCGACGACGACGTCGCCACCTTCTTCCCGAACCGTGTCGGGCGTGAAGATCGCCTTCACCGGGATCACTTCTTCCTCGAACAGCTGACGGATCGCCGCCTGTCCTTCGAACCGCTTACCGTTATCGATGAAGACGGCGTCGCGCTGAAACGGGCGCAACATGGCTTCGATATCGAGACGGGCATTCGCGTCGACATAGTTGGCGATGGGCGTGGGTAGGTTCATCGACATGATCATCTCCCAGGTGGTGATGAGCCTGATTTAGCGATGGACGGCTCGCCTGATAATCGAGATAAAATGACACGGAGTATCACGGAGAGCGGGACAATGACGCGCCATTCACTGATCGAGCTCGAGGCAGTGCTGGCCATCGTTCGGTGCGGGTCGTTTCGAGCAGCGGCGCTCGATCTCGGCATGTCGACCACGGCCATCAGCAATGCGGTGGGCAAGCTCGAGCGGGAGCTTGCCGTGCGGCTCTTCAACCGCACCACGCGCAGTGTCTCGCTCACCTACGCCGGACGGATCTTCGTCGCCCAGATCAAGCCAGCGCTCGAGGACATCCATAAAGCGATGAACACGGCGCGCGCCCAGCAGGAGACGCCGTCGGGCACGTTGCGTATCAATGCCTTTGCGTCGGCTGCGCGCGAGATCATGACGCCGCTCGTGCTCAGCTACCTGCAACGCTACCCACGAGTTCATATCGACCTCGTCACCGAGGGGCGGCTTGTCGATGTCGTGGCGGCCGGCTTCGATCTTGGCGTGCGCAGCGCGGATCTGGTGCCCAGCGACGCGATCGCCATCCCGCTGGGTCAGATGCGGCGCATGGCGGTGGCGGGATCACCTGCCTTTTTCGAAAGCAGGACAATCCCCCAGGTGCCACGGGAATTGCTCACCTATCCCTGCCTTCGCGTGCGACTTCCCAATGGCGCCTTGTTCCGGTGGCAATTTGAGAAGGATGGCGACGAACTGCAGCTCGACGTCGAGGGCCCGATCACGCTCGACGAGGCATCGCTCGCCCGGATCGCGGTGATGAACGGCGTTGGCATCGGCTATTTCATGGAGGCCGATGTCCGCGAGGACATCACAGAAGGTCGGCTCGTCCGAATTCTCGAAGACTGGACGCCGCCCCTCGCGCCGCTGTGCCTCTATTATTCCAACCGGCGCAATTCCTCTGCGGCCTTCCAAGCCTTCATCGCACTCGCGCGCGATTTCGCCGCGGGACGGCTCGAACAGCCTTGATCGCACGCGAAGGCGCATGCGGGCAAAAAGGGCTACGATCGCAACGCACGATCACGAAAGGTGAACTATGGATCACGATCACCAGCAACGCTGTCGATGGGCGGCCAACGATCCCTTGATACGCGCCTATCACGATGAGGAGTGGGGTGTGCCCCAGCATGACCCGCGCATGCTGTGGGAAATGTTGATGCTGGAGGGGTTCCAGGCCGGGCTCGCCTGGATCATCATTCTGCGCAAACGTGAGGCATTTCGCGCTGCATTCGCAGGCTTCGATCCGGCAGCGGTGGCTGCCTTCGACGAATCAGACGTCTCGCGACTAATGGCCGATCCCCGCATCGTCCGCGCCCAGGCCAAAATCCGCGCGACGATTCGCGGCGCGCAGATTTACTGTGAGATGGTCGAGCGGGGCGAAAGCTTCGCCGACTATTGCTGGGCGTTCACCGACGGCAAGCCGATTGAGAATACCGGCCGCGAATGGATTGCCACCTCACCGCTCTCAGAGCTGATCTCGAAGGACATGAATCGGCGCGGCTTCAAGTTCGTCGGCCCGACAATCGTCTATGCCTGGATGCAGGCGGTCGGTATCGTCAACGACCATGAGCAAGGCTGCTTCCGCAAAGGCGTGGCCGGTGCGGCGGTTCTAGCAAATACTAGGGACGGTCTTCAAAGGCAGTCGCTCGGCCGCTCGTCTCGAGCAGATTGAACGAACTACAAGTTTCAGGATTGCTATACGCGCGGTTGATCGGCCAGGCTGGGACACCTAGCTACCTTATTCGGCTGTGATGAATGAATGGCCAGTTTTGGGGAGGCCGCCGGACCGCCTAAATGGCCGCAAATGGGTCGTGAGGCCCTCCCAACACCCCGCTGTCTGGGAATGCTGAAACATTCCCATAACTCCATCTTCTTTCTGCAATTTCAGGAAAGAGCAATCGGGAACGGATTTTGAGAAAACGGGCATCAGGGCTTCCATCGATGTGATTGTCGCGGACGCATTCGCAATACGAGTTCCTTTTTGAGAACAGCGATTTTGCCGCTAGCGCCCAGTTCCGAACGTTCCGGTTAGCAATCCGGGGCGCCACAAATAGTCATTCGTTCAGCAAATTCCCGTTTCGCCACCTCCGACCGGCAACAGATTAGTGAGCGCTGCTATCCCGGATGGCTACCGACTTGATCGGTGGGACGATTGACCTGGAATGAGTTCTTTTTCGGTAAAGCGAGGCATTTCGCGTCGATCTGCCCGCGATCAGAATCGACGGCTTGAATCTAACCACCGCTTGATTTTAATATCTAGAGCCCCCGGCGCCTTCTGCTCTATCAATTGCAGGATCGTGCGAAGATCCTCGTCGTAGATCTCTCCGCCAACCAATGCGAAGACCTCACCATCATATTCGTCGCTTTGCCGATAGACGTGGGCGAACTCGAAAGGCGTGAAGCGATTGCCGTAGCTGATCGACCGCGCACTTCTTTCGCCCGTGACGGCGGCGATATCATCGAACGCGATCCGGAGTACCCGCCGCCGTTCCAGTTTCCAGTTCAGACCGTGCGGGCGCATATAGACCGCCTGCTCGTCGTAGCCGACCCGGTAGCCGCGATCGAGATACTCGATCAGCACCGTGCCGCCGAACAACAGCAGCGCCATCCAAACAAATCCCCATTCGCCGCCTTTAAACACCGGAGCGAAGGAAAATATCACAAACAAAACGCCGAACCACCGATAAAGACCGGTCGATGCGCTTCGCCGCCATTGGAACCATAGCTGGTTTGAAGCTAGCATCGTGTCTTCTTCCTAGAGTACGTACGAGGGGCCATCACTCGCATTCTCATTGCCTGAATAAATGGATGTAAGAACCAAGGGCATTCTCGCTCACCCGCCATTTTGAGGAAAGGCGGCAGCGCCTCTCAATGTCGGCTATCGCCATCAGGCTTCCCGTAAGCCGACGGTCCGCTAACCTTCCCAACCCAGACATTCCCAAAATCCGATCGTCAACGGGAAGGGAAACCGCGGAATCCCTCAAGGCGTGACGACTTCATTCTGACCGCCAGTGCGTCACTGCCTGCAACAGGATCTGACCGCATCAGGCAGTTACGGATGATAGTTCTCAAGATAGATTATTCGCTCGATAGTTTGCCGTAAGACGCAATCACTAATGATAACCTCGTCTAACGTCCCTCCCACGTCATCGCCTCGATCTCGACGGCATCCCTCTTTCTTGGAAACGATCCACTTGCGTTCAGATTCTCGCAAAACTGATTTCTTCGCGGGATTTAACCGTAACATAATCATCTTATATGCTCGGTTTAGCCGATCATCCTGACGCCGAATTTCGGCGTAATTGCATGCGGTGTTATCATGATCGGTATTTCCCGCAGCAGTCGCTGCGGACATGCAAGAACGGAACTCGCGAGAGTATCGATGGGCAGGATCAGAAGCCGCATAAGCCGGCATCACAGCTCCGGCAGCTGCGATTACCACGATCATTGCATACGTCCGCATTTTCGTCCTCAAACAGCAAGATGCAGTGAATCTACGTTCCGTATCGCGCTCGACTGAACGTATGTCTATTCCCGATTAAGCATCCCTCGCGAGGAAGCCGGCCCGAGCAAGAACGCCGACTTGCAGTCATTCCGAGAGGCGCGCTACGCTAGTAAAATGGCACTGCACCCTGATGTTGCTCGGCTCGCTGGAACACTCGAAGCAATGGTGACATTGCTAAAGCTGCACGGTGACAACGGATGGGCTGAGAAGGTCGAGCGGTGTAGATCGAGTATCGCACAATCCGATTATCACGGCGTCGATCGACTTTTTCGTCTCTACGGTGGAATGGGATCACTGAACGACGTGGTTCTGCAATCCGGTGGAATTGCCCCGGCAGAAGACAATGAGAGGTTTAACGCGCTTCGAACAGATGCTTGGAAACAGGTGAATGCACTGGCGCGAGACAGAGCGCGCGATGACGGTAACTAACCACCCAACCCGGCCATTCCCGAAATTCGATCGCTTCCGAGAACGCCGATGCCTTTTTGCCCGCCGTTGCCAGATGGACGCGCGGGATTGCGAGAACCATGCAGTTGAGGTGACTTCCCTTTATACGGGAACATTGAGATGGTGGTATCGACAATGATTGACGGAGGTAACGCGGAATGGAAAGTAGCCGTCAGTTAGAAAACATCGGTATCGCAATCGCGCGGATGCTAGCTGATTGTGTGTCCGAAATAAGAGTCGTGGCGGAAGTCCACGATGATTGGATACAAAGGCGCTATGATGTCGTGCATAACGGCAAGCTCGTTGAAGGAGTGGAAGGCGAGAGATCCGTGAACCGATCCGTTAATGATGCTCTATCCGCCCTCAGACGTGACATGCTTAAAGAGGGTCAGGTAGACTGGCATCATTGCTCTTACATCTTAAAGGCTGACGGAACCTTCAAAATGGAGTTCGATCGTAGCACGCCGCCAAGCGCGTGAATGTCGACAACTGGAGATCTACGGCGGAACAGCTAACTGCCTCGTTTCTGAACCTGATCATATCGCTGCCTACCATTCTCTGCCATTCCCGTAACAGCATCGATCCCGGGAATGCCGACGTGCTCTTAATACAAAAATCACAAGTTTTGCATCAACGGCTGCGAACCAAAACGGCTGATTGGCTTCCGAGCGATTGCAGGCAAAACCCAAATCGTGGAGAAACGAGCATGGGCATCTTACAAATTGCTTTCATCGTCGGCCTAGCCGGCCAATCCGCTAGCGGCGGGGCACAAACGACGCCGGCCGTGTCGGTTCCTATCGAACGGCAATTAAGCGGAGTCACCCCCCGAGAGGCAACGGACCTCATTGCCAAGCTGGAGGACGCTCAACGTCTCTTGAAAGCTGGAAAATTTCAATCGTTCGAGCTCCTTGCGGGATCGATCGCCTCATATGACAAAACGAAGGTTTCGCCTCGCGAGGCCTTCTTACAGGTGCCGTTTAGGAGCGTGTGGAATGTCGAACGGGTCCGCAGCGACAACAAGCTAGCGCAGCCATACAGGCTCGCTTACGCGCCCGATGGCCTTGGAAAACCCTATTGGGACATTGAGGTCGTGCTAGACATCAATAACGATATTGATCGCGTATCAATGACTTATAGACCCCCTGCCCCATTTTAAGTCGTCGCGCCTCCCGCCCATTCGCTCCGTGACCGTGATGCAAAACTCACAAGTTTTGTATCATCCCGCGAGCGGCTAAAACGCGGCCTGATCGTGATGCGCAAATCTGATGCGTCGGAGACCGTGTTTGAACGGTAGAAACGCCCAATTGCGGACACTAGGGTAATAGCGCTACGTTACTGCGTCATGCGGAAGATCACTCGACGCGACTGGCTCGCTTTGGCCGTTCCTGCGCTGGCCATTTTGATCGTTGGGATAGCCACGAGCAAGAATCGTGGGTGGGAGGTGGGACTTTTCACCTCCGGGCTTATGCTGGCTTTTGTCGTTTGGCTCTGGCGTCGTCAGATACGTCGGCACCCTGATGAAACTTGGCGAGCGCGGCTTTGAGCAAGCGGGCAACTTCCGGTTCCTCTCCATCCCGGCCATTCAGCGGTCCCTTCGGTACAGCCGCGATATTGTCGCCTGATCGACACCAAGTAGGGCGGCGACAGTGCGCTGCGTATCGCCAGCGGCGAGCCGTTGTAGCGCTTCGGCCTGCTGGTGAGGCGTAAGGGCAGCACGCCGGCCGAACTTCACGCCACGGGCCTTGGCCTGGACCCTGCCGGCAGTGGTGCGTTCGGTGATACGATGGCGCTCGTAGCTCGCCGCTACGCCTAACACGGCAATGATGACCTCCGCGAACTGGTAGGTGGTGTCCACCATCGGCTCTGCGATCGAGCGAAAGCCGGCACCCAGCTTCTTTTACCGTATGCAGGATGTTCAACAGATCACGCGTATTGCGGGCGAGGCGATCGGTGGACGTCACCATCAGCACGTCGCCGGCATCGAGCGCGCCGACCGCGCGCTTGAGTTGCGGACGCTCGGCTGTCCCCCCGCTGACCTTCTCCTGATAGATCTTCGTGCAGCCGGCCGCGCCTAGTTGGGCGAGCTGCTGCGCCAAGTCTTGGCCGGTGGATGAGACGCGTGCGTAGCCGTAAATCATGCGTTGGTTGTGCATTGGATTTGTGCATCACGGAAGTGCTGGATTTTGTGCGGTTTTCCATCTGATGCAAAACTTGTGAGTTTTGCATCATAGCGCTTACGGAGAGGCGGCGACCTTCGGTTGTTGCGAGCATATCGCCCGCATGTCACCATACGGCCATGAAGATCACGCCAGAAGAGTATGACCGGTTACGCGAATGGTTTTCCATCGTGTGGCCAGTTGTATTCAGTGGTATCGAGATTGCGCCAGAAGCCAATCCAATTACCGTCTTGGGTCAGATTGCAGCAAAGTCCCCAGCAAAGGCGCGCCAAGGGCTCGCGATGGCCATCGGTGATATCATCGAAGACACGAAATATGGGGATGGAGCTATCATATCGGGTTTAGACCAGCGCTTGCTAGCTGCTGATCTACCCACGTTCTCCGACCTCCGTATGCGCTTCTCCCGTGCAGTGCGGACCATTCTTCGCCGAGGCCGCATCAGCACCGAGCAAGAGTATTATATCGCTCGAAATGCCATTGAAGGATCTGGCACCGATGAGGAACATCTTTCGAATATACTAGCTGACTATGAGGAGGCGATCGGCTCCTGTACTCCGCCGATGTGATGCAAAGCTTTTGATTTTTGCATCAAACGGAATGGGGGAAGGCGGTCAGGAACCTGTCATTTACAGTTGGTTGATAGGTTCACTCGATGAGCTTCAAAAAGCCTTTTCGAGCCGCCCCAGTAAAGCTGGGAAGTCACTATCGCCGTAAGCAGCGGGGTCGTGACCAGAAATCCGCAATCAAGGTGCTCGGTGCTGCTGTAGCCGCTGGGGCAATCATGGGCGTAGGAAGTATCGCGCTTAGCGAGGACGGACGAGTTCGGATGGTCTCAGCTGTCAAACCGGTTGCAGTATGGGCCGGGATGGCGCGCGCGAGGAAGCCACAGGCCGGTGATTTCTGGAGCGGGTGCGATGACGCCCGTGCTGCGGGTACCGCACCAATTTATTCTAATGAGCCCGGCTATCGCGAAAGCATGGACGGTGACGGCGATGGCATCGCCTGCGAACCCTATCGGTAAGTGAGTTGCAAAAGGGACCCCTTTTGCGACGCAGCCCGTGCCAGCTTCAATTCTCGAAATTCGATCGATTCCGAGAACGCTTCGGCCGTCTCGATCACCATTCCCAATCGGGAAGGCTGATCGTTCAGCTTATCTCTACGACCGCCCGCATTAGCGCGGTATCCCGTTCGGCTTGAATATCAGCAGTCCGGGCCGACACAGTGATATCGGGCATGATTCCAGCATCCGGCTGCGGCGTCTCAGGCCAATAGGCGATCAGCGGCAGATCGACCTCGACGCCTGATGCCGGCAAGCCGATGAAGAAGAAGGCGCCGCCGTTGATGCCACGGCGGTTGCCGCCGGTCTGCTCACCAACCAGCGCTCCCAACCGCTGTCGCTGCATGAGGCCTGCGAAACCGAAGGTGGCCGAAGCGTTCTTCGGGCCGACGAGAACGGCGACCCTGCCGGCGAACCGGCGCCCCTTGGGCTGGATAGTGTCGGTGTCGGATGAATCGCCGGGACGTGTCAGAGTGTAGAAGCCAGCTGCGTCAGGACCGATTGCCGACGCTCCCCAATCCTTGAAGCTGCGGTCCCAGGTCTTGAGGTAGGGAGCCAGCCGGTCGGGTATCTTGCGGTAACGTACATGGCGGGAATAGCTGTCTGCGGTCAGGGGCGCTTCGATCAGGCGGGCGACGATCGCCGCCCCGCAATCGAGCCCTCCGCCGTTGTCGCGCACGTCGATAACGAGGCCCGAGAGCTGGCGATCGACCGCGGTATCCAGGCTGGCGTCGATGAAGCCCTGCCAATCCCATTTTTCATGGAAGACCGCCCAGGTCGGCATGGTCAGGATGCCGACTTCGCCGCGCACCTCGAACGTCCAGCCATAGGGGGAATCCTTCGAGGGATGGCGCAACGCCGCGTCGCGCGCTGCGGCCGTCATTAAGGGGCAAGCGATCGTCTCGGCTCTGCCGGCGACCCTCACCACGACACGGGCCGAGGGGCCGGGCGATGGGAACAGCAGCGCCCGTAGCACGTCGAATGTCGGCTCATCGGCATCGCCGGGTATGCCGAGGTCGGCCACCTTCCGCGCATCATTGCTGCCGTCCGTGCGGGCATAAGGGAGCATCTTCGCCAGCATGTCGCATGCGCTGATACCATCGATCGCGACGACCTCGCTTCCGATCGGCAGATGATGCCCGGTGCCGAGATCGGCGGTGACGATCATGCGCCGGTCCAGCCATGTGAAGGCGAAGGGTAGCCGATCGGATTTTCCGAACAGCGTTGCCGCGACGGCCTTTGTCTGGTTGGCGGGGTTGGGAAAGCTATGGCCGCACCGGATGCTGGCCGTGAAAGCCGACAGCGCGATGTAGAAGTCCCCCAAGGTGTGAGGCGTGTCGGCGAAGCGATCGAGCCGCCGGCATTCTTGCTGGAAACCCGCCGGGGTCAGATAGCGGTAGAGGCCGGGATGCAGACTGACATAGGCGTCGGACAGGATGCCGATGTCCGCCCGCATCGCCTCAGACGACAGCAGCTCGTCGGTCGCCTTGGCGGGGGCGGGTAGGAAGACGGTGGCGATCAGGCCTGACGCTCCCGTCAGAATGTGCCGGCGATCGAGGTGTATCATCGTGTTACTCCGAGCAGGTATGCCCCGAGCCGATGCCGATGCAAGTCAGGCGGTGCGCTGCAAATCCGGGTGTTCCGAGTAGTTTTTGTCGATTGAGACGCGGCGATAAGTCGAGGGCGTGATGCCGAACCGATCTTTGAAGACGCGATTGAAGGTCGCTTTCGACCCGAAACCGGCATCGATCGCGAGCGTCAAGATATCGCTATTGGAGCCGTCCCGCAGCTGGGCGGCGACGTGCTCGACGCGAAGCCCATTGATTGCTTCCGCGAATCCTAGCCCCACCCCCTCGTTGAGGCCACGGGACAGATAGGCGGTGTTGGTCCCTAGCTTGCGGGCCAGCTCAGCAAGATCAAGATCCGGATCGCGCCACCATCCATGCCCTTCGATCCGGTCCATCCACTCGGCGGCGACCGGCCGCCAGTCGCGCTCGATCGGCTCCACGATGGGCTGTGGTCGGGCGTCCGCCTGCCGCCAGCCCTCGATCGCCAGATAATTGCCGACGACAGCCAGCACGACATAGAAGCCGAACATATCAAAGTAGGAGAGCGGAGCGATCAGTGCATCCGCGATCAGATACCCCGTTCGCACTGTCACGATCGCGGCATACGCGATCAGCACCGCTCGCACGCGCCTTGTCGCGGCGAGGTCTGATCGGCGCGCCAGCAACCAGCCTCGATGGCGGCGCAGGGCGCGGAGCCCAGCGACAGCATATCCGATCATCGACGCGAGCAGCAGCGCCGCCAGGATCGGATCGAGCCAAGGGCGTTGAACCTCCCGGTCGAACGCTCCCCGCAGATCGAGCGGCAAGCAGAAGGCGATGGCTTGATAGGCGAACTGCGCCAAGGGCAATGCGGCGTGCCAACGCGGTATTGCGCGATCGAAGATCAAGCCGTTCAGGTGCGCGTACAGCAACGGCCCCATCGCTAGGGGAACCGCGAACGGTGCGAACGAAACCCAAGGCCAGCGATCGTAAAAGCCTGCATAACCGATAGCGAACGGCGTCAGCATACCGCAAAGGACGATTAGCAACGCACCGAGAGAGCGTGGCGCAATCCCGTTTCGCCTGATTAAGATGACAGCCGCCAGCACCAACATCTGCGCCTCGAACAGGCCGAGGATGAGGGACATGGGACCGATGCTCACGCGACTATCAGCCTCGCTACATCAGCAACGTCAATGGCCGATCGAACTGGTCACGCGCGGGCGCTGCGGAATTCCCGAAATCTGATGTCGGACGGGGTTCGAGAATGCTCGCGTTTTCGTAAAATCTGATCGAATTTCGGGAACGGACGTATCTACGGGAATGGAGCGGATGAGTGCTGACCCGCATTAAAACATGCCGATATTACGCAACCATTGCTTGACCTGCCCCGGCCATTCCCTGGTGATCGGATCCGCGGTCGGGCGCATCCCAAAGGCGTGGCCGCCCTTGGCGCAGAGACGCAAGTCGACCGGCACGCCAGCATCGTTCAAAGCCAGCGCATAAGCCATCGGCTCCCGGATATCGTCCACGGGATCGTCCATCGCGTGAATGATAAGCGTCGGCGGTGCCTTCGCGCTTATCTTCACCCAAGGCTTCAATTCGAGGCTGTTCTTCCCTTTACTGGTGTCCAGCATCCGCGCTGTGTAGGCCAAGATCGCGAAGTCAGGCCGGGGGGATTGCTGGTCAGCCGCGTCTGCAAGCGGGTAGGTGCGCTCTTCCGTATTGCTCATGTTTGCCACGAGATAAGCTCCGGCCGAAAAGCCGATCACGCCGATCTTGTGCGGATCGAGCCCGTAGGTAGAGGCTCGCTGCCGCAACAATCCCATTGCGCGCTGAGCGTCTTCCAGACCCAACAGCACCTTCGGTCGCTGCTGCTTTCCGTTCTCCTTCGGCCAGACCTGGGGCGTTCGGTACTTCAGCATGACGCAGGTAATGCCCTGCTGCACGACCCAATCGCAGACTTCCGTACCTTCCAGGTCGGTCGCAACCGCGTAGAAGCCACCGCCCGGCAGGACCATCATCGTGGCGCCGGTGTTGCGGCTCTTCGGCTTGTAGATGGTCATGGTTGGCCGGGTGACATAGCTTGCCCAGTGCCACATCCTGCCGCCAACAAGCGGTGAGCCGTTGCCCGTTGCTTCGGCCTCATCGCCGGTGTCCGGCTTCGCTAGAGCAACGTTCGCAGGCCATAAAGGCACCTGCGTACCGCCAACGGTCGGTTGCCACACGCCCTTTCGCTCTACCTTCGGAACTTCAATCTTGCCCGGCGGAGTGTCGTTCTTGCTCGCTTGGCCGCAGGCCGCTCCAGCGAGGCCAAATGCTAGGAGCGACGGCACGACAAACCGGAAG
>Ga0265296_1004825_pt1 | contig 11498 bp, 1 predicted proteins | sample MunlanPumphouse1_FD_189073 | JGI IMG/M metagenome (GOLD analysis project Ga0265296, IMG submission 189073) | Groundwater microbial communities from a municipal landfill in Southern Ontario, Canada - Pumphouse #1 | ecosystem: Environmental > Aquatic > Deep subsurface > Groundwater | place: Canada...
CCGATCACGATCTTTGCTTCGGCCTTTCCGATGCCTGCCTGCAATTTGGCCAAATTGATGAAATACCGGAGCCTTGAGCTGACGGGATCGGCCGCCTGCGGCGGAACGACCGCATCATAGGCTTTTTGCGCTTCTTCCAGGATCGGAATGGATTTTGCCCCGGCAGATTTTATTAATTCCGCAATGTTAAGCCGAACCTGCATTGAAAAAGAATCTGAAAGAAGTAAAAACTGCGGGTCACTAAGGATCTTTGACCGGTCCCGAAGAGATTTTAAGAACTGGGTCCAATCATCCGGCAATTTAGGGCGGGTGATGCCGGTAAATGACAGCGCCTCTTCTCCAAGCATTGCCTTTAAGATGTCTGCGGAAAGCAGGAAATTTTCCTGGCCTTTTCCTTCTTCGTGGATTATCTCTTCAATCCCGCCTCTCACGCCGTAAAGCGTAGAGAGCGTTTGCGCGGAGCGCGAAGCCAGCCGCAATGCCCCCATATCCAGGGCTTCTTTGGTGATGGCCATAAGATCGTTCGGGTAGCTTGAATTTAAAAATGCCGCTACCTCTTTCAGGTTGTCCTTTCTCATGTGCAGTTTTACTTTGTAGCAGGCGCACTCTATCTGTCCAAGGCGCGACTGGATCGCGCCGCGCTTGTTGTTTTCTTTGTTAAACTCATCCCTGGCGGCGGAGAATTCCGCTTCCGCCTGGCCGATGGAATTTAGGTCCTGTTCAAATCTTATTTTTAGCAACTCTGCTATGGTAAGGCGAAGGTTGCCTTTGGTAATAAGCATTTCTCCAAGCGCGTAGGCCTGTTCCACATTCGGAGAAGAAAAGAGAGAACGATAGAACTGAATGGCCTTGTCAAAATACTGGTTCGCGGTATTGCGTTTTAAAAGCTGGAGGGACTGCCATCCCATGGTCCCCCAGATCTGCGCCTGAAGCATTTGCACCCTTAGCTTTTGAACTCTGTTCAAGTTTCTTGCCGCAATGGCTCCGAGTTGCGTTTCTATTTCTTTTAGCTTGGACATAACCTTCGTGCTGTTGCCGCTCTCAAAAAATATCCTTTTGGCCTTGACGATGCCAATCTCAAGCAGGGCTAACTGCACGGAATTATAATCCGTGTCATCGGTGGTGATCTTTCCAAAAGCGCTGACAGCATTTTTGTAATCTTCAAGATTATTCGAAACCTCCGCTCGACGCTGGTAGATTTCCGGAATAGTAAGCCCGGTTTCAATTTGCATTAAAAATCGGCGATCGGTGCGAAGGCCTCTTAATGAAGTGTTGGCAAATTCAGTGGTTTGCGGATCGGATGGCTGAAGATAAATACTGTTGTACATGGACAGTGCTTTAGTGAGATCGTCTTTCCCTCCGCCATTCTGTTCTTTGGTGATCGAGCCTCTGGAAGCGTAAGCCCAGGCCAGGGTGGAGTAGGCCTTCATGTAAGAGAATAAATTGTGTTCATTATCAGAACTGCAATTTTTTACACTGCAGCAGATTGGCACAGGATTGACCGGACAGTTTCCCTGCGGTGTTCCGGTAATGAAAGACTTAAGTTCATTCGAAGCTGCTTGCGAAAGTCGTAGCGCTTCATCGATTAATTTTTCGGCAACTTCCGCATCTTTATTTGTCGGATATTCACGGTTCACTTTTTGCAGTATGGCGGTGGCTTTGTTGGTCTTTGCCCTTGCCCAAAATGACATCCTAAGAGGGAATCCCTTTTCATTTTGATTCCGGACATGTGCCTGTTGAAGCCTCTGGATCTGTGGCTGCATGGAGATGATATTATCGTATTCTCCGAGGGCTTCTGAAAATTTTCTGGCATCAGTTAAAGCATCGGCTAAATTGAGATAAAGCTCTATTTCATTTGTGGCGTTCCTCTGGAGCATGTCATTTCCGCTGGTTATGTATCCGCCTCCGGCTTTTAGGCTTTTAACGGATTCGGAAAGGCTGGACATAACATTGCCGAATTTATCAATAATATCAGAAATATCTTGGACACTGCCCTTGAGATCGCTATTTTTACTTGCATTGAGACCATTATCTCCATTAGGGCCATAGATAAGCCATGCGTAAATCGCGGCTGCTTTCTTCGCAAATTCAATTCCGGATCCCGGCTCAAGTTTATTCATGTAAGAAGCCTTTGCATTGTATGCCCAGGCAAGGGTTGAGATGAAGGAATAAATTATATCTGGCATCATGTTGGTAGATATGTTTTTTAGCTGTTTAAGGCAGATCTCTATCGCTTTGTCGGTCACGGTTATCGCATGATCTACATTCCTGATGCTAAGCCGTTTTGCCACTTCAAGCAAAAGCGAAGCCTCGATGCCGAAGGAGCGGGTATTCAACATCAGGCCTTTGCCGCCGGCGGCTTCGTCTTTTAGATTAGCTCTGGTGCCTTCGATCTTTTTTATCAGTCTATCGTCCAGTATCTGCGCCAGCTGGGTTGAGGTTATTCTTTGATAAGCCATTTCATCGGTGATGATCCGGTCGGGGCGGATCTTCAAGATTTCCAAATTGGTTATGGTCATCTGGATCTGCGATGCGAATTTGGCGTTCTTTTTGACATTGGAACTTATTAGTTTGCCGATGGCGCCGGGGTTCCTGCGCATCATAATCCAGGTGCCCATTATGCCAGGTAAACCGTTGGGATTTCCGCTCATTAGCGAACCATAAATGCCGATAGCGGAGTCAAAAGCAACTTCGGCTTTGTCGTAATCGCGCCGGCCGCGCATAAATATGCCGTTGGACAAATTTGCCAGCGCTTCGGCGCTGAAAGCAGTGGCGATCTGGCTTGCTATCCAGTCGTCACCTTTTCCGGGATTATTTCTTATTATGTTTCCAACCGCAGTGGAATATGAACCAACATGCCCAGAACCAAGATTGCAATAGTCTCCATCTCTGGGGGATTGTGAGGCTGAGTCTATAAGATTGGTCATGTCAACAGCAAGATCGTTGTCAACGCCGTGAGCGTCCCCTATGTTGGTTCGCCGGGAACCGCTGCCAACCGGGACTTTGTTGGGGTCTATCCCATTGGGAGGAGCCATTTGTTATTCACCTTATCCCTTTCCTGTATATATATCGTTAAAAATTTGGCTAAATTTCACACAAATTTATCAATTACGATAGGATAAGATATCCATAACCCTGGCTATTACATATGAATTGATCTCTTGCTTGTCCTTTAGAAAATCCCGGGCATCTTTTACCGCTTTTAATTGGCGCTCATTGAGCGGTCTTTCTTCTTTAACTTGGAAATCATTTTTTGCGGCCAGATTGTTAATGATTCCTTTTAATTCGAGGCGCCGATCTTCGGGAACATATCCCACTCCGACCGCGTCGAGCGCTTTTATTAGATATTGAAGCGATGCCTGTTCGTCATAAAGATTAAAGCTTACCTTGGAGATGCCGAACAGCGAGTCAAAATTATAAGGATCGTAAGATAAAGCCTCTTCGTAATAATCGAGCGCTTTTTTCAATATCGCTTTATGCTGTTCGGTAGGCGATTTTTCCCTTTCTGTCTGGCTGGCCATTTCTTTCCACCAGGTAAAGTTGCCCAGATGTGCATAGAGGCGAGCCTTCTGGGTCGGGTCCTGGTCGAAATTTGCATCGATAAATTTTCGGTTTGTGTTTATCCTTTCCATCATTTTAACGGTGTCTGGCTCCAGGCCTGTGGCATCAACCTTCTTGCCAAGCAGTGCTCTTAAGATGGCCTGCATCTCATTGGATTGGGACACTATTTTTGCGTCAATGAGATCCATTTGCTCCTTGCTTTCTTTATATTCCTGAGAATTTTTATCCTCCGGAAGGTTGTTGTCATAGCTCTTGTAAAAGTCAAAAAGCACATCGCGGTAGTTATAATAGATCTGCGCCATTTTAATACAGACCTGCATTGTATAAAGAGCTCTTAGCGGGGGACTGCTGATATATATATCTGTGATCTTGATCTGCTGCTCCAGAGCCTTTTCAAATTCTTTCGGATTTTGCCCGTGGGTGCCAGCGTTTGAATGTGCGTCTGCGATTGCGCGAAGCCAGCGCACCCATTTTACGTTTCGTGGATCGGTCGAAGCTTCTTCGTTAACCAATATCTTGACCGCTTCCTCCAGCGTTCCCTTTCTTCCTGTCCTCAGCATCTCTTCTCCCTTAACTTTAACGGGATGAACAAATCCATTAAGCAGAGGGCTTGAGATAGCATCCATTTCATCAAATATCGGTCTGGTCCGGTCAATAAAGCTGATTTTTGCCGCTTGCATGTCGGCAATGTTTTTGGCCATGATATCTGACGGTTTTTTTGCCCCGGCCCTGGCTCCGATCCTAAGATTGTCAAGCCTTTTTGCGGTAATGCTTGTAAACCTTCCATACTCTTCATTTTTGATGGTTGACAATAATTCCAGTCGGTATTGCAATGTTTCCAGCAATCCATCCATCAGTGCAGAAATGACAGGCGGATCTCCGAGCGAAAGAACTTCTTCTTTGATCGCTTGTCTGAAGGCGATCTCCGGCAATTCGGATGCCTTTACCATAGATTCATATTCTGCGGTTAGTTGCTTTTGATGCTGGTCCCAATCCTCCACATCTTGAGAATAGTTAAACCAGTAGTCTTTACATTCTCTGCAATAATAGCGCCTTGCTTCTATGTCATCCTTCATGTCGTAAATTCTTCTTTGCAGGATGCGGCCAACTTTTAAAAGGACCAGGGTTTTTAAGTTTTCCGGGACTTCGGCCGCTAGTGAGTCAAACTGCGATTTTACCGATGCCGCTTCGCCTTTTTCAGAAATGGCGTTCTGCATCAGCTTGGCTTTTCTAATTTCCTGCATAACCGCGTTATTTTGACCGACTATCATTTCAGCCAGAATAAAGGCGTCGCTGTAATTGTAAACTTTTTTGGGAAAGCTTACCGGCTTGTCGTTTTTGCCGTTTGGCAGACTTATTGTGGATTCCATTCTATAAGTGCTGGCGATGGTGTCTATGGTTTCGACCAGCGCATTTGTTAAAAGCACTCTGCTGGGCAATGGAGTATGTCCGGCATTTCCGGAGAGGATGCTGCTTTGAACTTCTTCCCAGAGCTTTTCGTCGCCATTTTTACCCTGATCGCTGGCATATTTGACAACCTCGTTAAGCAATTCTTTTTCCTCTTTCAGCGCCAGAGTAAATCGTCTATTATTATTCAATTCATGAACATACGCCAGGTGAAGCATGGTTTTTTTAAGCCCCGGTTCACCTTGATGTTCCAAAAGCCATTTAAACGTGTCTTCGATGGCAAGGTCGGAAACATTGAGGGTACTAAGAATGTCGGAAAGCCTGGTGATCGAAATAGAAAACATGAACTGGTCAACGGGGCCATTTATTTCTTTTGTATCGCGCAAAAGCGTAAAGAACACTTGCCCGGCTTCGTCATAACGGCCAACCCCCAGGCAGGCCTTGCCGTATAAAAAGCTAAGCTTGAGACCTGGGACATTTGGTTTTTTTAGATCGGGGCCCTTTGCTTCCATATATTTCTTATGATAATCATGATATCTTCTTTCCGCTTCGAGCTTCATTATGGGATCGGCCGAGTGGCCAGTAATTTGCCTTACGATGGGATCATCCTGAAAAGCTCTGGTCCCATATTCGGAATTTTCATGTTCCAGTATCCAGGGAAACCGGGAGCTTTTGCCCACGCCGGTAAATTTCAGGTCTGTGTCGGGCAAGCTGCGCGGGAGCGAATTCATAACCCCGGTAGAGGTTTTTGGCGTCATATTTTTGTCCCTGACCAGAAGACTGGCTCCATATCGCAGGGTAAGAAAAGCGCTGTAATACTGCGGGTGCTTGCCTGCCGATAGATAATCATAGATGCCGTTGGGAGAGCTAGCGTAGGCTTTTGTCTCTTCTCTGTAAAGATCAAAACTGGCTTTTTTACCGTTGGTCGAAGATCTTGCCGATAATCCGGCTACAGCTGTGGTATAGCTTGAAAGAGCCACTGCATTATGGAAGCGATCTGCTTTTACAGTTGAGGCCGGCTGGTTGTTAACGACTATATTTATCAGCGAAAATTGTCTTCCGCTTATCCGGAACTGGACCGGAACGGTTGAGGTGCTTGAGGAGTCGTTGTTGTGCAAAAGATCTATGGAATTTTCGGCGGGAATACGGATCGCGTCGTATCCGGACGTGGCTCCAAGATTTTTTGCCCCAACCTCTCTTCTTACCACAAAATTTCCGGTAGCATCCACTTCTATTTCTACCTGGTCGGGAAGAAAATCGTTAACTCCATATCCTTCTATCTTTGCCATGATCTGGTTATAAGAATCGATCGCGATATCCCTTGATCCGTCATTGTTGATATGGATACTTATCCCAGGATTAAAATAGAAGTAGTGATTTGTGCGCAGATAGGGGGTGGTCGCATTTTTGTTTTTATCCAAACTATTATCCGAACTCGCCTTATATAGTTCATTATCGCTGATCGGTATCTTGCCTAATAAGTGTTCAAACAGCTGGAATTGATAAGAATCGAGACGTACCCATTTGCCGTCCTCGCTTATCATTTTTGAACTGTCGATCTCTTTGAAAAGCTTCTGTGTAAAGAAGAAAGTTGCTTCCAGCTTGTCAAATTCATCGCTTCTTAACTGCCACCATAGATTGGCGTCGATTATATCTCTCCCGACTAATCTGGCTAGTATGGCAGGCTGATAGTAGGAGCTATTCGATGTTATGTTGCCCTTAAAATCCTTGCCTCCCCAATTATCAGACACTCGCAGTACCAGCCGCTGACCGACTCGTTCCACATCATAGCTCTTTGCTCCCTGGATCATGAAATCCACAAGCTGGTTAATGGTAAATTCGGCGGGAATGGGCCTGACATCCCGTTCATTGCTCTCCTTATAAGTTTTTTGTTGCTCAAGCACTGATGCCGGGGTTTTAAAAATTTCACCGTCAAAGATGCCAAGCTGTTCAAACGTCATGAGCGCGTCAATAAAGATCAGGTCCGCGTCGGTGGCGGAAGCCCTTTCGTCCTGGCTTCTAAAAACGATCGTTTTCTTTTCGCTGTCATAATAACAGCGCCACCCCATGTTCCCGTACTTATTAAGCATGGTTAATGCGCCGTTGATCAAACCTCTGGCCACAGGGTTATATTGAGCGATCTTTGGATCACTCGGGTTTTTGCTTTTCATTACCAGAATGGTATTGGCCAGTATCTGAGTTGAATATGCCATACCTTCGGATACGATCTGTCCAAACTGGGTAGGAGAGTTTATGTAATAAACCGGATTTGAAGCGTCTCCGGATTTTATAAGGAAAAATCCGCCGGATTTACTGTTTGGCTCGTTGATGCCTTTTAGCATGCTCTGATCGATGCCGTCCTGCACTATTTTCAAAAGATTTCCTTCATCCAGTTTTGTCGGATTATCGGACAGCGTGACGGAGGGCATATGCTCTACCGGTGCGACAATAGTGGTTGGATCAACTTTCTTAACCTGTAAATTGGGCAGTCCATATTGATAAGCATAAGCTCCCAGCCCTATGGCAGCCGCGGTGGAAGCGTAAACTGCCGCTCTTTTTACTGCGGGCCTGTGCCAAAGAGATAATTTGATCCTGTCTATCATGCCCATGTTATTTCACCTCTCCGTCCCAAACCTTGTTCTTCTTTTCCCATGTAGCTTCGTCCCTGACCGAACTGATTCCCTGATTCAGCCTCATGCCTGTTAAATAATACATTAAAGGAAGAGCGATCCAGAATACGAGCGAGGCCATATGCATTTCCATAAAATCGCTATGGTTGGCTGAATCCCAAATATGTCTGCTTATCAATCTGTATAAGGCGAAAGCTCCAAGCATATGCAGTGCGGTAGACTGCGCGCCAAATACCTCGGTAAAGTAATGTCTTCCCCACATTTTTACTTTCAACGGCTGCTCCGGCGGGTCGGTAGTGTTAAAGGTTGATTTTTCCCCGTGCCACCACCTGCGCATCACAAAGTTATAGTTAAACATTTCCATCACGGTCTGATATCCCATGTTCGTGGTGACTCCCTTCCATGAAGATCCTCCCCAGATGCGCGAGCCGCGAAGCACCATTTCGACCATGGCATAATTGATGAAGCCGGTTTCTATGAGCCAGTCAAGGTTATTCTGCAAGGGCAGGGGGGTCGCTTCGTTATCGAGCATTAGTATGGACGGCTCGCCTACGGCAACAAATCCCAATATGGCCAGCCGGTTCGCGATCGCGGGAACGCCAAAAATATTGTAAAGCGGGCCCTGGATAAGGTCAAAAGCCATCTTTGGCGGCATGATCTTGCGGTATTTAAAGCAATAATGGAGGGCCCTTCCTAAGTTTGCGGCATTGCTGGCCATCCAGCGCAGTTTCTGGAACATATCTCCGTCATATTCGATCATAGCGTCGTTTTGCTGGCGCAGGCCTTGAAGCGATGTTAGTGATATTGACTTTGCCGCCATCGGCATGGTGGTGGCCAGGTCTTCGCTTGGATCAAGGACATACACCCATCTGCCGCGGTAGAAGTTATACATGTTAAGCGTGCGGCCGGCCAGGTATCCCAGACCTTTAATTATCGCGGTAACGCCCAGCGAATAAGCAAAAACATTTCCAAGAGAAAAACCAAGAGATTCGGCGACGTCAAAATGCAGATCGGTGCCGAGGACAAAACCCACACCGAGATTAACCGCTTTTCCCATTGTCCAAGCCGATCCTGACAGGATGGTAAGGATCAGCGGCGTTCTAGAGAGAGACATGGCCAGGTCCCAACCATTCTCTTTGCCAACCCTGCGGGCAAGATTGTTTACAAAAAGCGAGATCCTTTTTTGCTGTGTTCCAGGCTTCCAGAATGCCAGGCTGGTTATGCCGTCCTTATCCCCCATATACCAGTAATTAGCTATTCTTCTTCTCCATCTATATCCCAAAGACCATTTCCCTTCTCTGGAATCATGGATGCCGGGAAGAAAGTCCCAGAAGCTCATTTCCGCCCATTTGGTGTTTCCGCCGTCCACTGACCACCAATCTTTTCCGAAGATCTTTTCCAGAGCTTTCTGCCCGTGGTATGAAGTCCTGGCAATGTTAGGTTCGATCACATATTCCGCCACGCGATGGGCAACCGTCATCGGGACCAAGTTTGCGTATCCGGTGAGAGTATTGGTTCCTTCCCTTCTGTCAAAACGATGGCGCACCACTCCAAGCGCGGCGCCCGCGGAACGCGGCGAATTATTGTTTTGCGGGCCGCCCAGATCGCGGTCTCTTTGGAAGCGCATGAACGGAGATCTTCCCTTAACCTTGTAATTCAAGCCGTACTGGAGTACTTCATTAGGATTGGTTAAAATGCCGTACAAACAGCCAAGATAGCTTGCGGAGTCGAGCAGTTCGGGAAAAAAATAATTATCCGTATCCGCGTTCATCTGTACGGTCGCGCGAACCTGCTCGATGGCGGTTTTTGGATATTTCTTTTCATTAAGACAATTCACAATCTTCTTCTCGCCGGCGACGTGGTTTTTCTCTTTATCTTCAAGAGCGATAGAGAGCAGTTTAAGGAAAAGCTCTTTTCTTTCCTGGAGCGCTTTCGCCTCATCTTTTCCCAGATCTTTAAACTGTCTGACTTTGGATTTGTCATGATCCATATTGCCTTTATCCGCGATCAGCGCGTCAACTATTGGCTCTGCCTCTTGCGGAAGGCCGTTCAATATCTCCTCGCGTTTGCCATCTTTTATATTTGACATAAGTGTATCCGCAACATCGGCGATATTCCTTAACATTATCGAATCATCGGCCCATTCTCCGTTCTCTATGCTTCTTTCGGCGGCATGCTGGGAAGAAGAGATCCAGGCGGCGAGTTCTGAAAACGAGCGAGCCTTGTTCCCCACAATAAGTTCGGGGTGGGTGTTCCCGTGCCGGTACTGTGCGGTCCAGGTAGAAGGATTGCCTTTATACTCGATCAGCTGTTCGACTTCCAATGCGCGGCTATAATCTCCATCCTTTATGGCTCGCTTGTATTCATTGACATGAGCGGCGTTCTTTGCAAGACGGCCTTTTTCAACTACTACCATGCTCCATACTTTTCTACGGAGAAAGAATGGAACACTGGCTTTAACATATGCTTTGGCCTCTTTTCGGTCCGGCTTGCCGGTTGATGCGATAGTCTCAAAATATATTTCCAGTGCTTTAGCGGTATGAAATTCAACTGCCACTTCATTGGCGATGTCATATAGATTGTTTCGTATTTGGTCGAGGACATAATTTAGACGTATAGGCTTTTTTGATGCTGATATTACGGCATTGGGGATTTTCTTTAGGCCGGAATTGTGGCTCCAGGCTTCAACGATCTTTCTTTCATCACGTGTTAGCCCCCCCTCAATTTCTTTCCAAACCTTCCTGGCGGCCTCTCTGCCGGACAATTTGTTTTCCGCCACTTCGTGCATTATTCTTCTCATAAGGTCCTGCGGCCGTAGGCCGAGTTCCAGCTTTCTTTCCCAATTTTTTGTCTCATCGGTCGAGAGCTGGAGAGGCTGGACCACTTCAACTTTCAGTTTTTGAGTAAGCAGGGTGGAGCCGTAATAGAAGCCCCTTCTTTCCGCGAAATGGATATCGGCGATCCATCTGGTCAAAACGCCGATCTGCTCGTTGACGGTACTGCCCAGCATTTCCCGGTTGGTGTTCTCCGCTTTTCCTTTTCCCCACCTCCAGCCCCACACTCGGCTGAAGCGGTAGACAGAATCGAAACTCGGAATAAGTTTGGCGGCATCAGGATCGGCGGCGGCCTGATCTTCCGGCCGCTTTACGGAGTCTTTTTCTGTCTTTTTCAGATCTATCCCTTCCAGCAGTTTTGTCAATATTTCTTTTCTTTCTTTTTCGAGCGGTTCGGCGGCTTTAGCTATTTTAGGAAGGCCATATTCCTTAGTTTGTTCATTAATCAATTTCTGAACGATCTCGACTTCTTTATCTTCTAAGGAAACCGAGTTTTTGCCAAGCATTTGAGAAACTATTTCTCCCGCCAGCGGAACGGAGGTCGCTTCTTCAACCACTCTGGCATATCCCCACTTTTCACTGTATTCTCCGGTTTGCGAACGCACCCATTCTTCAGTTTGGGCTTTAACTCTTTTTTCTTCGATTTCAGCTTCAACTAAAAGCTTTAAGATCCTTTCGATCTCTTTTTTGTCTTTGACCTCTTCTCTTAGCCTGGCGACCACCTCTTTATGGTCTTTCCAGCCTGCCAGTTCATATACTTCATCTCCGGAAGTGATCGTCATTTTCTTTTTGTGTGCAAGCATGCCAATAACTTGCTCCGTGATCTCTTCAAAAGTTAACAGGTAGCCTTTTTTACCGGGAACGCTTCCGACTCCAGCAGCGACCAGAGAACTGACTGCTCCGCGCAGCTTTTTAAAATCATCATCGGATAGAGCGCTGGCGGCGCCTCTGGCGTCGGCACGGTCCTGGATCACCGGCATCAGTCTGGCTCTCAAGTTGTCCTGAAATTTGGCATCGGCCTGAAGTCGGCGGTCGATCTCCCTTACTCCCACCAGCTCATGAGACG
>Ga0265296_1004826_pt1 | contig 11497 bp, 14 predicted proteins | sample MunlanPumphouse1_FD_189073 | JGI IMG/M metagenome (GOLD analysis project Ga0265296, IMG submission 189073) | Groundwater microbial communities from a municipal landfill in Southern Ontario, Canada - Pumphouse #1 | ecosystem: Environmental > Aquatic > Deep subsurface > Groundwater | place...
ACGCTAATAATAAAACAAAGCGGCAGGTGCTGCCAAACCTGCAGAGGACAAAGATAATATCAAACAGCGCCACAAAGAGAGAGTATGTCTGCACAAGATGCCTGCGCTCAGGCAAGATTAAAAAGGCTGTTTAGTGAAAAGGGCTGATTCTCTGCTTGCCCCTTTGATCAGAAACCTCGGGCTAGAAGACTCTGTAAGGCTGGGGCGCATAAAAAATGAGTGGGCTGTCATATTTGAGAAACCGGTTTCACTTCATATGTCACCTGCAAGCATAAAGGAAAAGGAACTGCTCATTAATGTAGATTCACCTGTATGGCTGCAACAGCTTACTTTTTACAAAGATACCATCATTAAGAAGCTTAATGGTTTTGGTATAAAGACTGTCAGATTCAAGATCGGGAGAGTCCTGCCGGAAAAAAAACAGGACAAAACAATTTTGAAAAAGCGTCTGCTTACGGCAAATGAGAACTCTTATATAGAAGGAACCATATCTCCTGTACCGGATCAGGAATTAAGGGACAAGATTAAAAAGGCTATGGAAAAATCCATGGCTTTCAAAAGATAATTTTGTTATTGAGAGGCTATATGAAAAAAACAACTATTCTGTTAATTGCCTTATTTGTCTTTATGTCCTGCAGCTCAAAAGAGGTTAAACAGGAGACTGACGAGTCAAAAAAAGCCAGGGAGGCATTTGCCGTTGCAGAGACAGTCAAGGATGCCTATCTGAAAAGAGATCTCTCTGCCATTGAGAATAACACAACAAAAGAAGGCTACAGGGAAATTCTCGGCGCAATAAAGAACTTTGATAAAGCAGATTTAACCTTTTCGCATAAATGGGTTGAGATAGACAAGGCTGCTGTTTCTCTGAAAATAGCGTGGAGCGGGACCTGGGTTGTGAGTGGACAGACAACAGAGGAACGGGGCACGGCGATCTTTGTGTTTGAAGGAAGACCCTTAAAGCTCAGCCGTATTCTCAGGGCAAATCCATTCAGACAGCCGGAATAATATATACCATGCCTTCTTAATTCTTAAAATCAGCCTGATATATTTTTGCCTTTTGAATAAAGGATTATTCTGATCTTAATAACAGTTATGTTTCTCATATTACCACAAGAACAAAAGCATAACTTCAGTTCACTATATCTTATCCAGAATTGCCTTTGATGATTTTATGAAACAGACACCCTCAGGCATTTTGCACTTGCCTGCTTTCTTCTGCCCCTGTGCATTCTCAGGAGGAATCAGTTCAGCAAGACTCTTTCTGGTCTTGGCAAGAACAAGCCTTAATTCATCATCAATGTCCGCCAGTTCACCTGTGTGCTTCTGCTCAAATTCCCTGAAGCCCGCCCTTACAGCTCGTGTTGTATTTGTAAGCGCCTTACATTTACTGCATAAAGGGTCTTCCGTTTGGGTTATAAGCACTCCGGAGGCATAATGATAAAACCGCATCTTATTAGTAAGGCTTTCATTTTTTTCCATCCTGTTTCCTGGTTCGTTTTTTGCCCTTTGAAGGAGCTTTCTTTTTGGCCACAGCCTTTTTTGCTTCTTTTTTTACAGTCTTCTTAGCCGCCTTTTTGGCAGGGTTAGGATTTTTTTCCTTTGCAGCCTTTTTTGCTTTTGTTTTTGACAAAGCTTTTAAAGAAGCCTTCTTCTCCTTCGCAGTCTTCCTTTTTGCTTTCTTCTTTCCCGCGGCCTTCTTTTTCCGGGGAGTAGTTGCAGGAATACGCTCCTTTTCTATGGCAACAGGATATTCACGCCTTTCAACAATATCAAACGATTCCTTTTTGACAATCTCATTTTCCTCGTATGTGCCAAGGATATCTTCTTCCCTGACAAGCGTGAATTCCCTTCCGTCAAGCTCTACCTCGGTAGCAGAATATTCCGGATAGAAGACTCTCTGCCCTGGTTTTATGGTAGTAGGTGTGAACTTTAACCTGCCTTTTTCCATCTTGTACCTGCCGGGACCAATCCGGACCACAACGCCTTCTGAGGGCTTTTCCTGTGCTGAGGCAGGTATTATTATACCGCCTGAGGTTTTCTCTTCCGGATTAAGCCTTTTGACTACTGCCCAGTCATGAAGTGGTTTCAATTTCATCGTATATTACCTCCTGAGAAATAAGTATTATTACACAAAAAGCAGATTATTATACAAAATAACACGATTTTTCTGAAAGATTTTTTCCAAAGCAATGTTATTAACTTTTCAATACCCCACAGTCTCTGCTGTGGGGTTACCTTATTCTTAAACCTGTCTTAAGCATTACAGGTATAATATCTATCTATGCCGGTTTATTCTGTCAGTGACGCTGAGCGCCAGATGAAGCTTCCTTTGTTTTTTGATGAATACTCTCTGAGGCATTATCTCGAGAAAACTGCCGGCAGAACTGTTTCGCTCACTCTTACTGAAAACTCCAGCAGCATGATATCAGTAAAAATACATGGACGTTCTGTCTCGCTAAGACTCCACAGGATGTTTCTTTCTGCTGACACAGGTGTTCTTGCCGAGATAGCAGAAATGATAAAAAACAAAAAAGGAAAAACTCCACATATAAGCAGCTTTATCAAAAATAATGCTGCCGGTATTGAGAGGAAACCAAAGAGGTTAAAAATCAACGCGCATGGAAAGTTTTATAACCTTCTTGAGATATATGATTCCCTTAATAAAGATTACTTTAACAGCATGGTCTCCGCACGCATCACTTGGGGCGCAAAAAGCCCAAGGCGCGCTGTAAGGCGCAGAACACTCGGGAGCTATTTTAAAAACGATGGAATGATAAGAATAAACCCTGCACTGGATTCCGGAAAAGTGCCGCGATATTACATTGAGTATGTTGTTTATCACGAAATGCTCCATGCTGATATGGATGCCGAAACCACCAATGGCAGACGTTCAGTGCATTCAAAGGAATTTAAAAGACGCGAAAGGCTGTTCAAACATTACGAAAAGGCCCTGGCGCTGGAGAAAAAGAAATAAGAAACCGCCGCCCCTCTTTCCCTGTTACTGTTTTACCCTGTTAGAAGGACGAAGGTCTTCTAACGGGGTAAACTGTTGCCTTTACCTCAAATTTCGGAGGGTTCATGATAGCCTTTTTCACAGCGCACTGGTCAGCCACTTTTATTATTGCGTTGAGGTATTTTTCAGGAAAACCCCGCGGCACAATAATATCAAGCACTATCTTGTCCATTTTTGTCTTGCCGTCAGCAGTGGTGATATATTCTATCCTCTGGATAAGAGAGAGACCTTCCACGGGGATATTTCTTTCCCTGCAGAAGCTGAGCACATAAATGCCTGCACACGTGCCTATTGCTGCGAGGAAATGAAGAAAAGGACTCGGAGCAGCGCCATCACCGCCCAGTTCTTTTGGCTGGTCAGTATTTATAACCATTCCGTTAATCTCTGCATTAACCTTTTTATTGCCGGGAAAAGTTATTTTTATTTCCATTTATCCTCCTTGCTGCTCGTCTAAGAATATCATAATACATAACCGCAAACAGAGAAAACATTTGTCAGGAACCTCTTTTCTCATACCTCTCCATAAGATAAAACATACCGCCAGCAAAAACAATCAAAAATACTATCACAAGGCAATGGTTTATTTTTAACAATTTAGGCAGCGTTGCTCCTTCCATTGCCGAAGATATATAAAACCCTTCAATATATGGATACGGAACTGCAAACAAATATGTTATAAAAGAATATCAATGCTGCAAAGGCAAGAAACTTTTAAAAGGACAAATTCTGTGAGCCATCTGAGCAGGGCCATCTTAATAATAATGTTGTGCATCCTGGTTGAAACACCAAACGCAAAAACAGTGCTGGCCCAGATTGAACCTGCCCCTTCTTCCGTATTGCGCGAAGAGCAGCTTGCTCCAATAGCCGGGATAGTTGAGGAGGCAATCCGCAACAGCCGGATACCGGGCGCAGTTATCCTGATAGGGAATCAGGATAAGATCATTTACAGGCAGGCATTCGGTTATCGTTCTCTGCTGCCCGATAAGCTTCCTATGAATTCAGATACTATCTTTGATATAGCTTCCCTTACCAAGGTCGTTGCCACTACAACTGCTATCATGCAGCTGGTTGAAAAAGGCCGGCTTGGACTTGAAGACCCTGTGGCCAAATACTGGCCTGAATTAAAGGCCAATGGGAAGAGGCGCATCACGGTGCGCGAACTGCTTACGCACTATTCCGGGCTCAGGGCTGACCTCAGCCTCAAGGCAAAGTGGTCAGGCTACAACACGGCTCTCAAAAAGATTATTGCGGAGAAACCTGCAACTCCCCACGGGAAACGTTTTATTTATAGTGATATTAACTTTGAAATTCTTGGCGAAATTGTTCACAGGCTTTCAGGCCAGACACTTGATGCGTACTGTGACGAGCATATATTTAAGCCGCTGGGGATGAAAGATACCGGATTCAGGCCATCTCCTTCGCTGTATGACCGCATCGCACCAACCCAATCCCAGTGCGGGAAAATGCTTCAGGGAGAAGTTCATGACCCTGCAGCTTACAGAATGGGCGGCGTGGCAGGGCATGCAGGGCTTTTTTCAACTGCTGACGACCTTTCCATTTTTGCGCAGATGCTTTTGTCCGGGGGAAGCTTCAACGGTGCGCAGATCCTTAGCCCATTGACAGTTGAGAAGATGACAATGCCGCAGTCGCCGCCCGGCAAAATTGCCTTGAGGGGATTTGGCTGGGATATCAATGCGCCATTTGCATCAAACCGCGAGGATTTGTTTCCTGCAGGTTCTTTTGGGCACACCGGCTATACCGGAACTTTTATATGGATTGATCCTGTATCAAAAACTTATATCATTATTTTAACAAACCGTGTCCACCCTGACGGCAAAGGCGATGTGAAGCAGCTGCGTGCAGATATAGTAAAAACAGTTGCTGCAGCCATAGGGCCTGTTACGACTGAACAGATACTGGCCGGCTGTCAGCCCCTAAACAGCTACTATAATCTTATGAAGAAAAAGAATTATAATGTGTCGCGTAAGCGGAATGTCAAGGTGCGAACAGGAATTGATGTTTTGAAATCTGAAAAATTTGCGTCCCTGTCCGGGCTGCGTGTGGGCCTAATCACAAATCATTCCGGTCTTGATGCTGCAGGGCAGCGCACAGTAGACTTGCTCTACAAAACACGCGGTGTTAAATTGAAAACCATCTTCAGCCCCGAGCATGGTTTTTCGGGAACTGCCGATGAAATAGCGCCGGTCAGCTTTACCCGTGAACAAAAAACAGGGTTGCGTGTTTACAGCTTATACGGAAAAGCCTATCGCCCTTCAGATATTATGCTTAAGGGGCTGGATGCGCTGGTTTTTGACATTCAGGACTCAGGGGCCCGTTTCTATACCTATATAACTACTCTGGCTTATGCAATGGAAGCTGCAGCAAGGAAAGGAATTGCTTTTTACGTCCTTGACCGCCCTAATCCAATCACAGCCTCCATGGTCCAGGGCCCTGTAATGGATGAGGATTTGAAATCCTTTACAGGATATTTTCCGCTGCCTGTAAGGCATGGCATGACTGTTGGTGAACTGGCAAAAATGTTTAATGCAGAAAATAAGCTTGGGGTAAAATTGCACGTCATAAAGATGCGCGGCTACGAACGCACTGACTGGTACGACAAAACCGGCCTCAGGTGGGTAAATCCGTCGCCAAACCTCAGGACTCTGACAGAAGCTGTTCTTTATCCCGGAGTGGCAATGGTCGAGGGCGCAAACGTGAGCGTTGGCAGGGGAACAAATACGCCATTTGAACTTTTTGGCGCTCCATGGATTAATGCAGAAGAGCTTGCAAACTATCTGAACAATCGTAAAATTCAGGGCGTTAGCTTTATTCCCGCCGGCTTCACGCCAACCAACAGCCGCTTTAAGAATGAATTGTGTCATGGCGTGCAGATAGTCCTTGCTGATCGCCGGGTATTGGATCCAACAGCAATGGGAGTTGAAATAATAAGCGCACTTTATAAGCTTTATCCCGAAGAGTTCCAGGTTGATAGCACACTGCCCATGGTCGGCTCGCGAAAGGTCCTGCAGGCCATCAAAGAGGGCCAGGAACCGGATTCGATTGTGATGAACTGGCAGGATGCGCTTGACCAGTTCAACAAGATAAGGTCAAAATATTTGCTATATTAGCCTCTATGAAGACGGATTATGTCAAAATAAAAAATGCTTGACCGGAATATAAACCATGAACAATGTTTTGGATATACTTGCTTTATGAAAACCGGTTTATTGGCTTTCTGCATATTTGCCGTTTTCCTGTTATGGCTTCCGGCAACAGAGGGTGGAATAAAAGATGAAAAAAAGACTCCTTCTGTTGAGCGCATACCAATTCTTCTTTACCACCGCTTCGGGCCTGCAGTTGCAGACAGCATGACTGTGACAACAAAGGTCTTTGAATCTCATCTGAAATATCTTAAAGCTAATGGCTATACAATAATATCCCTCAGACAGCTTGTGGATTACTGTCTCAGAAAAGGGCCGCCCCCGCCGCCTAAGGCAGCAGTAATTGTGGCTGATGACGGGCACAAATCTGTCTATACAGACATGTTCCCGCTTATAAAGAAATACAATATTCCTGTCACGCTTTTTATATATCCTTCTGCAATCTCCAAGGCATCATATGCCATGACCTGGAATCAACTCAGGGAAATAAAGGAATCCGGGCTTATTGACTTTCAGTCCCATTCATACTGGCACCCTAATTTCAAACAGGACCAAAAAAAGCTGGGACCTGATGAATATGAAAAGTCTGTGGAGATGCAGCTTAAACAGTCAAAGGCAAAACTGGAAAAAGAGCTCGGCATTCATGTAGATATGCTGGCATGGCCCTTTGGCATCTATGATGACAGGCTTATCTCCAGGGCAATTGCTGCAGGATATGTTGCTGCATTTACCATAGAGCGGAGGCATGCGGGCGCTTCTGATAATATTATGACTCTTCCGCGTTACCTGATGACGGATTCAGACAGAGGAAAGGCATTTGAGAGCATACTTAAGGGAAATTCTTCTTGCCAGAAAAGTAAATTCTGAAGAACCATTTTTTTAACTTGATAGATTATCGGGATTATCCTGTTTTGTTCCCTCCTGCTGTTTAAAGAGACCTGAAATTTTATGAATCATATAGGTTAAAATATTACGCTATGAAAGACGACAAATTATCAGCTCTCGTAGATATCCTGAAAAAAATGGAGAGCGCTGTCCTTGCCTATTCAGGAGGGGTTGACAGCACGCTTTTGCTTAAGGCAATGCAGCTTTCAGGGATAAGGTCTCTTGCTGTGACAGCAGTTTCTGAGACAATGCCGGAACAGGATTTTATAGCATCAAAAAAAATGGCTGAAAAAACAGGGATAGAACAAAGGATTATCAGGACAGATGAGCTCAGGATTAAAAATTTTATGAATAATCCTCCTGACAGATGTTTTTTTTGCAAGAATGAACTTTTTGGGAAAATAAGAAAAATAGCTCGAAAAGAGGGCTACGGTTTTGTGCTCGACGGCAGCAATCTTGATGATATGGATGACTGGAGGCCCGGAAGAAAGGCTGCACTGAAACATGGGATAAGGAGCCCCTTAATAGAGGCGGGATTAAACAAAAAAGAGATAAGAAATATATCTAAAAAACTTAAGCTTCCTGCGTGGGACAAGCCTTCTTCGCCGTGCCTTGCCTCGAGATTTCCTTATAGAGAGAGGATAACCGTCAAGGCATTAAAACAGGTGGCAGAGGCGGAGAAGTTCCTGAAGTCTATCGGGTTTGCAGAGTTTCGTGTCCGGCATCATGGAGATGTTGCAAGGATTGAACTCAAAGGAAATGAGTTTAAAAAATTGCTCTCATCAGGTGTTAGAAAAGCTGTCACAGAAAAATTAAAATCCCTCGGATACAGATTTATTTCTCTGGACCTCGAAGGCTTCAGAAGCGGAAGAATGAATGAAGGGCTAAAAAAATCATCCCGGCGAATCAGACGAGCCTGATGAAAAACTCAGACCTGCTTAAAGACCTTGAAAAATGCGTCAGGTGCGGAAGCTGCAAGGCCTATTGCCCCACGTATGATGAAGCTGAGACAGAAGCCATGGGAGCAAGGGGCAGGCTTACCCTGTTGAGAGAGCTGATGCTTCAGAGGTTAAAACCAACACCAGTACTGAATGATAAGATATTCAGCTGCATTTTGTGCGGGGCATGTGCAGGCCTCTGCCCAAGTAATGTTGATATAACAGAGGATATATACAGGGGCAGAAACATCCTTAGACAAAGCGATAAAAAAAGACGGTATTTACGGATCCTTGCAAAGTTCTTTGTGCAGAGACCTGCTTTAACTTTCAGGATGTCCCATATATTGCAGCATATAGCATTCCCGTATCTTGCAAAAAAAGGCTTTATCCCTTCTAACTTCAGCCTGCCTGACGTCCCATTCAAAGATGGGCAGCAGGTATATAAGGTGTCTAAGCCGCGGGGGAGGGTGGCCATATTCACAGGATGCAGTATAAATTTTCTGTATCCGCACCTCGGGGTATCTTTGATAAATATACTCCTTAAGGCCGGTTATGAAGTCGTGGTCCCAAGCGGTGAGGTATGCTGCGGTATGCCGCTCAGGACACTTGGGATGGAAGACGAGGCAATAGAGCTTGCAAAAAAAAACGTAAGGATCTTTGGCAAGTTAAAGGTTGAGGCTGTTCTGAGCCTTTGCCCTGCCTGTGTCCTTGCATTAAAAAATCAATATCCGAAAATGATCGGCAAGGGAATAAATGCTGCAATGGATGTATCAAGTTTTTTGCTCGATAAATTAGACCTCCATCAATTATCCCTGATTTCCAAACGCCCTGCTACTGTAACTTATCATGACCCATGCCATCTTATGTACGGGCTTGGCGTAAAAAGGCAGCCGAGGGAGCTGCTTAAGACAATTGGCATTAATGTATTAGAAAAAAAACAGGAAGGGTGCTGCGGCTTTGGCGGGCTTTTTAGCCTGTCGTACAGGGATATTTCAAACAGGCTGCTGCAAAAGCAGATTGGAAGCCATTCAGAGACAGGCGCCGGAACAATTGTAACAGCATGTCCCGGCTGCATGATGCAGTTAAGCAAGGCAGGTAAAGACAGGCCGGTTTTTCATATTATTGAGTTGATTGAAGAGGCATATTGCGGAAACAATGAGTTATAATATGACGCTTTGGGGGATTTTTAATTTTGAACTTGTACCCCCAGAAGCTTGCTGTAGGGTTACCTTATTTTCGTCATTCCGCACTTGTCGGAGCGACTCTACGCGAAGACTCGCTTCGAGATGCGGAATCCAGAAAGTCGTTTCCTGGATTCCCGCTTTCGCGGGAATGACAACATACAAAGCAATTGTTTTATTTTGGATACCCGGCAGCTTGCTGCGGAGATGTTCATTACATAGAGACAAATTGGGGGGAATATGAAATTTTTTATTGACACGGCAAATATTGCTGAGATTAAAAAGGCGTGGGAAGTCGGTGTTATTGACGGGGTCACGACAAACCCCTCATTGGTTTCAAAAGAAGGTAAAGAGCCTGTTGAACTTCTGAAAGAAATCTGCTCTATAGTTGACGGCCCTGTAAGCGCAGAGGCAGTAAGCCTTAAGTCAGACGAGATGATAAAAGAGGCTGAAACACTTTCAAAGATTCATAAAAATATCGTTGTAAAAATTCCCATGACAGAAGACGGCCTGAGGGCAACAAAAAAACTTTCAGGCATGGGCATAAAGACAAATGTCACGCTTGTTTTTTCTCCGAGCCAGGCATTGCTTGCTGCAAAGGCAGGGGCAACTTATGTCAGCCCGTTTGTCGGAAGGCTTGATGACATAAGCCATTATGGGATGGGATTAGTACAGGAGATAATGACGATTTATGAAAACTATGCATTCGAGACACAGATCATAGTCGCAAGCATCAGAAATCCATTGCATGTTGTAGAGGCAGCCAAGATGGGCGCCCATGTTGCAACAATCCCGTATTCTGTAATAGTGCAGCTCACAAAGCATCCCTTGACAGATATTGGGATAGCGAAGTTCCTGAAAGACTGGGAAAAAGTTCCGAAGAAGTAATTTTTCAATACAAGAATGCTCTTAAATGAAAACATTACAAAAAATTCGACAAAAGGTTATAGAAAAAGATTATTACCTTTCCGATCATGCAGAAGAAGAAATGCTGGATGACGAGGTGGAAAGAGTGGACATTGAAAATGCTATACTTAAAGGAAGAATAGAGAAGAAACTAACAGAAGACATACGTGGAACGAGATATAGAATTGAAGGGCCTGCAAGAAATGGTAGAATTATTCATGTTGTATGCAGGTTTAAAGAGCATGGCAATCTTATTCTTATAACGGCCTATGCTTTATAGGAGGAAATTATGATTTGTGAATTTTGCGGAGGACAAACAGCAAAAAAGAAAGTCAAAAGACAGCATTGGCTTCATCGGAGGTTGTATATAGTTGAGAATGTTGAGGCTGAAGTTTGCGCTGAATGCGGTGAAAGATATTTTCACGCAAAAGTACTTGATGGGATAGACAGTCTTCTGGAATCTACACATACTATTAAAGAAAAATTGGAAGTAGAAGTTATTAGTTTATAGGCAGGGAGTGCCTTCCTCATTAATTATATCGCATGCGGCATAGAAGATACTGTGATAACGAATATGAATAAATACATAATTGTTCTATCAGTAATCTTTTTCTCGCTGTCAATGAATCCTTCTTGGGCTGGCAATGCAAATAAAAAATCTATTGATCCATCAGAACAGCTTCGCTGGTTATACAAGGCAGATCCTGAAAATGACGCCAAGGATGCCATTGCAAAGAGCGACTTTAGGTTAAGGGCTGTCTATGGTTATACGCTTACTGTCCCAGGTATAAAAGGAGACCATACAAAATACAAAGAGATTTATGGAATTAACCCTATTGAAGGTACAAGTGATTTTTTACAAAATGAAGAACATGGCAAGTTAAACGCACTTGCGACAAAATACGCAGAGAAATATAATCGCATAATCTTAAAGCATAAAAAACTTAAATGATACGTTATAACAACAAGCTCTAATAATTCCTGCCTGCCTATATCACCAACCCTAAGAACTCTGAAATATCAGAGAGCATGTTATAATAATTCATGCCGATTTATGAATATAAATGCTGCAAATGCGAAGAGGATTTTGAGAAGCTCGTTTTCGGAAAGCAGAAGGTTACATGCCCGAAATGCAACTCCGATAATATAAAAAAGAAGATGTCCACTTTCGCCATGAGCGGGGTCGAAAAGCCATTCGCAGGCTCATCTTCTGCAAGCTGCTCTTCATGCAGCAAGCCGTCATGTAGTTCCTGCCATTAAATTTGACTTGCTACAGGGTTACTTTGTAGTTCCCTCCCCCTTGAGCAACTGTGATTCTTGTCAAGCATTTTTTTGTGGTGTGCAAGTTGAATAATCAGCTTGCCACAGAATTCGGTTTTTCATCATGGCATTGAGGATGGTCAGTAATTTCCT